>Ga0181565_10001935_pt1 | contig 15858 bp, 17 predicted proteins | sample 101ome_16_FD_129661 | JGI IMG/M metagenome (GOLD analysis project Ga0181565, IMG submission 129661) | Coastal salt marsh microbial communities from the Groves Creek Marsh, Skidaway Island, Georgia - 101401AT metaG (megahit assembly) | ecosystem: Environmental > Aquatic > Marine > Intertidal... | reverse complement strand
CTGCGGACATGCAAATCCGCAAGGACATTCCATTTTGGCAGAGTGTGGATGAGCATTATCGCATCCTCCAGGCTCAGGCGATTGAGGCTGCCACGGTCACTGCGATCGAGAAAACAAATCAAAAATGGGAGGCAACCCACTGCGAGAATCTTGGCCAACTTAGGCAAGTTATCAGGAGTCTTGAGGAAGCTATCCCCTTGGCGTATCGAGAAATGGAGGAAGCTCTGGCTCACATGGCTTGCACCCTGACCAAGAAATTAATGGCCAATCTACCCATTGATGCCGAGCGGATGCGTGCAGTGGTCAATGAAGCCATTGGAGAATTGGAAAAGGATACTTCTCTGAACATCCGGCTTCACCCTGATGATCTAGCGTTGCTTGCTGAGCAGTCAAAAGGCAAACCTGACAAATTATTCGAGAGATCTGAAAAAATTCGATTTGTCACAGATGAAACCCTGACACGCGGTGGGTGCTACATCAAAACACCCTTCGGAGATTTTGATGCCACCATGGAATCGAAATGGGCTCGAGTGTTGGCTGCTTTCAACAAAAAACAGCCGAAACCAAGAACTAGCTTACACGTTCCTGAAAACATTGAAACCATGGACGAAGGCGGCAAATCATGAGCATTTTCCTTGGCAATTCCAAACTCGAACTGGATCGCTTTCTGCAGTCAATTCAAGAACTCGAATCGGTCAATCCCGTTGTGCGCACAGGCAAAGTCACTCGGGTCACCGGCCCTGTTCTTGAATCCAATGGCCCCCTGGCATCAATAGGCGATATTTGCCATATTCAAGCCCGTAGCGACAAGGAACCCATACTTGCCGAAGTAGTAGGTTTCCGAGACAACAAAGTTTTGATGATGCCGTTCGGCGAGATGGATGGCATTCAGCCGGGTAGCCAAGTCATCACTGAAGGCAGGCCTCTCCAGATCAACATGGGCTTTGGCCTGATGGGAAGAGTCCTCAACAGCCTTGGCAAACCCATCGATGGCCTTGGGCCTATTAACGGCGATTGCCAGACCCCTCTCAAGGCAGCTCCTCCCCATCCCATGCGGCGCATGAGGATTTCAAAGCGATTTCATACTGGAGTCAGAGCATTGGATACCTTTATTCCCTGTGGCATAGGCCAACGTTTAGGTATTTTTGCTGGCAGTGGTGTGGGCAAATCTACCCTACTTGGCATGATTGCCGGCAATGCTGAGGCGGAAGTCAACGTCATTGCCCTAATCGGTGAGCGAGGACGCGAATTGAGAGAATTCATTGAACGAGACCTCAGCGAAGAAGCCCTCGCCAAATCCATTGTGGTTGTTGCGACCTCGGACGAACCCCCAATCATGCGGCTTAAGGGCGCCTACACAGCCATGGCCATAGCCGAGCACTTTAGAGATCAAGGCATGAAAGTCATGCTGATGATGGACTCAGTAACCCGTTTTGCCATGGCACAACGCGAGGTAGGCCTTTCAACCGGGGAACTTCCTGCAACCAAAGGTTACCCACCATCGGTTTTCGCCGAACTACCACGCCTGCTAGAACGAGCTGGCGCGGGAGAAACCGGTTCCATCACAGGTTTGTTCACAGTCCTGGTAGAAGGGGATGACCTCAATGATCCGATCGCAGATCATGTCAGATCCATCCTCGATGGCCATATCGTATTGAGCAGGGATTTAGCCATCAGAAACCACTACCCGGCAATCGATGTCCTACAAAGTGTGAGTCGCCTGAGTGGAGATTTAAATCAGCAAGAGCATGTCTCTTGGATCGATCTAGCTAGGGAATGCATGGCTGAATATCACCAGCACAAAGACATCATCACCCTGGGTGCTTACAAGGTAGGAACCAATCAAGAAATTGACAGGGCCATATCAGTCAGGCCAGCCCTCAACTTATTTCTGAGGCAGGGACGGGATGAATCCAGTTATTGGCAAGAGAATATCCGCTCACTCAAACAAATCATGAGCCAGGAAGCATCGCCAAAAAAACTTGAGCGGCAAGCAGTCTAAATATCATGAAAAAGTTTTCATTTTCACTCAACACGCTTCTTTCCCTGAGAGCCCAGAAAGAACAAGCCGAAGCACAAAATTACGCCCAGGCTCTTGGAGCATTTCAAGCTCTACAACAAGAAATCGTGGCGTTGAAATCCTCTTTGGAAAAACACCAAGCAAATCAGAGGAACAAAATGGCAAATGGCTACAATTCCCATGACGCTCAATTGGATCTGAAAGCCGTGAACTATTACAAGGAGAAGCTCCAAGAAAAAAATTTGGAGCTTCGTTCGGCGGAAGCCCATCTTGAAAAGAGAGCTTCGATATTATCCAAAACACGTCAGGACAAGAAAGTCATTCAGCAATACCGAGAAGAACTCGAGGGCCAGTACCATTACCAATTGCAGTGTCATGAGCAAAAGTTAATTGATGAAATGGCTCTCCGTGGGGGCATCCAAGCCTCCTAGTATATCATGATGAAGAAACTTCAATCCCCGGTGGTCTTAGTGCTCATCTCGAGTATTCTTTACCTGCTGACCACGTTAGCCACCTTTGTGCTTTCCTCAGAAAAACCCTCCACTCAGCCCACCGTCAAGACCGAGGATCAGCCACAGGCATCCACCAATCATATCGATCATGTTGAACCCAAACGCGATGGGCCTTCGTGGACTTACCGCAACCCTGAAATCAATGAACTAGTCACAGAATTACGTTATCGAACGCAGGAGTTTGAAAAAAAAGAGCAGGATCTAGCGGTAAGAGAAGTCATGGTTAAGCAGTCAGAGAGGGGGCTTGAAAATCTCAAAGCAGAACTCAGCCAACTCAAAGAGGACATACAATCCATGCTGACCAAGATGGAACAAGCAAGGTTGAAAGACCAGAGCGCCGCAAACAGTGCAGTGGTGAGCGCTGACTCGCTCAAAGTATACACAGATTTATTCAAAAATCTGGAAGCTGAGGAGATTTTTCAAATTATTGAGGCCAAAACTGACAACGAGATCGCTCAAATATGGTCGGCCATGAAACCAGCTGATGTGTCGCAATTGATACAGTATTGGCAGCAGGAGCGTCCAGAAGAAGGCGATCGCCTGACCAAAATCCTCAACACTTATGTCACCCAGCCTGCGGGCAATTAGGATTTATCACACTCTCTTTTATCCATTCTCAATATGCAAGGCGCAACCACCGAGCCCATTTTAAAACCATTTGGAGAGCAACGCCTTCAGTGCAAGACTCTGGCTCATCAACCCGCTACCCCAACGACCTCGTTCGACCAAACCCTCAGGGGCAATTTGGAAGGTGCCTTCGAATCCACTCTTTCGCATAAGGGGCCCGGACAAACACCTACGCAAGTTCAATCCAACCCTTCATTAGAACAATTACCTAGCAGTCAAGACGCTTGTAACAGTCATCCACCCGAGGCCAGTAATCAAATAAGTTTGAATCAGTCCGATGAGACAGAAACCGGGCCATCAAAAGAGTCCAAAGATTCGGCCAAGGAGGCCAATGATTTGTTTCGAGGCGAACAGAACAAATTTCCTGACATCAACGCATCTTCAACAACCGCCCCATCTGATGACCTGATTGCGTTGGCTGATGTCAACAATCAATCGACTGAATCATCAGGCAAGCAAGTTGTTGGTACAATTCCAGTAGATGATAAGGGTGGGGTTTCTCACCGAGGTAGTAAGTCCGAGCAGCCCTTGAAATCGAATCCAGACTTGATCGCTCGCTCCTTGAGTGTGTCCAGGACAGAGGATAGATCTCTTGAGAAGCCCACCCAAGGACTCGACACCTTAACATTGACCGATGGGGATCGGCGAGTCAGCACTCAGCTCTTGGCCCCATCCAAGGAACGCATCCCTCATGCGAAACATTCCCTGGCTCTGAATCCAAGCCAGGATCAGGTGCAAGAAGAGGCACCCATACTGCCTCACTTCAGGAAACTGGCCAACTCGCCCGATTCAATTTCTAACTCCTTAGATAAACATCTAGGGGATCAAAATAATTCCACAGCGTCACTCTGGGAAGTTCGAGAGAAGGCCAAAGTCAGGGCCACGCAAAATCGACCAGGCGGCAAAAATCTCCTTGTCTCCTCGGGCGAAGTGTCTCGTAGGGAAATTACTGCCCAAGACAAACGGGCTGGAATAGAAAATGAAAAAAAAGTATCGCGACGCAAAAGCCCTAAAACCACGCTTGCATCGGCTTTTCAATTAACCTCGAGAGCAAACTCAAGCACGAACACTGCAGATGGCATGCCTCCTGCTCAGACTCGGAGTGACAGGGTTGAACCACATACCATGAGGCATGATTCATCCCACAATCACAAAACAATGGAAAGCAAGGACCCACAACCATTCGATAAATTGAATGTTGAAAACCATGCTTCCAAGCAGGAGAGAGAGACGTATCCATTAAATCGTTTCAAGCTCGACGAAACCGAAGCAGGTCAGCGACCCGCCTCAACGGGAGAAGCTAGAAGTGAAATCATTGCCACGCGCTCAGATTTGACCGCTCAGGGCACCATCATACCAAGAACCCGTTTAGAGGGTTTCAATGCGCCTTCACAGAACACATCAACGATTCAAAAGCTGGAAAACATCATTCAGGATCAAGTCAAAATACTGAATGGCTCATCCTCGAAGACGCTCTCGGTGGCCGTGAAGCCTGACACGGGACTTTCCATGACTCTCACCTTGCAGCAGGTGGATCAGCAAATTCTGGTGTTGGCCCGCATGGACGAACCCACCGCAAACTTGCTCAAGCCACAGTGGGCTGAGCTTCAGAAAGAACTCGAGTCTCAAGGCATACGACTCAATCATCAGGATAGCGACCAACCTTTCCAGCCCAAGCAACAACATACTCGCGATGGTTCCATGACGCCCAACTTCAGCGAGGATTCGGATAGCCAATCTGAAACTCAAAGAGAGCATTCACAAAACTTGATCAAATCGACTAAGCCAAAAATCAGTGATTCTTCGACCCATGTGAAATCTTCGCAGGCTGAACATCACTACTACGCCTGAGCCTCAATCTAGAACTGAAATTATGAACGATGCCATCACAGCAACAGGCCTTACAGATCTGAGCCAGACTCAGAAATTTGCTTCCATGGGAAGCGAATTCAACAAAATTCAGGAAGAAGATTTTTTTCAACTTCTGACTGTAGAGCTTTCCACCCAAGACCCGCTCGAGCCCAAGAAAGACTCAGAATTTCTCTCCCAAATCATGCAAATTTCGAGCCTGGAGCAGTCTCGTGCGATGCAGGCAGATCTGGCAGCCATGAGAATGGAACAGCAGATCATTCAAGCTAACGCGATGCTAGGTAGAGATGTTGATTTTGGTGGTGCTGTTCAAGGAACAGTTACCTCTGTCAAAATGGAACAGGGACGTCCCATGATTGAAGTTGATGGATCAGTGTATGACTTGCAGAAACTGCTGTCGATTGCACTTCCTGAAACCACAAACCCATCCATGGAAGGTTACATTCAGTTACACAACCCTACCACAAAACAGGAACCCCAACATGCTTAACTCACTTAACGCAGGCGTCAGTGGCTTGCAGCAATTCCAAAGTCAAATTGACCTGATCGGCAATAACATTGCGAACGTCAACACCACAGGCTTCAAATCATCCCGGATGGACTTTGCAGACACCTTTGTCAAGGCCTTGAATGGATCCATTGCCGGCGATGCATCGTCTGTTTATGGCAGCGGCGTTAGGGCTGATGGCATCACCACTTCATTTGCAGGTGGCGGGCTCACTTCAACGGAGAAAAATACGGACCTGGCCATCGACAATGGTGAAGGATTTTTCAGTGTGGTGAATCCAGAGAACGGCGAGAACTTCGTCACCCGATCTGGTAACTTCAAAGTTGATGGGAATGGTTTTTTGGTAACCAATCAGGGTTATCGTGTTCAGGGAACTCAAGGCGATGGACAGATCGTTGGCGATTTGAAATTCGTTGATGATGTCGCTCTTAGGGGTAACTTTGATCCGGAAGATGCCGCCTACATCGGATCCGAAGTGCTCAAAGATGGCAAAATCATGATGATGTTTGACAATGGTACAAGCTATCAGGGCGGCCAGATCCGTCTGCAAAATTTTGTCGCTCCGCAAGAACTGACCAAGGTGGGCAATAACCTCTACAGTAACCTTGCTTCTGCCCTGCCGGTCGATGCCAATGGCGAAGTGCCAGGCACTGGAAGTATTGGGCAAATTCAATCAAGGGCTTTGGAAACATCTAATGTCGATCTGACTGGTGAATTCACCAACCTGATCGTAGCCCAGAGAGCTTTTCAAGCCAATGCACGCATGGTCACCACAAGCGACCAGATGATGCAGGAAATTGTCCAACTCAAGAGGTAATTAACCTTGGGCATTTGATCCAAACCCAGCAACGACCATGGTAGATAAGCCCGAAAACAAGGAAGCAAACGGCAAGGAAATATCGGCCGATCAGGCTCAGCCTTCAACTAAGAGTAGTCTGGGGGCGTGGATGCCATTGATACTAGCTTTGATCCTCATGCCACTGTCTGCCTTTTTGGTAACCAAATTATATTTGGTCAAGCAACTGGATACCAAGATACAGGAGGCCATGAACACAAACATTGAGGCTTCCGATTCAACGGATCCGGAGGAAAAGACCAGTCACGAAGCTGAAAGTACCAAAGACCATGGACAACCCGACACTGCATCAGATCATGCAGGCGAGGGTTCGGAATCTGCTCACAACGGGGAAGGAGACAGTTCCGGTTCATCTGATAACACCCTTCTTGCTCTGACCCCTTATCAAATCGAATCCATGGTGGTAAACGTTCGACAAACCAATGCCAGCCGGTTTTTGATTGCTACTATCAGCGTAGACTGCCTGGACCAGGCACAACGCCAGAATCTCAAGGATAAACTAATTGTTAAGGACCCTTTTATCCGTGATGCCGCTCAACGGGTTCTTTCAAATTTCACCTTGGAGGAACTAGAGGATGAGGCATCAGCCAGACGAAAGGCTGCTGCGGCATTAAAGGTAGAATTTCGCGATTTTCTGGGAGAGAGCCCTATTGATTTCACGGTTCTATTTCCTCAATGGACTCTCCAATAAGTCAGCCAAAATAACTCATACCTTGACTTAAAAGAGGATTCTCACATGCCAGATACTAGCCCTGAAAACCCTGATCATGCAGAGGCCCAAGTTTCATCCGGGGTTGCCCCCGATCAAACGGGTGACAGGGTGAAGGTTTTTGGCAAAGGTGGATTGATCACTGACCAGCAGGCGGGCAGGATTCAGTCGTTTGATTTCGGGGCCAGTTCTTTTTTGACTCAGAGGGAATTGCGTCACTTGCGTGAATTGCTCGTCGGTTTTGTGGAAGATTTAACGGCCAGGCTGAGTCTTTTCCTAAGGATTGAAATAGACTTGGGCCTTGACCAGGTAGAGGCCTGTTCAGTCAAGGATGCCTTGGGCCGAATGAATGAAACGACCCACCTTAGCCTACTGAGGATGACGCCTTTGCGTGGCCATACTGTGGTCGAAACCCCACTCGAATTATCTCTGGCAATGGTCGATCGCCTGCTTGGGGGAGGAGCTAAGCATACCTCTCAGGTGTCGCGCCTCAATGAAGTTGAGGTTTCGTTGATGGACGATGTCGTTCATATCATTGGTTCTGAGTGGACCAGCCTTTGGAAGGATTTCATCAAGCTCGAGTCAAGCATCGTTAGCCATGAGACCAGCCCACAGTATTTAAATGCTTTTTCACTTGAAGCCCCTGCCCTGGACATCGCCATCAAGGCTCAGCTTGGCGAAACTCAGGCTGTTCTGCGAATGATCATCCCGCGTCTGACACTGGAACCACTGCTAGCGAACTTACACGATATCCAACTGGACAGCCAATTGGCTGAACCCGCACCTGGCACTACCGGACCTAAATGGGACGAACGGTTCGATGCGATCAAGGCACCAGTCCAGGCCTGGTGCAAAGGAGCCCGACTTTCACTCAGGGAAATCGCATCCCTTAAAATGGGTCAGATCCTGCCTTTTCATGCCAATGCCTTTAACGATGCTACCCTCAGGGTAGCCGGGAAAGACGCTTTTAGGGGCAGCATTGGGAAAATACAAAATCATTGGGCACTGAAAGTGGAACACAAAATCGATTAACCAACATACCATGGCTGAAACATCCGACACCCCTACCCCAACTGATAACAACCTGGAACTGCTTTACAGTGTCCCGGTTGAGCTCTCCGTTCAGCTCGGTGCCTGCATGATGCCCATGAAAAAGGTGCTCGAGCTAACCCCTGGTTCTGTGGTTCAGCTCGACAAGAAGGCTGATCAACCCGCTGACCTCTACGTCAACGACAAGCTCATTGCTCAGGGTGAAATCGTTGTGGTGGATAATGCTTTTGGCATCAAGATCACCAAACTCACCTGAAATGAGTGATCGCCATCACATGGTGTTGCTTGCGGCATTATGCCTTCTTCCTTGCAGCGCCCTAGTTGCCCAGACAATGGATATGCCCAAACCCGATCCTACCCTGCCATCGGGAAATGACTTGATGGTCAGTTGGCTGAGGATGATGGGTGCATTCATCATTGTGTTGGCTATTTTTTTTGGTGGGGTCACGCTTTTTAAAAAGTATGGCAACATACTTCAACACACCTCAAAGCAAGGCTTGTTACAGGTGCTGGAGGTCAAACGACTTGATCAAAAAAATGCCCTGCACCTGATAGTGTGCCAGGGTGAGCATTTTCTAGTGACCAGCGGCCAAGGTGGTGCTCCTGGTATCTTACGCCTCAATACAAGGGCTACCCATGATAGCATAGCACCCGATAATACTTCCACAGATTTTCAAGGGGCGATCAGCCGAGCGATGCAGGGAGAGGGATGACATGAAGGCATCAAGCTTGCTTAACTCTAAATTAGGTTTCTGGCTCATCACCGTGACTTTTCTGTGGCTTGGTTGCCTAGGGGTAGAAGCTCAGGCTCCGGCGGCTCCACCTGCCCCAGCCAATTCCCTGCCATTCAGCCTTAATTTGGGGATCAATCCTGCCACTGGCCCAGAGGATGTGGATGTCAGTATTCAAGTGCTTTTTATACTGACCATCCTGGCTCTATCTCCTTCCATTATCCTCATGATGACCAGTTTCACCCGTATTGTTGTGGTGCTCTCTTTCATTCGCTCAGCGATGTCCCTTCAATCAGCCCCATCCAGCCAGATCGTGGTAGGTCTTTCTTTGTTCATGAGTTTGTTTGTCATGGCCCCCACCTGGACCAAAATTCAGGAATCAGCCGTGGGCCCTTACTCGGAAAAACAAATCACCAGCACTCAGGCCCTTAGCAACGCCTCTTCGGTTATCAAGGGCTTCATGCTCAAGCAAACCCGCCCAAAAGACATGGAGTTATTCGTCAACATGTCGGGAGAGAAATTTAATAGTAGTACGGAATTACCACTCAATGTCATTATCCCAGCTTTCGTCATCAGTGAGCTCAAGACTGCGTTTCAGATTGGATTCCTATTGTTTATCCCATTCATCATGATTGACCTGATCGTGGCCGTGGTATTGATGAGTATGGGCATGATGATGATGCCTCCAGTGACAATTTCCATGCCGCTCAAAATCCTTCTTTTCGTGCTAGTAGATGGCTGGAATCTGATCATGCAATCCCTGCTCGAAAGTTTCGCGAGCTAATCATTTGAACCCGACCTATGAATCCAGATTTTGCAGTCGAACTCATCCGTCTGATGATGCTCAAAGCCAGTCAAATCACTGTTCCCATTCTGGCCACAGGCATGATTATTGGTGTCAGTGTGAGTGTTTTTCAGACTGTCACATCCGTTCAAGAGCAGACATTGACTTTTTTCCCAAAAACCATCGGCGTCGCAACTTTCTTGGTGATTGCTTCTCCATGGATCGTCCGAACTTTGATCGAGTATACCCAATTACTCATCCGAATGGCTCCTCAGATGACAGGTTAGCAAAACGGTACAGTTTAATGATTCTCGTCTGGCAGCTTGAGTTCTGGGAAACTCTGGTACGCTAGATGCTTCTAGGCCTCCACGGATCGATGGAGGCATTTTTTTCCACATGGTTAATCACAATGATGCGCACCTCCGCCCTGATGGCGGTGATGCCCGCATTTTCCATGGCTGGAGTCCCGGCAAAATTGAGAGTCGCCCTAGGAGCGCTGTGTGCTCTGTTCATAACTAGCGGGCTGCCCGCCATGGACCTCAAGAGTTGGTCTCTGGTCCATCTCATCATGCTCATGGGAAGCGAATTCATGGTGGGCTTACTCCTTGGCTTTGTTTCCAAGATGTTTTTTTACACCCTCGATGTCGCTGGCTCACTGATTGCCATGAGCATTGGTATCATGATGCCCTCTGACATCAACCCTTACCAGATGGGGCAGTCATCCATTCCCACTGCCATCCTTTACCAGCTAGCCATCATGATCCTTTTTACCACCGATATGCATCACTGGTTGTTTGTGGGAATAGCCAAGAGCTATGAGGTGCTGCCTGTAGGACAAGCCAATTATGGTGGTCATATCGTTGAAGACATGATTCGCATGACAGCCGACATCTTTCCGGTTGGTATCATGATAGCAGGCCCCATCCTGACTGTCTCATTTGTACTTCTGTTGCTTTTTTCGATTCTTGGCCGAGCTGTTCCGCAGATGAACGTCTTCTCGGAGAGTTTTTCGGTGAGGATCCTGGCAGGTATGATGGTCCTCGGATTGACCTGTAAATTGATGGCTGAACACATCGCACAACTCGTTCGCGAAATGCCCTATGAAATGCTGGAAACGGCCAAAGGCTTAATTGGCTAGGAGTGGCAATATGGCTGGAGACAACAAGACCGAACAACCAACACCCAAGAAGCTCAGTGAGGCTTTTAATAAGGGACAGTTTCCTCGCAGCCAGGAACTTCAAACCTTGTGTGTTACGGGAGCTGGGTTCCTGTCCTTGTTGGCATTCGGACCATCCATGTGGGAACAGATGGGCCGCATCATGCTCCATTTTTTTAGCAACGCCAACGCCATTGATTTAAAGCCAGATTTCATCAAGGACTACACCACTGCCTCCATCACCGGAATCATGAGCATCGTCGCTCCTGTGATCGCGGCAGCAGCTTTGGGAGGCATCGCAGCAGGCGTTTCCCAAACCCGATTCAGGTTAACTCTGGGTGCAAGTGAGTTAAACCTCAATAAGATCAATCCAGCTAACGGATGGAAAAAGCTCATGCCATCTATTAACACTCTCAATTTGCTCAGTACCTCATTCGCAAAAATCAGCTTGCTAGGACTTGTGTTATTTTTCGAGGCACGCAAAGCCATTCGATCCCCCATTTTCACCTCTTCCATGAGTGTGGGTGACCTCATGCAGTTCCTGATCCAGATCACGATGAGCTTAGTTTACAAATTCCTGATCGTCATGGTGCTGTTTGCGATCATTGATTACGCCTATCAGATTTGGAAAAACACCCAAGATCTGATGATGACCAAGGAGGAAGTGAAGGATGAATCGAAAAACGCCGATGTGGCTCCTGAAGTCAAATCTCGCCAACGACAGATGCGTATGAAACTCATGCGGCGGCTTATGATGCAAAATGTGGCCGACGCCGATGTGGTCCTCACCAATCCAACGCATTTTGCCGTGGCGCTCAAGTATGACCCCGCAACCATGAAAGCTCCCAAGGTGATTGCCAAGGGACAGCGCCTTCTGGCCTTGAAAATCAGGGAATTGGCAAAAACCCATCAGATCCCAATTGTTGAGAACAAACCCCTGGCCAGATCACTCTACAAATCCACCCAGGTCAATCAGGAGGTGCCGGCTGCTCTTTATGCAGCTATCGCAGAAATCCTCGCTGCCGTTTATCGTTTGAATCCCTACAAATACCGCCATCGAGCTACCGCCTCTGCTGCATGAACTTCTTACAGTCCATCAAAAATCAGTTTCTCGGCCAATCTTCTCGCAAAAAGATGGCCGAAGGGATGGATATCTGGCTTCCCATCGCCTTGTTCGGGGTAGTCATTTTCCTGATCCTTCCAGTCCACACCATCCTGCTAGATACCGCCATCGCCTTGAGCATTGCCAGTTCACTGCTGATGCTGCTGATCATTCTTTATCTGAAGGATTCGGTCGATTTCACGGGATTTCCAACCCTGCTCTTGATGGCAACCCTATTTCGCCTGTCACTCAACGTGGCATCGACTCGACTGATCCTATTGGATGGCTACGCGGGAAACATTATCGAGGCCTTCGGTAACTTCGTAGTCCGAGGTAACTACATCGTTGGTCTGGTGGTGTTCATTATCCTGGTTCTCGTTAACTTTATTGTGATCACCAAGGGTGCTGGTCGTATCGCTGAAGTGGCAGCGCGTTTCACCCTAGATGCCATGCCCGGAAAGCAGATGTCCATTGATGCCGATTTGAACGCAGGGGTCATCGACGAAATGGAGGCCATCAAGCGCAGAAAAAAAATCCAGGCTGAGGCTGATTTTTATGGTGCCATGGATGGTGCGAGTAAATTTGTTCGTGGAGACGCCGTCGCGGGCATCTTAATCACACTCATCAATATTGTTGGAGGTCTTGGCATTGGTGTGGTTCAAAAACAAATGGCCATGGTGGAGGCCCTGCAGCTTTATACCCTATTGTCCATTGGTGATGGACTTGTCTCCCAAATTCCTGCCCTCATTACCTCCACGGCGACTGGTATCCTGGTCACCAGGGCTACAGCAAAGGAGAACCTGGGCAAGGAATTGACCCATCAACTTTTTTTCTCCTTCAAGGCATTATGGATCCTTTCAGCCATGCTGGCTTTCATGATGTTCATCCCGGGTTTCCCATTCGCCCCGTTTTGTTCCCTGTCAATCCTGAGTGCCCTGGCGGCATGGAAACTGCCCAAATGGCAGGCATCACTGCTCTCTTCCATGAAGACGCCCAAATCAGAGAAAAAGAACAAGGCTGAAACCAAGGAAGGCGTCGAATTACCCATGGAACAGCTCCTCAAGCTGGATCCCATCCAAGTTGAGCTGGGATATGCTCTGGTCCACCTGGCCGACAAGGCCAAAAATGGGGATCTTCTGGCCAGGGTCACAGGAATCCGTAAGAATTTTGTGAAGGAAATGGGCATGGTCATACCACCCATTAAGATCAAGGACAACCTGCAGCTCCAGGGCCAGGAATATCGTCTTTTACTTAAGGGTGAAGAACATACAAAAGGTGAGGTTTACGCTGATCGTTGGCTGGCCATGAATGCTTGCGATAGCAAGGAGGTATTAGATGGGATCAGCACTACAGAACCCGTGTATCAACTGCCAGCAACTTGGGTCACCGCCGTGGAAAAGAAGAAGGCTGAACTAAAAGGTTTTACCGTCGTTGATGCCACGACAGTCCTGGTCACCCATCTTTCAGAAACCATCAAGCAGCACGCGGCTGAAATCCTCACACGACAGGATGTGCAGCATCTGATTGATCATCTCAAAACCACTCATTCAGCGGTGATCAACGAACTCATTCCAGGGCAGCTGGGCATTGGGCAAGTGCATCGAATCCTTCAAAATCTACTCTCGGAGGGATTGTCCATCCGAAACTTGGCGGAAATATTGGAACGAATTAGTGATTTGGCACCACACACCAAAAACCCTGACGAACTCTCAGAACATGCTCGTTTGGCGCTGTCCAAATCCATCGCAAAGCCATACTTAAGTGAGGATGGACTCCTACACACCCTGTCACTGGAATCCTCACTGGAAAGACAGATCAGCGAGGGAATTCGCAAGACCGCCAATGAATTGACTTTAGTGCTAGAGCCTGGAACTGCTATCCAACTTATCGAATCATTCTCATTAGGCATTCAGCAAATGACGGCAAGCGGTCTACATCCGGTATTAGTATGTAGCCCGCAGATTCGCCTGCCTCTTTACCGATTCCTGCAACCCACATTTCCAATCCTGGTTGTGATCAGCATCATGGAATTGCCTCGAGAATTGAGTCTCAAGAATTTTCAATCCATCGAGTTGGCATCAAAAAACAAACCTAATCCAATCATGGAAACCAACCCCGAACTTCAGACCGCCTAATCCATGAATACCTTCAGTATCATTGCCGACTCACCACAGGAAGCCATCGAAAAGGCGAGAGAGAGTTTCGGGCCAGAGGCAATTATTCAGGAAGTTCGAAAGCAGCCTCGTCAGGGAATATCTCGCATCTGGAAACAACCACGTCTTGAGTTGATCATTGGCGTACCCACCAGCCAAGCTACTGAAAAGGCTGCAATTGAAGAATCAACCACACCCTCTTTCTTTGATGTTTACAAGAAGCAGGATCTGCCCAAAGGAAGCGCCCAAGGAAAATCAATCGGCAAGCCATCAAATATCATCTCAGCTTCGCGAGAGCCATCGCGGATCGAGCCCATGCTTCGAAAGATGGGTCTGGGCGACTATTGGGTGAATCAGCTACTGGACCGACTAGCCATTCGCTTCAAGGACGGCCTTCCAGATTTTGTCACCGATGAGCTAGCTTTTTGTCGAAGCTTGCTCACCGAACAACTCAAAGAACCCCAGAGCGACCCCCGTGAGGCCAACCATCCAATCCTCCTGATGGGCAGCCCAGGCTGTGGCAAAACGACATTGCTATGCAAATGGATGGCTCATCAGGTGTTTCAGCAACAGCGAAATCCGGAAATCTGGCAGCTGGATGGCAACTATCCCAATACCGCTGAGTCCCTTGTGCTCTATGCTGAAATGCTGGGGGCTTCCATGCTGCGTTATCCGAGAAACGATGGCCCTGAACTACCCAATACCCCGGTCCTGATCGACATGCCAGGGGTAGCCATTGACGATCAGTTACAGCTTGATGCGTATAGCAAGCGCCTTGAGGAATTACCAGACCATGACCGTTATTTAGTACTCAATGCATGCTATGCCAACCGACTGCTAGAAAATCAAATCAAGGCCTTCATGCCGATGAATCCAAAAGGAATCATCCTGACCCACCTGGATGAGGAACGTTCTTGGGGCAGACTAGCCAATCTATTGCTGGGTACCAATTGCCCTGCCGTCCTGCTCTCTGGGGGGCAAAAAATTCCTGGGACCTTTGAGTTGTTTCGATCATCCAGATTCATGTCTAATGTAATGCCTTCATAATGAGATACATAAACACAAATTCTCTAAACATGAATCAACATGGCAAGCCATTTGCTTTAAACGCGACAACACCATAAGGGTGGATGAAAAATTTGATGATATTGGGCGGATGCCTGGGTTTTGTTGGTGGCAGTTTGATTGCCTGGATGAATCAGGATGAAGTTTTGGTTTTGCTGACAAAAGCCTGTCTGGCCACGTGCATAGGTGGCTGGATGTTGCGATGGTGGGGTCATCTCTGGTTGAGCTCTCTCAAGGTAGCTGTCCGAGAAGAACTTCACCAGCACGATGCCGAAGAACAACAGGAAACCTCAATACCATTGGAGAGTGAGGGCACATGAGTCCAGAATGTGAATTACCAGATCCGCCTCATGCCGTGGAGGTCGAGAAAAAAAGCCTTCTCAAGAAGGCCTGGCGTTCTTATTCGCAAAGCCATTATGGGGCTGAGCTTGAAAACGATCTAGTCAAAGAATACCTGCCAATGGTCAAGGGAATCGTGGGTCGGATGGCCATGTCATTGCCAGCTCACATTCATCAGGACGATTTACTCAGCCCGGCCATGGTTGGGTTGCTCAGCGCTATTCGGAACTATGACCCCAAGCATCGAGCCAGCTTCGAAGGTTACGCAAAACTTCGCATCAGGGGCGCGATCCTGGACGAGCTGCGGCGTTTGGACTGGGTGCCAAGGACCGTCCACGAAAAGGCCAAAAAGGTTGAACGGGCTATCCTTGAACTGG
>Ga0181565_10001916_pt1 | contig 15922 bp, 13 predicted proteins | sample 101ome_16_FD_129661 | JGI IMG/M metagenome (GOLD analysis project Ga0181565, IMG submission 129661) | Coastal salt marsh microbial communities from the Groves Creek Marsh, Skidaway Island, Georgia - 101401AT metaG (megahit assembly) | ecosystem: Environmental > Aquatic > Marine > Intertidal... | reverse complement strand
TGATGCCACAATCAAACGTGCAGATCATGTGATTGAAATTGGTCCAGGTGCCGGATTAAAAGGCGGTAACATCGAATTTTCAGGTTCACAGCAAGACTTTCGAGGCTCCTCCTGTTTAACCGCAGATTATATTACCGGAAAAAATAATATCCCCACCCCTACTCACCGAAGAAACCCTAAAAATAAAGGGGAACTTACCATTACCAATGTTACAGAAAATAATTTAAAAAATATTTCTGTTACCTTTCCTTTAGGAAAATTTATCTGCGTAACGGGTGTATCCGGCTCAGGAAAAAGCACCCTAATTTATGATGTATTATATCGAGCACTCATGCGTCATTTTTATACAAGCAAAGAAAGGCCCGGTGCGTTTGAGTCATTAGAAGGGCTGGAACATATTGATTCGATTATTACAATCGATCAAACAGCGATTGGTCGAACACCTCGATCAAATCCGGCAACCTATATTGGTGTTTTTTCTGCCATTCGTGATTTGTTTTGCAAAACTAAAGAAGCACGTATTCGAGGGTATAAGCCTGGACGTTTTAGTTTTAATGTTAAGGGCGGACGCTGTGAAACCTGTGAAGGTGATGGTGTAATTAAAATTGAAATGCACTTTTTATCGGATGTTTATGTCAATTGCGATGTTTGTAATGGCAAACGTTATAATCAAGAAACACTAGACGTTACCTACAAAGGGTATTCTATTTCTGATGTTTTAGAAATGTCTGTAAATCAAGCCTGCGAATTATTTGAAGCCATTCCAAGTATTTATAATAAAATCAAAACTATTCAAGCCGTAGGGTTGGGATATATCAAACTTGGGCAAAACGCCACAACCTTAAGTGGAGGCGAAGCTCAGCGGGTTAAATTGGCCAAAGAGTTAAGCAAACGAAATACTGGAAAAACACTTTATTTACTCGATGAACCGACCACAGGATTACATTTTGAAGATATAAAATGTTTATTAACTGTACTAAATCAATTGGTTGATGGTGGAAATACGCTTATCGTTATCGAACATAACCTTGATGTCATTAAAACAGCGGATCATATTATTGATATTGGCCCCGAAGGTGGCGATCTTGGAGGGACCGTGGTTGCAACTGGCACGCCTGAAGAACTAGCCAAAAGCAAACGAAGTTACACCGGAAAATTTTTAAAAACCCTACTTAAAAAGCCTCAAAAACAACGCGCATAACTATTTCTAATTTTCTATCCATTATTTTTTAGGATAAAAACAATCCTAAACACCCCTTATTTTGTGTTCAAAAATGTTTGAAATTTCTATAAAAAACCCATTACTAAACTGATTCATATGAAAACAAAACAAATTCTTACTACCTTAATGGTACTTTTTAGCCTAAGTATTGGTACTATTCACGCTGTAACAACCACAATCACAACCACCAACGCAACCCTAAGAATCTCCGGAGATGCCTCAAAAAGATTTGGTCATAATATGGCATTTTTAGGAACATTAGTTGCAGGGCAAGCACCCTTTTATGCCATTTCCGAACCCTTTGATAGTGGTGATAATAATAAAGGAAATTTATATTTATTTCAGACATCCCAATTTACTGGAAATCTTACTCAAGCCAATGCCATTATTACCTTACCAGGAACCCTAAACGAACATCGATACGGTATCTTTTTAGCCAGTGGCGGTGATATTGATGGCGATGGATTAAACGATTTTATCGTCATTAGTCCACAAGCAAGCACCAATCAAATCATGATTTATCTAGGAAAACATTATAATAGTTGGGCGGGAAATCTTATCACCTACTCTTCCCAATTTTTAAGTAGAGATGAAACTACCAACAATAATCTAGCAGCATCCATGGTATCAATTGCAGGCGATCTTAATGGGGATGGTTATGATGATATTGTCATTGGAGCTCCCAGAGAATTTGGAGGCAACAATAGCAAAGGGCGTGTTTATATTATTTTTGGAGGCACAAATCTAACCAGTGGAGAGCTAGAAGCCCAAGCCGATAAAATCTTACAAGGAACACAATCCTATGACAAAATTGGTTATAGCGTAAGTATTATTAACGATACCAACCAAGATGGTTACGACGAGTTATTAATTGGTAATTATAACGAAACATTATCTAACGGATACAACGCCCACCTTTTTTACGGACATTATAATCAATTTAGTAACATAACAGCCCTATCACAAGCTAATGCTATCTTTTTTTCAAAGGGGCCAAACAGTGATGGAACCGATGGTTTTTCAGAAACCGTTGCAAGTATTGGCGATATTAATGATGATGGTTACGGTGATTTTGCAATTGGAGCTCCTCACTCAAATTCAAATGAAGGTGCAATTTATATGTATCTTGGCCAAGAAACCAAGCTATCCAACACTCAATCAGGTACCGATACTTATAAAAAAATAAACGTTCCGGGAAATACTCTCTTGGGCCTACATGGAATTCATGGGGGCTATGATTATACAGGTGATACCATCCATGATTTGATTATTAATGACCCCATTGCAGATGAAACTTTGGTTGAATCAACGTATATCTTATCTGGTAAAACTAGCCCTGCGTTTAGTAGTACCATTAATTTAGCTGATGACGCATCGTTTCGAATAACACATACCCATGCAAGCGACCATCATTTTTCCTTTTCCACCGCTAGCGGATCCGACATTAATCTCGATGGTATTGCAGATATAATGCTAGGTGCTAATGAACTTGGAACAGCCTATGTATTCGAACTTGAAACATCAATTGCTACTGCTAATCCTTTAAATTTTGCATCCATCACAACCTATTCTGATGAAAATTTCACTACGCCTTCATCAACCTTTAACGTTGGTGACTGGGTTTATATTCAAGCACAAACAGCAGATCCTAATAATGCTCAACGCAATTTATTCCCCCTCTTAGTAACACACAACAATTCCACCATTGATTCCTTAATCATACAATCCTATGAAACAGGAAATGCAACCGGAGTTTATCACGATAAATTCAAACTTGTCCGATCTCGAACCAATGCCAATGTTAGCCAAGTTAAAGCAAGTAAAACCCAAACACTAACCATCCAATCACAATTTTTAGACACATTAAACACCACCATTTCAATTGCAAATTCTGCACCCACATTATCTCAGGTATCTGCTATTCAAGTAGGTACAGGTCCCGTAGATACATCCATTGAAATAAGTTACTTTATCAAAGATCGTGATAACGATCTTATTACCTATACCCCAGAATATCGAACACGTGTAGAAAATCCATGGACACCCTTAAATAATTGGCCAGGCGCCGATGTCGTTGAAAATGCAACTAATATCCAAGCCTATGATTTAGGAGAGTTACATACAACACAAAACATTCCTATTCGCTGGTCTAATTTAGGAGAAGTAACAGAGACCGTATATTTACGATTAAAAGCCAGTGATGGTAATGATGAAACTAGTTTTATAGAGTTACCCGTATTAAATCTTGATAACACAGCACCGGATCGCCCTAAATTTGATCCTATAACATCAGAGGTAATTTCACTTACAAAAACAACCCCTTATATTGTAATTACAGCAAATGCTGAAGCCCTCTCTACAGTAACACTATATACAAATCAAAATGAAGCGTCTGTTACATCATCCATAGCAGGTAGTAATGGAGTGGTTACATTTAACAACTTTTTTATCTCAAATCTTGAGAATGCTACAAAAAGTATCTATCTCAAAGCAACCGATGCTGTAGGGTTAACATCTGTCTGGTCCAATGCACTATCTATAAAATTAGGTTCAAAAGAATTATCATTTTCACAGCCATATCAGGCCACAGCAACAATCCCATTTTTAGTAACTCAAAACGAATTAATTAACCTTTCATTAAATAATACTTCTCAACCTGCCCCAATTCCAAATTACAGTAATATAGCATGTCTAAAATTACATGCTAGCAACAAACAAACCGGCTCTTTTTCTCAACAAGTGCCAATTGATATCACATTTTCTTCGACATTAACAACAACAGAAAATATTAAAATATATTATTTTAATGAACAAACCAGTGCTTGGGATCTTAATAATGACATACCTATAAAAACACTCAATCTTACAAAGATAACCTTTGATGCCCCCTACCTAGGAACATATAGCGTAGTACAACATGATTATCCCGAAAAACCTCAATCAAGTTTTATAAAAATTAATAATGAAATTATTAAAGAAAATGATTATTATCCTGCTTCATTTACAATTGGCGCGACTATTACCGATGATTACAACATTGCTTCTTATGTTTTAACCATTATTGGAGAAACAACAAATATAATCCAAGAAATCAACGAACAAAACATTAATAGCACCACCAAAGATATTACATTTAATGTAGCAAATTTAGACAATGACAATTATACAATTTCTCTTGTAATTATTGATGAACATAATAATTCAACCCAAGTAACCTCTACAATAAGAGTCAATAATGCTATTGTCTATTTTAAAAGTACGTTAGGTCCAAATCCTTTTAATCCCCTCATCCAACCCCTTGTTATTGGAAGTAGCATTTCAGTCCCAGTAGATCAATATTCTATTATCATAATGGACCAAACAGGCCGAACTCTATGGGAATATCATCTCAACGATCATCCCGGAGGATATATCACAACAGAGTGGAATGGCTATGATAGCACTGGAAATCTAGTTCCTAATGGCATTTATTATGCATATTGTTTTGTAAAGGTCGATACATCCATTAAAAAAGAGCGCTTCGTCATTGCGGTACTAAAATGAAACGATTACAGATAATTTTCAATTTCAATCACAAACTACTCCCCGTAATATTTTGCTTACTCTATATCCTTACAAATATAACACTAGGAAGTATTGATTTAGTCTATGATTCTCACGGCACCAAATCAAATGGTATGGGAGGTACCTATACAGGTATCGATGATTATAGCGAAGCTATATTTTATAACTGGGCCATTCCTACAGAAAAACGAACAATAGAATGGAAAATGGAGCAATCCACAAAATTAGAAACCGATTACTTAAATTTTAGTATCAATTCTCCATTAAAAGTTAATAATTTACGGCTTGGTTTACTCTATAGTGCCGTACCAAATATTACAGAAACCACCCTCAACGATCGAGGGCAACCCATAGAAACTGGCAATAATTTCAATCAATCCATGGTTACTTTATTTAGTAGCTATGCACTTGATAATCCGTGGTTAAATATAGGGTTAAGACATACGTTTTATTATGAAAAAATATATAATGCCAGAGGATCAATTAACCAGTTAGATTTAGCATTATATAAAGCCCTAACTTTCAAAACGCTTTCCATAAACCTAGGATCTAGTATTAATAATATTCTAAAATCAAAAACCCAATGGAGCACAGGGTATCAAGACAAAAATCAACGACTATATAATGTGAATCTTAGTGGCATTTTTTTCAATAAAAAATTAATACTAACCTATGCTCAAAGCTACTCAATAAACAAAAATTACCACTCCCAACGTCTAGGCGCAAATTACTACATTATTGGTAATCCAATAAGTAACCCGTATCAATCCATTTACTTGGGTCGCAATAACGATATTATTACAGCAGGGACTAGCCTAAACATTGATGGCTGGTTACTTGATTATACATGGTCATATTTCAGTCCGTTTACTAATATTAGTAAAACAATGCCTATCAATGAACATCGGCTATCTATTGGTAAAAGCTTTAAAAAATTTGAATCACCAAAAAAAGAAGACGATCTAGCATTAGCAGCGTCTGAAAGTTTATTTAAACAAACAAAAAAATTAAACGTTGTCGATACATCCATCATAGCAAATGCCGAATTTAAATTTTCAAAAAACTCGAATGAAACTGACTTTTTTATTTCTCATTTAGATACAGATTTAGAACATCAATTTAATGGAAAGTATGTTAATACGGATGTTAACTACAAAATAACATTACCTGTACTATGGATAATTAAAGACCCAAACTCCAATGAGTTAACCATGATAACCATCGAAAAAACAGATTCAAATAAATTGCATATGAGTGGATATCTACCTAAAACCTCAACATTATTTATCAATGATGATTTTATCAGCCCTAAAGATACAGACGCATCGTTTTATCATAAACTAATCTTAGATCCATCAAAACCATTTCGTTTAGAAATTGATATCCTTGATAAAAAGAAACCCAAAAATTAGGTGTTACTATTAATTATTTTTTTTAATTTTGAAATTGCTTTTTTATAAACACGGGAAACCTGAGATTCTGATAAATCAATCCGTTTACCAATAACTTTGAACGTTAAATCTAATTTTACATGTGCATAAATAATAAATTGCTCCCGTTGTTCTAACTGTTTCATAGCTTGTTTGATTTCATCTTTCATTGCAAATGAAGTGGAATGATCTACCGGTGTTTTTGAATTAATATAATTGGATGCCTGATCATTAACCCATTCATAAACACGTGTTGGGTCTGCCTTGGATAAATAACGAATATGATCTCGCATCGCACCCAACATCCTCATCTGAGCCAAAGGCCAGACTTCGTCATTATTAATTGGGTCCCAAGCTTTAATTGATTCTATCAACTCTAATTGAGCAATAGTTTTTAAATCTTCACTTTCAGTATCTAAAACATGTAATGGCAATGTCCGTGAATACCTTCGAATAATAATCGTAAGTCTTTCTAAAAAAAACTCATTAACAACTTCCAGATGTTTTTCTAAAACAACTACTTTGACGTAATTTATTATTTTTGAACCTATCTTTTTCCAAACGCTATCAATCAAAGTGCTCATTTAATCTTTAGTTTTTCAAATATTTGTTTTAATAATGAATCGGTTAAAACTTTCTTAATGTAAGGTTCTGGAACAACCTTTGATAAAAATCCAATCAATTGCTGTGTAGTAAAATCTTTGAGATTTTGATGATGTTTTTCTTCAAGTTTAACAGGCTCAATAGCAGTATCTAGAAATTGAGAAGACTTTTCATGTCGAGACGAATAACGCGCACCACGATATTCTGTTTGAGTAATTTTTTTTCTATAAAACTCTTGCTCTTCAGTTGACAATAAAACACTCCTTAAACAATAAATTATCTATAAATTACTACCCAATTTCAAGAGTATTCATTCATGAATCAATAACTCCAATAGATTGAACCTTTACTTGAGAAATTACTTCATTATAAGACAACACCGATAAACTAGGATAATTTCTTTCTGTAAATCGTTTAAAATGTGTTCGTAATCTCGGACTACAAAGAGATACTGCGGGCTTATCCATTCTACTAAAACTCACCATAAATTCTTTAATTTGAGATAAAACATCTTCTCCCAACTGAGGCTCAAGTGCTAAAAACGAGCCATATTCTGATTGATGAATAGAGTTAATCATTGTCTCTTCTAATCTAGGATTAATCGTAAATACAGTTAAGATATCTTCTTTATCAGAAAACTGACGAGAAAGCTGTCGAGATAGCGACTGGCGAACATACTCAGCTAACAACGTTGTATCCCGAGATACTTGAGAATAATCAGCTAATTTTTCTAAAATCGTTGATAAATCACGAATAGACACACGTTCTTTCACTAACATCTGTAAAACCTTATGAACTTGTCCTAAAGAAAGCATATCCGGAACCAATTCTCGAACAATAGCTGCATTGGTGTTTTTGACTAATTCAATTAATGACTGAACATTTTGACGTGTCATAATTTCATCAGAATGATTTTTTATTGCTTCAGAAAAATGATCCGATATAAAATCTGTCACTGTAGAAAAAGGAATTGCATTGTCTTGCAAAATACCCATTTGATCATCAGAAACCCAGCCACCCGTTTGATTTGATACAGGATCCGTAGCTTCAATTATATCCAAACCTAATTCTGTTAGATCATTTACCGGACGACTTACAAATACATACCCTAAAAGCGCTTCTCCAATAGCAACCCGAGAACCTCGAATTTCAACCAGATATTGATTTGGAGGCAAGCTTAAATCATCCATAACTCTGACACCTGGAATAACAAAGCCTAATTCCTGGCCAATATGATAACGAACTAATGTAACACGCTCTAATAAAGGTCCATCACTATTGGGGTCAATTAAGGGTACTAAATTACGTCCAGTTTTTAAACTAATAGGGTCCAAGCTCAATGTATTTAATAAGTTTTCTGGTTTTTTCAAGGCATCTTTAGCAGATTCCTGAGAGGAATCAATGGCTAGTTCTTCTTCAGCTTGTCTTGAATTCAAGATATAAACAGCAACACTTCCAGCAAGGAAAGACAAAAACATAAACGGAACCGTAGGTAACCCAGGAACAATACTTATTAATAATAAAATAATAGAGGTTACTGCAAATGCTTTAGGTTGAGAAAAAATTTGTTCTTTAACATCCGATCCTAAACTTTCTTTTGATGATGATTTTGTAACAACCAAACCCGTAGCAATTGCTATTAAAAGCGCTGGTAACTGAGATACTAAGCCATCCCCTACAGTAAAACGAGCAAATGTTGTTAAGGCATCTCCAAAACTCATTCCTTGTTGAAAACTTCCAATGATTAATCCCCCAACAATATTAATAATTACAATAACAATCCCAGCAACCGCATCCCCTTTTACAAATTTATTCGCACCATCCATAGATCCAAAAAAATTAGACTCTTTAGATAATTTTTCTCGTCTTGTTTTTGCTTCTTCTGCATCAATAATACCGGCATTTAAATCCGCATCAATACTCATTTGCTTTCCAGGCAAAGCATCCAAAGTAAATCGAGCAGCAACTTCAGCAACCCGCTCAGAACCTTTAGTAACAACCATAAACTGCACTAAAGTAATGATTGCAAAAGCAACCAATCCCACAACAAAATTTCCTCGTGTTACAAACTCAGCAAACGATTCAATAACTTTTCCATTAAAATCCGATCCTAACGCTAAAATTAATTTTGTAGATGAAACATTGAGAGATAATCGAAATAGCGTAATAACAAGCAATAAGGATGGAAAAGCGGCAAAATCAAGCGGTTCCGATAAATACATAGATACAAGCAAAACCATTACTGAAATTGCAATATTCAATGCCATCAAAATATCCAGCATCTGTGCAGGAATAGGAACAACCATCAGCGCAATAATCATAATAATTAGAACAGCCAAAATTAAATCAGACAGTGAAAACATTGATTTAAATTGGTTAAAGTTAATCATAAATAATTAGTTCCAAATATAAATTTGCCCTTAAATTATACACAGTTAGGGTCTTTTCTTCTACGATCTATTATAGCATTTTTTTAATCATTCATAGCATAACCAGAGCAAATTAAAAATTTGCGAGCACCTTTATTTCAAAATAATTTTAGATCCTATTACACTTAAATATCTACTAATTAGTTCAAAATATTTATTTAAAATTATTTCAAACAATTTTTATTTAAATTAACTAACCAAATAAAATGAAGATTTTGATAACTATAAACAAGCAGAGGATGATGTCAGTCAAATATTAGCACCCCTTGTTATTATTGGTACTTGTAAAAATTTAAATAGGAGTTTTGAAAAGTTGAGAAATACAGCGGTCAATCAAATCTTAATTCTCGGTCCATTCTTAACAAAAAAAGAGTCTTGATCTACTCAAAACATAGGACCGTTACCCATAGTAGTTACTCAAGCTGAAGAGGAAGATACTGTAGTAGTTTAACAAATTTAAATTAAACAACTCACGTAAATTTAGAATATTTTAAAAATAATTATAAAAAACTTAACGAACCACGATTTCCTTTTTTTTCTTTAACTTAAATACAAAGGCCAGTATCTGGGCAACCGCTTTATAATAAATTGGAGGAATATCAGATCCTACCTCTGCAGTATCATACAAATTTCGAGCTAAGGGAGGGTTTTCAATAATTGGAATAAAATGTTCTTCAGCAATTTTTCGAATATCCGTTGCCATCAATCGTTTTCCTTTAGCAATAACCTTTGGTGCTTGCATATGATTGGGCTTATATTTAATAGCAATGGCAACAAACACTGGATTTGTAACAACAACATCTGCATCAGGAACCGCTCCCATCTGGCGACCTTGAGACATCTGATATTGAGTTTGACGTTGACGTTGTTTAATTAAAGGATCCCCCTCCAATCGTTTATACTCATCTTTAATTTCCTTTTTTGTCATTTTATTTTCTTTCATAAATTGAGCTCGCTGATAAAAAAGATCTAAAATAGATATAATCAAGTAAAAAATAGCAACGCGTAAAACTATTTTAAACATCAAATCACCAGCAATGATCATAACTTGAACTGGCGTTAACTCTTGTGATAACAACACTAAAATAAAATCTTCAGAAACAACATAAAAAATAATCCAAATAACAACCACCATTTTAAGAATAGATTTTACTAATTCTACTAATTGTTTAAGTGCGAACATTTTTTTAAAGCCTTCAATAGGATTTAATTTTTCAAATGATGGACTTAAAGGTTCTATAGAAAACACCGGGCCCACCTGCAAAAACTCAACAATAATGGCCGTCACTAAATTCACAGCTAACAAGGGTAAAATAACATAAAAAAACGTAACTAAAACTTCCCACAATAAGTATAATGCAACACTAAAGGTTAAGGATACCTCCACAAATTCAAATGAAATAATCATAATTCGAGAAATATGTGCATACATCCCAGGGGCAAAAATTTTTAACGCCAAATAAGCCACGGTAACAATCACAGCCGACGTAAAATCCTTACTTTTAGAAACTTGGCCTTTTTTTCGCAACTCCTCTAATTTATGAGGGGTGGCCTCTTCTGTTTTTTCACCTGAATCTTCACCCATTAATCGTCCTTATCGTTTACGTTACAAAAAATCCCATCAATTTAATAATATAATCCATAACATCCTCCATAATATTAGATAATATGGTTCCAAAATTAGGAGATATTCCTAAAAAGATAATAATAGCAACCGTAGGCTTTACCTGAAAGCCTAACTGGAACACATTCACTTGCTCAGCAATTTTATTCAAAATTCCAAAACTAAAATCAACAATAAAAATTACTAAAATGATAGGAGAAGCTAATTTTAGCCCCAAAAAAAATAACGTTGTTCCTAAACTTACCAAATACTGTGATCCGGCACTAAAATCAACCGGTTGCCCAATAGGCATAATCGAAAAACTTTCATAAATTGCAGATAAAACCATATGATGACCATTGATCAATAAAAACAATAATACAGAAATATACTTCATAAGCAATTCTAATAACGCAGCATTTTTTCCAGATGTTGGATCCAGAACAGAGGCTGAACTTAACCCTGCTTGTGCATCCATAACTGTTCCTCCAAACTCAATTGCCATCATAATTAAATTTGCAGTAAACCCTATAATTGCCCCCAATGCTAGTTCAATCAACAACGCAAAAAAATAAAGACCCAGCGTATCAGGTAATTGTTGAGGCAAGGCCACTGTAAAAAGCGCTAAGCCAGAAATCCAAATCAATAACGAAATCTTAGGTAATGATAATAAACTTTTCATACTAAAAAATGGTGCTAATAATACCATCCCAGAAAATCGAGCTAGAATCAAAAAAAATACACTAAGCTGATAATACGTAAGAATCATCGTGAAAAAAGAGCAATATCATTCCAAAGTTTATAAGATAACTCGATAATAATACGAAACATCCAAGCAAATGTAATAGCTAATACCAACAAAACAGCAACTAACTTTGGAGCAAAGGTTAATGTTTGTTCTTGAATTTGCGTAGTAGCTTGAATAATAGCAATGATCAATCCAACAATAAGTCCTACGCCAACCGTAGGTAAAGAACCAAGCAAAATTACCTGAACAGCTTCATAAATAATAGTAGATACAGAATCAACAGTCACAATGAATCCTCCTCTACTCTTATAATAACATCAACAGGGTAATAACACCCTGCTTGAGGAATTGTAAGTAATGATATTTCTTTTTTTGAACCAGGCTCTACTATTAGCGAATAAAATTTTTGCATAGCCACAACATCATCTTTTTCATAGGATACCCCAACCTCTACTAAAGCATTGTCTATCAAAAAAACAGCCCTATCAACAGCATTCTTTTTTTTGGGGGCTAAGTAAAAATGTACTTTTTTCACAGAATTTAACGAATTAAATAATGCTAATTCAAATGCATGAAGCACGCCATAATTTCCAATTAATTCATAATTTATTTGCTGATCTACAAAATATGGTTTGCCCCCAATTTCAAACGATGTAATCTTATTTTTAAAATCAAAAAACACTCTTTTTTTTCGAATACTATCTTTAAAATGGCCCACTCTATATTGATCTAAGGAGGAAGAAATATCTCGAAAAGCAGATAAATGAGGAAATAATTGATCCACCACGCCCATCTTAACTCGCAATAAATCATGCTTACTTTTTCTCAAAAAATGCACTATCCCTGAAGATGTTTGTGTTGGTTTAATATCATGAGATAAAATATACGTTGTTGATTTAGGAGGAAGCGTTAAATCTTTGCCCTTATCAACATATTGCGCTAAATAAGAACGTGCAGCAATATGCCCAGCAAAAATCACATCTTTTGTAGAGCCTCCAATACCCGCTTTTAACTCAATTTTTTCAGTTTTATCAGAAAAATTTTGAATAGATATAACCATGGATAATAATGATGGAGAGTCATTGCGATGATGGTATAAAATACGAAATTCTTGCTGCTTAAATGGTTTATCAAAAATTAGTCCCGGAACAGTAATACTTTCTGGATAATTACTGATAACATAATCTGAATTATTAGCAAGAATTCCAACAGACCAAAATAAAACTATGCCATAGATACTTGTTTTTAAAAATAATTTTAAAGAATTAAATCTCACAATAAATCTAATTATTGAAAACTCAATAATAGACCACGAGTAATTAAATTCCAGCCATCAGTCAAAACAAATAATAAAATTTTAAATGGCAATGAAATCATCGCTGGCGATAACATAAACATCCCCAATGACAACAAAATATTAGAAATAATCAAATCAATTACCAAAAATGGAATAAACAATAAAAATCCAATTTGAAATGCAATTTTTAATTCAGATAAAATAAATGCAGGAATAATAACAAAAATCGGCACATCATCAAAATTGGTAGTATACTGAATTTTTGAAAATTCAAGAAACAAGGCAAGATCATTTTCTAATGTATGCCTTAACATAAACTCTCGAATAGGCTTAACCCCAATCTCCATCGCTGTTTTTTGAGATATCTGACCTGCTTGATAAGGGTTTACTGCAGTTTCCATAATCGTATTAATTGTAGGAGTCATAATAAATACAGACATAAAAATAGCAAGCCCAATCAAGGCCATATTAGGGGGTGATTGCTGAGTAGCCAAGGCCATTCTAAGCATACTAAAGACAATAATAATTCTTAAAAAAGAAGTTGTCGTAACCAAAAAAAAAGGAATCAATCCTATTAAGGACATCGCAACCAACAAAACCATACTGTCACTAAAGCCTTGGCTAGCCATAGCTCCTAAATCAATTCCACCCGTTCCAGGAAATCCTTGAGCAAAGGCTGGCACCTGAAGTACCCCTAAAATTACAACACTATTAACAATTAATTTGTTTAGATACTTAAAAATATTTTTAGCAAACATATATATTACAGTATATTTTTTTGTTAATCCGTTGACAATGAAAACTGATCAATAACCGTAAATGTTTTATCTGATACACCAACCAAGTACCGTGATTGTTTATAATCAATAGTAACAACATGAACCCCCTTATCTATAGAAGCCCGATCTGTTACTTTAAGCTCTCCCTCAAAGATTTTTTGACGATATTTTTGAGACAAAATATAAAAGGCATATAAAAAGCCCCCAATAATAACTAAAGAAATTAAAACTTTGTAATAATAATCAAAACTCATCCCTTCACAACAGATGATGCTTCAGAGACTATAGACTTAATTCTTAATCCAAAATTGTTATCAATTGCAACTACTTCCCCCTTAGCTACAATTTGGCCATTAACGACTAGATCAAGAGGCTCCCCTACCAAACGATCTAATTCAATGATTGATCCTTCAGAAAATTCAAAGATTTCTTTTAAAGACACTGTAGATCGTCCAAGTTCTACAGAAACATTCACAGGAATATTTGCAAATAATCCAGGTTCTAACGCATCTCCTTGAAAAGATTGCTGCACTGTTGGAAATTCGATACCGGAAACGTCATGATCTGGTTTATCATAAGATGTAGCAGAATCATCAGAAAATGGTGTAGGCTCCGTTTGAGTTTGAGAAATCGAAAATGCATCATCCATAATAGGATCAATATCACTTAACGGATCATTAAAATCGCTTGTATCATTTTCCATAAAGTATTTCCTCCGTTATCTTATAATAATCTTCCGCAGCAAAACTATCTGGATTATATTCAAAAATAGTCTTAAATTTACTCGGTGCTTCGGATAAAGATGTACATGTTCTAACTGGATTTGATACCATATTTTTAAACACCCTTTTTAGACTATCAATAATATCTTTCGATTTTTTATTACGTCGATCAAAAAAAGTTGGTATAACTTTTGTAATACTAACCCTTCTATTAAAAATTCTATTAATGATTTTTATATTTTTCAATAGCTGTTTTACACCGATCAATGAAAGGTATTCCATCGACACAGGTAAAATAACCTCATCTGCAAACAATAATGCATTTTGATTTAATAAATTCATAGAGGGTGCACAATCTAAAAAAATATAATCATACCCCGTTACATTCGCTAAACTTTTTTTTAGAATTAACTCTCTTTCCTTCATAGAAGTCATTTTTAATTCTGCTGGAAATAAGCGTTCATTAGAACACACAATATCCAGCCCATAGCGAACATTTACTACACAGTCACTCAATGGAACATGATCAATCAAAACATCATAAAGAGTTCGCTGAGGAGAAAGGCCAAAGTAGTGTCCTGCCGATCCCTGAGGATCTGTATCAATGACTAAGACCTTAGCACCTTTAAGTGATAATGCATGGGCAAGGTTAATAACTGTCGTTGTTTTCCCAGTACCCCCTTTATAATTAACTACAGCATATCGTTTCATAAATGTTACGATTATAGCGTATCTTTATCGTTTGATTCTAGAGTTTCTCCATCAAAAAATTGAATATCATTTAAATATGAAAACGATTCAGAGTCTGATTCATTATTATTTTCTAAAGAAGAACCATCGTCATTCGTATCAGAAGTCGGTGTTAAATCAGCATCTGAACTTTCGGTATCTAACACTATCTTACCAACAGGTGTTGTATCTGGAATATCTTCAAGCATTAACTCTTCAAGTTCACTACTAAACTGTTCCCGATTAAGCTCAGAAGTATCAGAAACATCGTCACTTATATTTTCTTCATCTTCAGTAACATCTAAAGTCTGAAATTCTAATGCATCGGTTTCAATATCACTTAAATTTACTACCGTCTCTATTTCAATTTTTTCTTCCGTATTTTCCTCTCTACTTTCTACTTGATTTGCATCTATTTCTACTTCAAACACATCGTTTATTTCTAGATCAGAATCACTCGTTTCATAAATAGCTGTCTCTTCTTCTGGCATAAACTCTGAAACTGTTTCTTCAGTTTGTTCCTCTCTACTTTCTACTTGATTTGCATCTATTTCTACTTCAAACACATCGTTTATTTCTAAATCAGAATCACTCGTTTCATAAATAGCTGTCTCTTCTTCTGGCATAAACTCTGAAACTGTTTCTTCAGTTTGTTCCTCACTAGTTTCTACTTGATTTGCATCTATTTCTACTTCAAACACATCGTTTATTTCTAGATCAGAATCACTCGTTTCATAAATAGCTATCTCTTCTTCTGGCATAAACTCTGAAACTGTTTCTTCAGTTTGTCCCTCAC
>Ga0181565_10001912_pt1 | contig 15947 bp, 13 predicted proteins | sample 101ome_16_FD_129661 | JGI IMG/M metagenome (GOLD analysis project Ga0181565, IMG submission 129661) | Coastal salt marsh microbial communities from the Groves Creek Marsh, Skidaway Island, Georgia - 101401AT metaG (megahit assembly) | ecosystem: Environmental > Aquatic > Marine > Intertidal... | reverse complement strand
CCATTGAGCAGATTAATTCAATAGTTAGGCCTTGTGGGCTTGCCCCAAGAAAAGCAAAAGCCATTTTCGAACTATCAAGAATTCTTCTTCAGAAACATCAAGGGCTCGTACCTGAATCCTTTGAGGAATTAGAAGAATTACCTGGCGTGGGACATAAGACAGCATCCGTGGTCATGGCACAGGCATTTGGATATCCATCTTTCCCCGTAGACACCCATATCCACCGTCTTGCTCAGCGCTGGAAACTGACAAATGGTAAAAGTGTAAACCAGACAGAAAAGGATTTAAAAAGACATTTCCCCAAAGATCGCTGGAACCAATTACATCTTCAAATCATATATTATGCCCGTGAGCACTGTCAGGCTCATGCGTGCCATGGATTGCATTGTGAAATTTGTAAAACTTGCTTCCCGAGCAGGAAGAAAAAAATTCTCACCCAACGCGCTTAACCCGAGTTAACAAAAACCTGTGGCTTGGCAGTTTTGAGTTTTCCAATTGCAGCTTCGTCAAGGCCAGTCTCGAAAAGATAGACTTCACGCAAGGACTCAAGAGAAATTAAAAAGTCTACCGCGGAAGCCTCCAGCTGTACTCGTATCAGATTTAGATATTCTAAATTCTTTAAATCTTTCAGTTTGGTAATTCCTGATATATCTACTTCCTGAACTCCCTCTAAGAAAAGCTTTTTTAGGTTTGGCATCTTTGCAATAAAATCAAACCCGGCATTGGTAACTTTTGAATCCGTCAAGTCAAGCGAGATGATGTGTGGTGCAATCATCATTAATTTTTCCAAATCTTCGTCTTTCATAGCCAGTTCAGGATCAACTGATGAAATAACCTGTAATCCTTTGGCACCAACAATAGGAAGTATTCTTATACCAGAAGAGCGCAAGGTGTTCCATGCGTCCTCACTAAGCATAATTTCATCAGGGCTTTTTGTCTGAGCAGGACTTGCATCACTTGCAGCCTTCCCTGCAAAATCCTCAAGATTTACTCCAAAACGACTTAAAATCGGCCCCATTTTTGAAGGCATAGCGAAGTAGGCACCCACTATTCCACCCACAGCTAGAAGAAGCAAAAAAATGAAAACAAATATGGTTGAGACAATCTTAGATAAAAAGCTCTTTTCTTGAGCGACCATAATAATCTGACCACCCCTTGCCTTCTGGATTTTCTGGACTTTTGAACCCTTTTTTTTAGTAGCTTTTGATTTAGGTTCGGTACCCGGCGAATGGGGTTCTTGCTTCGATACACTAGTTTTTGTTGATCGAGTTTCTACCGGACTTTCATCAACGGGATTAGTCGGACTGGTAGCTGGAGATTCATTATGTAATTTTGCCAAAACTTTTGGCAAAGTACTCCACTCAGTATTTCCCTCTATTAAGGCGAAGTCAGTAGGTAAAAGTTGATTAGTTTCAAGAAATTGTTTGGCCTGCACAGCTGTATAAGGGCCAAAAGTTTGTCCATTCCTAGAAACATATATGTTCATATAATATTCTTGGCATTAAACTATCCAAAGTGTGCTTAATAACCCGAGAAGAAATTAGTAAAATGAATAAAAATAAGGATACTTTAATTTAATGCTATATACCTACCTAAATTATATTAAGGTAGAGGCGGTAGCGGAGGAAGATCGTCCGAAAGTGCACCACCTTCAGTACTTGGTAGCGGAGGAAGTCCGCCTGTTGGTGCATTAACTTCAGAATTCGGTAGCACCGGGAGATCAGGAAGATCAGCATCTTGTAAGGGAAGTGCAGGAGCAGTATCGCTTTTCTCAGGAGAGGAGAACTCTGGTAATGGGGGTAAATTTTCACCGTCGTTAGTTTCAGGAGAATCAGGTAAAGTTGGTAAAGCTATAGATTCATCAGACGGATCCGGCAATGTTGCTTGCTCTTCAACAGCGGTTTCTTCCATCAATTTTAAATTCGGTTCAAGATCATTAGTTGAATCTTGAGGTATGTCATCGCTTTCTACCAGAGCATCTCCTGAATTTTCCAAAATCGGAAGTACTAGTTCTTCGGACTGACCGGGAATCGTTTTTTCAATATTCTCATTTCCAACAGGTAATAATGGAGGAATAGAATCCTCCGTTGGTTGTGCAGGGGATGTTAGGATCTCGTCATCAGTAGCTACCTCTTCAATACTAACATCCGGTGCTTCAACTTCTTTAACTACCTCAATTGAAGAAGATTCCGAAGATTTCAATTCAGTTGAATCTTCAGTGGTTTTGTCAAAACTCATGTCACTATTAAACTGTGTCCCATCTGACATCCATTTAGCTTCTTTCTCAGTTTTCACACCTTCTGAATAGGCAGTAACATACATTTTTTGGCCATTGGGCCACCAACGGGTGACTGTTCCATGCCATTTTCCATCTTTGTAATTTCTCTCATACATCTTGGTACCGTTAGAAAACCATTTCATGGAAGTTCCATTTTTTCTTCCATTGAGCCAACTTTCATCGGAATATACATATTTCTGAGCCGAACCTTCATCAATTAATATTATTCGGCCACTAAACGGTTCGGTTGAGAGTTTTTGAAAAAGCAATCCAAATTTAAGAGTAAAAAATTGATCAAATTCACTCTTGTTAACCCTGAATGTATCATCAGAAATATTTGTGTCTTCCAAATCAATCTCAGACTGCATAATGCCACTATTTGAAGGAACCGTCCGATTGTAATAATTAGACTTTAAGATTTTTCCATGCCTTCTATGAGGGGTAGTAAGAGATGAAGTAGAATCACCTCTCAAGAAATCCACATCTGGGCATAAAAATAAAACTAATAAAAATAAGGGTACTAATTTCATAACGAGTAATGATTGATGATTTAAAAACTGAATGCAAGTTATAATACATTGCAGGTAATTTACTTTCCATCTTGATATAGCCCTTGCCAAAACCATCATATTCGATCACAATCAATCTTTTTCGATCACAGTTGATTGATATCGATACCTAATTAACAACAGCCCATAAGCATGAATCTTGAAACTTTGCTCTTAGTCATCCCAGCACTTGGCGTCCTTGCTCTTTTATTTACTTGGTGGAAAACACAAGAAATTAACGCGATTCCTGAAGGTTCAGACCGAATGTCCAAAATTGCTGCAAGTATCCAAGAAGGGGCCATGGCCTTTCTAAAGGCAGAATACCGCATACTGGTAATCTTTGTAGCTGGAGTCGCCGCTCTCCTTTACTGGAGTGGTTCTAACAACGAAAATAGTCATGGCCTGGTTGCGGTTTCTTTTGCTGTAGGTGCTTTCTGTTCCGCCCTTGCCGGGTATTTGGGAATGAAAGTTGCAACAAAAGCAAATGTAAGAACGGCAAACGCAGCCAAAGATAGTTTAGGTAAAGCACTCGAAGTGGCATTTTCCGGAGGAGCTGTAATGGGCCTTGGAGTCGTTGGGCTTGGCATTCTAGGATTGGGCGGCCTCTTTTATCTTTTCGGTAACCATTTTGGAGCCTTTGAACCTCAAGCCTCTCTCGGAGTCACGCTCTCTGTCTTAACTGGCTTTTCTTTTGGTGCCTCATCCATTGCACTTTTTGCACGGGTAGGTGGCGGAATTTACACAAAGGCGGCAGATGTTGGAGCAGATTTGGTTGGAAAAGTGGAGGCTGGTATTCCAGAAGACCACCCTCTTAATCCTGCCACAATCGCGGACAATGTTGGTGATAATGTCGGCGATGTAGCCGGAATGGGTGCTGATTTATTTGAATCCTATGTAGGATCAATGATAGGCACAATGGTTCTCGGTGCTGCTATGGTTGCCGGCGCTACCTCTTTCACAGATTTTCTTGGTGGACTATCACCTATTGTCCTACCCCTTATCCTGGGAGCAATTGGTATAGTCACCTCAATTTTTGGAACATTTTTGGTAAAAGTCAAAGATGGAGGAGATCCTCAAAAAGCCCTTAATACAGGTGAATTTGCTTCTTCAGCAATAATGATTGTTGCTTCCTATTTCGTAATAAATAAGTTTCTCCCGGAAACTTGGGTTTACAACGATATAACATACACGGCCATGGGTGTTTTCTGGGCAACTATCATTGGTCTCATCTCCGGTTTGGCTATTGGATTCATAACCGAATATTACACCGGTACCAACAAAAAGCCGGTGCGGGCAATAGTCGAACAATCAGTCACTGGTTATGCTACAAACATTATCTCAGGGCTTGGAGTTGGAATGATTTCTACAACTTTCCCCATTCTAATCCTGGCGGCTGCAGTCGTTGGTGCGTATGAATTGGCAGGACTCTACGGAATTGCAATTGCAGCTGTAGGTATGCTCTCTAACACAGGAATTCAATTGGCCGTGGATGCTTACGGTCCTATTTCTGACAATGCAGGTGGAATTGCTGAAATGGCTGAACTCCCTCCCGAAGTTAGAAAAAGAACTGACAAACTCGATGCTGTTGGAAACACAACAGCCGCAATTGGAAAAGGCTTTGCCATCGGTTCTGCTGCCCTAACTGCACTTGCCTTGTTTGCCGCATTTAAAGAAACCGCGGGCATTGATGTCATTGATGTTTCTGCCCCTAAGGTAATGGCAGGTTTATTCATCGGGGCAATGTTGCCTTTTCTATTCAGTGCTTTAGCCATGGGGGCTGTAGGCAGGGCTGCCATGTCCATGATTCAGGAAGTCAGGCGTCAGTTTCACAATATACCAGCACTAAAGAGTGCACTTGAAATCATGAATCGTAATGATGGAAAGCCGACAAGTGAATGGACGGATGAAGAGAAAGCGAGTTTTGACGAAGCCATCGACGCAGCTGAGTACGGAAAGTGCGTGGAAATTTCAACCCAATCCGCTATCAAGGAAATGGTAGCTCCAGGTATGGTTGCTATCCTCACCCCCGTTGCAGTTGGATTCGGGGGAGGTGCAACAATGCTAGGTGGTGTTCTTGCCGGCGTTACAGCATCGGGAGTTTTACTCGCACTATTTCAATCCAATGCTGGAGGAGCTTGGGATAACGCCAAGAAAATGGTGGAAGAAGGATACGAAATCGATGGAGTTAAACACGGTAAAGGTTCTGATGTTCATAAAGCAGCCGTAGTTGGGGACACTGTTGGAGACCCCCTGAAGGATACATCTGGCCCGTCTTTAAATATCTTACTTAAGTTGATGTCAGTCGTAGCTTTGGTGCTTGCGCCTTTCATTTGATAAGAGCGGCATTCTTAGCCTACGAATTTTCAACGACTTCGGCAAATTGCTTTCGCTCAAATCCGTCTAGCTTATAATAAGCGGTACCCGCTACCAACACATCTACACCTGAGTCTAAACAAGGTTTGACATGATCGGGTCCAACTCCCCCATCGACTTCAATTAAAAAATTTAAATTTTGTTTTTTTCTAATTTCGGAAATCTCTTCTGTTTTCGATAGAACTTCGTGAATGAATTTCTGTCCACCAAACCCAGGGAATACAGTCATAAACAAAACCAGATCAACTTGATCTAAAAGTGGGATAAGACCATTGATTGGGGTATCAGGATTAATCACAATCCCATTCTTAATCCCAGCTTGCCTTATTTTACTCAAAGCAGCTGAGTGATCATATTCTGGTTCTAAATGAATACTTATTAGATCAGCTCCTGCTTTGATGAAAGGATCAATGTAACGATCTGGTTGCTCTAGCATCAGATGGACATCAAAGAATATAGGAGAATGACTTCTAAGATCGGCAACTGTTTGAGGCCCAAAACTAAGATTGGGCACAAAGTGTCCATCCATAATATCTAAATGTATCCACTCCCTTCCATCACTTTCAGCAATTTTCAAGGAATCAGCTAAGTTTGCATGATTTCCAGCTAGGATTGATGGTGCTAATCTTTTAATTCTATCGCTCATTTTGCGAAATACTTATATCATTAATTAAGAAAAATCTAATTTGCCGAGAAAAGTTTTCTGCAATCTCTAAAAAGGCCTTATCATTTGATGCTTTTACATTTTCACCAAGTTTAATGGATGGCGAACTTGCAGTCACGGATTTGCTGTAAGAATAAAAATTAGGTTTCTTATAACTGACTTTCACATCTAACAAAATTTGATTACTCAATGATTTCGCGATGAGAGGATCATCGTCAAAGGCTATACCTTGTTTTTTCGAAAAATCTTTGACGGTTAAAAATAAATCTAAATTACTCTGAGAAGAGGATTCCACCAATTCAAAATTACCAGTCATAATCAATTCTTCTTTTAATTTTCTTTTTAGAAGAATGCCAAACCTTGGAGCAAAAGACTCGTTTACTACTCTAATGTAAATTTTATCGTGAAGATCTTTAGGATTTGATGGCCGATAACCACAACTAAATGAGAAGATAACAAATACAAAGATAGTGATCTTGCTGAAGATGGAAATACACAGCTTCAAATTAATTTTGAAAATTCTGAATTAGTTCTTCTGCCTCACGAGCGGCCTCGGATTCTGGGGCAATAGTAATTGCCTCATTGTAAAACTGAGTTGCGGGTAGATTCCCAAGTTCTCGCCATCTTGTAATAAAATATTTTCCATAATTCTCTACATACTTACCCACTTCAAGTTTACTTCTAGATAAAGTTGATCTCATTTTTGAGCGTCCTTTTTCTGCCAATTCTTTTCTCGTCTTGAAACTATCAATTCTTGCTAAATAATCTTTTGAAGATTCATGCCTATCCTTCACAGGTGGAAGTTTGTAGAGAATCAAGTAATCTTCGTAAAAGTTTAATGCTTTAAGTGTTGCCCCTTGATCATAATTGGGGCCAGAAACTAAACCTTCATATATTTGAGCAAGTTGAAAATATGCCTTTTCAGAAAGAAAATGATCCGGATAAAGATTAATTAGTCTCTCAAGTGCATCAATTGCTTCCTCTTCTTTGTTATCTTTGATCGAGATTTCTGCTAATATCATTAATGCACGGGGAGCATACTTTGGGCCTCTTGCTATTTCTACAATCTCATTGAACCTCAAACGATCCTGACTTCCGGAGCGAAAGCGAGGAATGACCCCCCACTTTTTAGGAAGCTTTTCGCGGGCTAATTTTTCAGAAATATTGAGAAGGTAATCAGCAATTACTTCAAAGTCATAATCGGTATATGCTTTGGCGATTAATTTAAGATGACTGAAAGATTTACTCCAATCTCCCTTTTCTTCCCTAATTTTTGCTGCTCGGAGTAATGATTCTGGCCCTACTTTAATTTCTTTAGAATCAATCACAACGATCGCGTCAGATCGTCTTTTAGAAAACTTCTCATACAGAGATAATGCTTTTCCAATATCTCCTTTCTTTTGGAAATAGAATGCGTCTTCAAACCATTTTTTCGCATCGTAATCACTGTAAGGCTTTCGGTTTTTAATAAAAAAGCCAGTCCCTGAAAATAAGTATTCCTCCTTTTCAGTCGTATTGCGTGGCGGTCCTTTTTGTGAAAAAAGAGATGACCATAATGCAAAAAATAATGTAATTTTTAGTATTTTCACTTCAAAATTTAGAATCGAATAAGAGTTGCTGACCATGTCAAGCCTGCACCAAAAGCAACCAAGACACCTATTTCTCCTTTGCGAAAAAGGCCTCTTTGGCAAGCTTCATCGAAAGCAATCGGTATGGAAGCAGCAGATGTGTTCCCATGACGATCAAGATTACAGAAAAATTTCTCGAGAGGAATTTCTAACCTCTGTGCCATACTTTCCACGATACGAACATTCGCCTGATGTGGTATAACATGATCTACATCCTGTGTTTCCAAGCCGTTTGCTTTGAGTAATTCTCTGGTCGCTTTTTCCATTACCCGAACGGCCGACTTGAAAATTTCCTTCCCATTCATTTTTAGGAAGTGCTCACGGTTCTCAATTGATGCAATAGATGCGGGCTGCTTGGAACCTCCTGCAGGTTGGTGAAGTAGGCTCGGATTCGACCCGTCTGCTCCCGAACGGAATCCTACCAGGTTGGGACCATCACCTTCGGTCATAATGATTGCGGCTCCGGCTCCATCACCAAATAAGACGCATGTTGTACGATCTTCCCAGTCCAGTATTGATGACATCTTTTCTGCCCCGATCACGAGAGCACATTTATAGCGACCTGAAGCAAGCATCCCGTCAGCTACATCCAGCGAATAAAGAAAGCCGGAACAGGCAGCTTCAAGATCAAAGCAAGCAACCTTTCCCAAACCTAATTTGTGTTGCAGGATACATGCAGTGGAAGGAAAAGCCATGTCTGGTGTGATTGTCGCAACAATCACAAGATCAATTTGATCCGTCTGGATTTGAGCAGCTTCAATCGCTTTTCGTGCAGCGTTAAGTGCTAGTTCACTAGTAGGCTGATCGGAAGAAGCAATTCTTCTTTCCCTAATCCCTGTACGAGTGCGTATCCAATCATCTGAAGTTTCTACTTTTAGGCTAAGTTCTTTATTATCTAAGATTTTTTCAGGCACATAAGAGCCAATTCCTCTAAGAATACTCTTCATGAAACCTGCAAATTTAATTTCATTTACGAGGCTTTAGGCACCAACTAGCCGTTCAGGACGAAAAATTTCATTAGCTTCCTTAACATCTAGCGCCATCTGGGAAAGCATATCGTGCTGTACTAAATCAAGTGCAATTTTAACTGCACCACTCACGTGATTTCGATTCGATGATCCATGAGCCTTGATCACATTTTGAGTAAGCCCAAGTAATGGAGCACCACCAAACTGCTCAGGGTTTATTCTTTGCTTCAGACTTTTAAATGCACCCTTAGAAAGTAATGCACCTGTTTTACGCAAGGCATTTCGTCTAAGCTCTTCATCCAAGAAGGTACTGATCAATTTACTAAGTGACTCGCATGCCTTTAGAACAATATTACCCACAAACCCATCACAAACAACGACATCAACGGCATTTTCAAAAATCTGAAATCCTTCAATTAAACCGCTGTAGTTGATTATGCTACCATCTATATCCTTTAGCATCTCGTGAGTCTCATTTATCATTTCATTCCCCTTACCCTCCTCAGTACCAATGGTTAACAAACCTACCTTTGGCCTTACGAGACCCAAAGCAACCCTGGCATAGTTTGAACCAAGAATGGCATTTTGGGCAATGTGATAAGGCTTTGCATGGGGGTTGGCACCCGCATCCAAAAGCGTGAAATATCTTTCCCGACCCGGCCATATGGTACACAGAGCAGGTCTTTCGACACCCTCCAATGTGCGTAACCGAATTGTACTACCAGCCATAAGGCAGCCCGTGTTACCACAACTAAGAAGAGCTTGTGCCTCTTGCTCTTTGACGCTTTGTAAGGCAAGAGCCATGGAGGAATTCTTCTTTCCTTTGATACCAGCTATAGGTTTTTCATCCATTCCCACGATCTCTGGTGCATGGCGGATTTCAATTTGACCAGAATCAAAATTATCGAAAGTAGAGAAGTGTCTTTCGATTACATCCTCTTGGCCAAATAAAAGAAAACGAGTCCCACGAGGCGAAACATCCAAGGATTGAGAAATGCCTGCTATAACTTCTTTGGGGCCATGATCGCTTCCCATTACATCGACTGCTAGAGTCACTTTCGCCTCGGTAGCGTCCATGCCGAAGCTGTCTTAAGGTCTAGACTTCTAGATCAAGGACTTGCTTACCCCGATACTGTCCAGTTTCAGGATTTACCCGATGAGAGCGAGAAAATGTTCCGTCCGGTTCTTTGATAAGAAGTGGTGCTTCAAAGCGGTTTGCACCTCTACGTTTGCGACTTCTTTGTTTTGACTGTTTTCTTTTAGGTTGTCCCATGCTTTCTACAATAGTTAATGCGTCGAAATCGTCAAGGTTAGAGAAATCATTCTATCGAGTAAGAAAAATCGAAAAGACTATTATTGATAAAATGATTCTGTAGATAACAAATACGCCCAAACCTTTTCTGGTCAAATACCCGACCAGCCAAAAGACCGATAAACCCGCAAACAATCCTGCAACTATACAGCCTAAAACTACCGGTCCAAATGTGAGATATTGATTCATTGCTTCCCATTTGGTGACGCACTTATACCCAGCAGCTGCCGTTAAAGTAATCAACCCCAAGAGAAAACTGAATTCAGCAGCATGAACTCGGCTCAGGCCAACAATATAGCCACCAACAATAGTCATCATGGACCGACTAGTGCCAGGCCACATCGCAACGCATTGCAGAAACCCAATCAATAAAGAAGAGCCGAGAGTTAAATCCTCCAAAGATTTTTCAGTTGAATTCGCCCTCCCTCTTTCCATCGATTTTTTCCGCTTTTCAGCCCATGCCATGAACAGGCCCCCGGCAAACAAGGCAAGAGCAACAGGCAATAGACCGAAAAGATAACTTTCAATTAAATCATCAAGTAGAAGCCCCAAAAAAGCGGCAGGTAAAAAAGCTGAAACTAAATTAATCAAAAGTTTCCTGCCTGAAGGATTCATTCCTAAAATTCCCAAGACCATAGACCATACTTGCGATCTGTATATCAATGCCACTGCTAGAATAGCCCCACCCTGAATTACAATAAGATAGGCATTAATCGCTTCTTTTTTGTTCTCTGAAGAAGATTCATTTTCCAAAATCTCACTTGCAATTATGAGATGTCCGGTCGAAGAAATGGGCAAAAATTCAGTTACCCCCTCGATTATACCATAAATCGTCGCATCCACATAATCCAAGGCCACAGTCTCCGTTTCTTTTTCAATTTGTGAAGATAAAGGCTCTTCGGTTGATAAAAGAATTGTAGGAAAAAGAAAAAGAAAGAAAAAGGTTTGGCGAATTGGCATGAATAGTTCTTAAAAAGAAACAAGAATTTAACCATCATTATTTCACACTCAATTGCATAGTCAATGAATGATAAGGATCAACTTTCTTCCTCTATCCCAAACCTCAAGCTTGGATACGATATTCCAGAAGAAGAACTTTCTTGCTGTATTAAGGAAATAACTCAGGAAGCAGTATCATTTCAGAAAAAGAAAGATTTTTTAAAAGCACTTGCCCAAAAAGGAGAAAACTACGAGGAATTCTCCGTTTTCATAAGGGAATTTAGAAAAATGTCAATTGACCCGGAGTTGCAAGAGTTTGCTCCAAATGCGATTGATCTTTGCGGGACTGGAGGTGACAAAGCTCATAGTTTTAACATTTCAACTTTTGTTTCCTTCATCGTCGCGAGTGCGGGAGTTCCTGTTATCAAGCATGGAAATCGCTCTATATCTTCAAAGTGTGGTAGTGCTGACTTAATTGAAGCGATTGGAATTCCCCTAAATCCACCCGTGGAGATGATTCGTGAATGCATGAAGTCCTTAAACTACACTTTTCTCTTTGCTCCGCATTTCCATCCGGCATTCAAGCATATTGCCCCTGTAAGAAAAGCATTGGCTGAAGAAGGAATTATTACGATTTTCAACTTACTTGGCCCGACCATTAATCCAGCAAAGCCTGCATATCAACTTCTAGGAGTATTTAATCCCAATTATTTGGCAAAAATAGGAAAAGCGCTAACCTCAAACAATGTAAAAGCAGGCTTGGTGGTACACGGAAAGGTTAACGATTCTAATATCGGAGGTGTCGATGAATTGACCGCATGTGGAGAAAATCAGGTTTTTGGTATTGGAGAACTTGCCATGAAACAAATCGAAAGATGGCAGCCAGAGAGATGGCAAGTAAAGAATGGCGATTTCTCTGACCTAGGCGGAGGCGATCTTGCAGAGAACCTTCAGATTATGAGAAGCCTACTCAAAGGAAATGCTCCAGATTCCCTCCGAAATACTGTCTTAGTCAACGCCTCCACCGCCTTATGGATCCAAGGTAAATGTGCGTCCCTAGAAGAAGGCATTGAACTAGCCGACTCACTTCTAATCAATGGAAACGTTGAGCAGTGGCTAGAGAAAGTCAGCGATTTTTTTAAGTGAAGACCAAACCCTTGAAATACTTTGGCACAGACGGCATTCGCGGAAAATATGGGGGCGAGATTATCAACGAACAATTTGCATTCTCTCTTGGGTTTGCCTATGCCCGATTTCTTGAAGAAAAAAACTGCGATAAATCAAAACCTATCTTTCTCGCCCAAGACACCCGGCCTTCAGGAAAAAAACTATTGGCAAGTTGCCTCCGTGGATTACATCAAAAAAACTTTAAAGCACTGAATTTAGGAGTCTTGTCTACCCCTGCCCTCGCCTTCTCAATCATCAACCAGCATGCATTGGGGGGCATTATGATTACCGCATCCCATAATCCTCATACAGATAACGGGCTTAAGATTATTTCGAATGAAGGAGGCAAACTCTCAGTTGATGAAGAAATCAGCATTGAGAGTTTTATTTCGGAATGTGATGATGTACCGAAAGATTTTGCCGAACCTAAAATTCACAAGGATTCTTACATAGATAATTATATCCAAAATCTAAAAAAATGGTTTAAACCCAATTTTCTAGCTGGTCAGAAAATCGTCATTGACTTGGCTAATGGTGCAACCACTGAAATTTCTCCCTTGGCACTAAAGACTTTTGGAGCTGAAGTAATCTGCATAAACGGAGGCGATGGTCTGATTAATGATCAGGCAGGCTCAGAGTTTACGGATGGCTTGTCTCAACGAGTCGTTCAAGAAAATGCAGATCTTGGACTCGCTCATGACGGAGATGGAGACCGGATCGTTTTCTTAGATAAAAAAGGTGTAAAAATTGACGGCGATCAGATTTTGGGAATTCTCGCCATTCATGCTAAAGGAAACAACTCACTTCAAGGAAATGGATTTGTTGCCACAATTCATAGTAACTCAGGATTGGAGCACTCACTAGCCGAGAACTTAATTCAGCTCAATAGATCTGATGTTGGCGATCGCAATGTCTCTGCACTCATGCAGGAAAAAAATTTAAACTGGGGTGGTGAATCTTCAGGTCATATTATTTATTCTAATTATTTGAACACCGGAGACGGGCTTTTTTCTGCTCTGTCCATTTTAGAATGTGTTGTAAATACGAGGCGTGAAATTTCCGATTTAGCCAAGCAAATCAAGCTTTGGCCATCTAAAGCAACTGCACTAAATGTTAATAGAAAAAATCCAATTTCATCCTTTAAAGATCTTCAATGTTATTTGAAAGAAAAACGATCATCTCACAAAGAAAGCTTTAGGGCTCTCATAAGGTACTCAGGAACTGAACCAAAAATCAGAATTTTAGTAGAGGCACAGGAAGAAGAATTAATGTATGAAGTTTTTAACAAAGTTAATGAGCTCATCAAAAAACATGTTTAATTTTTGTTCGCTTTTATTGCTTTTGGCCTTAATCAAATATCTTCCCCATGATAGAAGAAATTCCCATTTCCGCATTAGATCCCAGACAAGTTAAACAACTCGAAGGGGCAGACAAAGTCTTAAATTCGAATCCTAACTATGCCAAAGAAATTTACTCAGCAGTAGTAAAACTTTCGCCAGGTTGCCTCGATGTAAGGAGAAAACTAAGAGCACTCCAATTCCGATTAAATCCCAATTCTAGTAAAGGATTATCCGGAATTTTCGGTAAGGTAACAGCTGCACCATTTATGTTTCGCGGGAAAGGAGATAAAGACCCCGCACAAACTATCAATAAAGCCGAGGATCTAATTGATAAATCGGTGGCGAATGTCATTGCTCACCAAATGCTCGTTGATGCCGCTAAAAATCTCGAAATGAAAGGAACCATCGTTTTCGGTCTTGAGACAATAAGGCAAATTAATCCAAAAGACCTAAATAACCTAAAAGAATTAGGGGATGCATATTTGGAAATAGGTGATACCGAAAAAACTATAGCAATAGGCAACGAAATCCAAAAAATTAATCCGAACGATGGTGATGCTGAAGATCTAATGAAAAGAGCTTCTGTTGCAGTTGCCATGAACAAAGGGAAGTGGGAAGAGTCAGAAGATTTCCGCACACAACTCAAAGACGAGGCAGAAGCTCAGTCTCTTGAACAGGCATCCAAAGCGGTTAATGACTCGAAAGGGTTGGAAGACTTGATTCGGCAGGCTTATGCAAAATGGGAAGAAGAGCCTGAAAACCTAAACCATTACCGACAGTTAAGTGAGTATTATCACCGTTATGGGGATCTCGAAAACGCAATCGCTTGGATCCAGCAAGCAAGGAAACAGGAAGCAGGGAAAGCAGATATTTCGCTTGAGGAAAAAGAGCGGAATTTGACCCTTGAGTATTACGACGATGTGATTGATCAGTGGGAGAAGCAATACCATCAAAACCCAAATGACCTCGAAACAAAATCTTCATGGGAGGACGCAATCCATAACCGTAAAACTTACCAGAAAAGTCAGCTTGAATCGCTTGTGCAGAGGTACCCCAACGATTTTGGCTACCGTTTTGAACTCGGTGTACTTTTATACGAAGAAGAAGATTACGAAAATTGCCTAGCTCATTTTCAATTAGCACAGAAAAATGCCAAGGTGCGGTTAGATGCTATACTCTATTTAGGACGTGCATACAGTCGTAAGAATTTTCATGACCTAGCAATTGAACAGTTCAATGTTTTAAAATCTGAAATTCAAATCATGGATGATCGAAAAAAAGAAGCTATTTACGAGCTTGGTTGTTGCTTTGAATCAATGGATAAAGGTGCTGAAGCGATGGAAGAGTTTAAACTGGTTTACTCAGCCGATATTTCATTTCGAGATGTGGCTGATAAAATAAACGCTTTTTACAATCAGACCAAAGGTTAAATGGCGGAGAGGGCGGGATTCGAACCCGCGGTACCTTGCGGCACACCCGATTTCGAGTCGGGCACATTCGACCACTCTGCCACCTCTCCAATACCTTCTATTAGAGTCCTGTTAAAGGTGTGGCAAAGCTATTTCTTATCTATATATTAACCGTGCAAGTATAATAATCTTTATTTACGCTCTTGCCCGTAGTCAAAATCTCATTTTCAATGTAAGTATGATTCCAATTTTGCGAAATCTAATCTTAGTCTTTTGTACACTTTTATTTTTGTCCTGTAATTCATCGAAAAAACTTACCTCGATTGATTTCAGCGACGGTTCTTATGCGGGAGAGGTTGACAGCAAAGGCCGAAAACATGGCAAAGGAACCTACAAATGGTTGGATGGCTCTTATTACGAAGGAGATTTTGATAAAGATCTCAGGCAAGGAGTCGGACTATTTAAATGGTCAAATGGTGAATCTTACAAGGGAGACTACCTTGCAGACCAAAGAACTGGAGAGGGATTGTACAATTGGCAGGATGGCTCCGTTTACCAAGGTTCTTTCTTGAATGGCAAAAGACACGGTTACGGAACTTTCACGGCCAAAGATGGAACCATCTATCGGGGCGAATGGTTTGACGACCTGATGCATGGCAAAGGAGAACTTGTCCGCTCAGATGGCTCTTTAGTTACTGGAGTGTGGCAAGCGGGAAAACTCTTGGATCGCACTTTTCCATTGCCAGCGACATCTACAAAGCCTGATCTAAATTCATCTTCAATTCAAGACTTTGACAAACAACCTGAAGTAACAATTGTTGAAAAAGTTTCGAACTCTCGGGAAAATGAGCAACCACAGAGTGATGCTAAAGAAATTGGTAAATTTACAGAAAGTTTAGAATTAAAAGAAGGTAATGTAAGCAGCATTGGAGATAACGGTGCTTTAGATTCTGCTAAATATTCTACGATTCAACCGCAAAAGGAATTTGAAAGTAAACAAGCAACTCTTTCTCAACCTGAACATATTGAGGTGCCGAACGCGGAAATAACAAAAGAAACGCAAAATTCATCAACTACAAGGAAACCCGCAAGCAAAGAGTTTTGGACAGGGACTGCGCAAGAAGTTGAAGGTGTGTTTCAAACAAAACTCATTAACGGAATAGACACTGTTTTTGATCGTTCAACCAATCAAAGATTTACCGGGAAAATGAGAATTCTTGATTCTGCGGGCGACAAAAAAGGTGAATTGGAATTAGTTAATGGTCAAATGCATGGAGAAGAACTGTTTTTTGAGGAAGGTAAATTAGTTGAGAAATCTCTG
>Ga0181565_10001909_pt1 | contig 15954 bp, 13 predicted proteins | sample 101ome_16_FD_129661 | JGI IMG/M metagenome (GOLD analysis project Ga0181565, IMG submission 129661) | Coastal salt marsh microbial communities from the Groves Creek Marsh, Skidaway Island, Georgia - 101401AT metaG (megahit assembly) | ecosystem: Environmental > Aquatic > Marine > Intertidal... | reverse complement strand
TTTGTTTTATCGATATTTAATCGAGTTTCAATTACTTCTGGTTTAAATGATAAGAGATTTAATTTCTGACGATTGTTGTTACACCTCGCAAACACTAAATCATTTACAAACCTAATTGGACTTGCTTGATGTAGTAATTCAAGAATTAAATTATCATCAATAAATCGGCTCATTTGTGATTGCATAAGATGATTTAAACATCGTTTGATGGGACCAAGATAATTTTCTCTTGCATAATCATAGGTGGCATAATCAGAAAAGAAACCTTCAACAAAATTTTTCTCAACGCCATCAATATGTTTTTTATAAGCCTGAAAATCGTAATAAAACTCTCTTAGGTCTTTCATTGCTCGTCGATATTCTTTTGACGTGGCCATTCTATCCATAACAAATTGGTCACAACTTCCTTTTTCAATTAAATATCGAAGTGGATCTGTTGTTCCTCCGCCTTCAAAATCACTCATTTTTATTTTTTTACCTGCTTGAATTTTTTCTCCTACCTTTGAATGATAATTATAAGAAAGAAATCCATCCACTAAACCAGAATCCTCTCTCGTTGCAGCTTCTCTACTTGAAAGCGCAGCTTCTAGAGGTGACGAAATGCTGGTCATTTCTTGACCTTGAATCGCAAATCGGTAGTAGTCATATAAAAAAGTGGCAGAGTGAGCGTAGCAAATACCAAAACTTCCTTGATCGATATTTGGCATATCTTCAATTAATTTTCGCTCCGGGGAATTCTCTATTCCTCCAAGTGCCGGCGAACAATCATTTGCAAAATTGAGGGCCGGAAAGAAAAAAACTGAAATAATTAGAAAAAACATAAGTAAATTATAAGATATATTCATTCAAAATATATCCCGGCAAAGTTGCGTTTAATGATAAAAGTCGTTGAAAAAATGATGAGTAGGGGAATACGAATATAATGGTCGGAACTGCGACCCTGCAGCAAAGGCCGTAAGGGCTTTGATGAAGTGTTGCCTTAACGCAATCGTGTCTCGAGAGAGACATCGTTGCGTTTAATGATAAAAGTCGTTGAAAAAAATGATGAGTAGGGGAATACGAATATAATGGTCGGAACGACTGGATTTGAACCAGCGACCCCTATCCCCCCAGAATAGTGCGCTACCAGGCTGCGCTACGTTCCGACTGAAATAAAAAGTATCGAATTTTAGTTTTATTGTCTACAGATTTGATGATTTGGGGTTTTTGGTCAAAAAAAAGGGGAGAAAACTTCCCCCCTTTGCGAATTATATCTTTTAATAAGACTTAATTTTTTGTAAATACTACACTGAAATCAAACGCCCACGAATCACTATCAACTCCACATTCAAAATCTTCTTCCATTGAAAATGCGCCTGATAGCTCAGTCGTTGTCTTTGGTGTAAAAGTGACGACCATGTCCGAAGCCCAATAACATTCATTTCCGTCAGATGTGTCTTCGTTTCCATCCCACTCCTCGTATTCACTTTGCCACATTGTTGCAGAGTCGCCCTCAATTACAAGAGGTTCAAGTGCGTAATACAGATCCATTGAGTCTTCAACAGAGTCATAGTAAGAGCCGTCGTCCGCAGGGCAGTCGCCAGTACCAACACCAGTTGTCGTAAAATTACCAATAACAGTATCTGAGCCTAGAGTATATCCTTCTGATTCAATACCCGAAGCTGTGGTAGAAGTCATGTCCTTTCCACCACAGGCAGTAAAAGCTGCTTTACTTTGCCAAACACCAAGACCGTAAACTGCTTCACCACTTTTTGTTGCCTCGATGATTCTAAAATAAACACTTGCAGCACTTCTTTGTCTTATTTGAGCAAGTCTTTCAGAGTTTTCTACTTTGTCACAACCAGTTTCATTGATAAAGCAGTTACAAGCTGCATTTCTTAATTCGTCACCGCTATTAGGACAGCTCATTGTCCACTCAGTATCATGATAATCAGTAACGCTAAAGTCACTGCTTGCTGCTGATGTTTTAGCACTAATACGATCTTTCGGAACTTCGATATCCTGACCCTCTGTATAGGTAAGGTCTCCTAGTGAAACATCTCCTGAGACACTTGCACTTTTACTAGAAGTGTTTGCCATTCCTGTATTCGTGCTATCAATAAACTCAAAAGTTGCAAGTGTTTGTGTATTAGTCGCGTCTCTTAAAAAACAACCGATTGGCTCATTTGCTGGGAGTCCTTCGACTGCGAAGCTTCCGTCTGTATCATCAATTTCACTTGATCCAGAAGTTGCGTCCTCATTGAACGCCATACAGAAAACTTTGTTTTCGGTGATGGAATTGATTCCAATGTTCGTGCTTTTTGAAACATTAAAAGCACCGGAGATTGTGATTGATGAAGGAGTAGCACCACTACTACTACCACTACCACTACTAGCAGTGTCATCTCCACAACTAGCAAGTAAACACATCATTGCTGTAAAACTTAAAACCTTTTTCATAGGATATCCTCCAAATTTTTGAATAATTAAATTCTACTTATTTATTTTAGTAACGATATAGTGGGAAAAAATATTCCGCCGCAGTGCATTCTTTTGGCTTGGAAAAATAAACTCCGCAAATTCTCACAATAAGTAATTTAAACCTCCCTCCGGGGAGGTTTTTTTGTGCTCGTTTTTATAATTGTCGAAATTTTAGACAGGCGTAAAACGCTAAGTCCTCGGATTTATAATTAATATGTTGGCGCCTTTATTGCTTCAATAGTTATTGCAATTTAAGGGGGGGATATGGTTCAAATAATTTCACTGACAATTTCTTTGCTGTTAACAATTACTGCTTTTGGCGAAGAATCCGATTCTTTTTTAAGCGTAAAATCTCTAGTTGAATCAGTTCAACCAGCAATGACCGAGTCAGGGTTAGCTTTGAATTTAACCCAGCTTGATAGAGAAGAATCTTGTCGAGATAATGAAAGCAATCCCAGTATATCTGGGCCTAGTAATAAAGCAGTAGTACTCACAACTTTGGCGGCAGCGCCCGTTGCCTATTTAATGACAAATGCATTACATGAAACGTCTCATTGCATGATGGCCGAAGCGGTGGGGTATGATTGCATAGATCTAAGGCTTATTCCATATCGTCATGAGCAAAATAATTTTTTCTACCTCGCTTCTGCTGAACATCGCATTCCAATTGAATTATATGAATCTCCAGGAAGAGACGCACTCGTCAGTGCTGCTCCAATGTTTTTTAATGGTGCAATGATCGGAGTTTATTCAACTCTTGCCTTTACAGATAATCTGCCAAAAAATCGCTGGGCGAAAGCGGCAACACTTCTTTTTGGTGGAATGCAAGTTGTTGACGTTGCCACTCAACTCTCAAGCACAAAACCAGCAAGTGATTCAGGAAAACTGATTGAGTATTTTAAATCAGAAAAGGGAATGAGTGATTCAGCTGCTCTTTGGACAGTCAAAGGTGCCCAAGCAGGATTATTTACTCTAGGTACTGCTGCAGTCATTTTAGAAGGAAAAAGATTATTTTTTGATTCATCAAATAAACAAAAAGAAACTGAAGATGTAAGTGTAGATGTTGTTCCTCAATTATCTGGAAGTAGCGCTGGTGTGACCATTAGGGGAGAGTTTTAATAATCAAAAAGAGTGATGAGAAAACCTCCTATGGGAGGTTTTTTTATTTTGAAAAGTTTATCGAACTACTTAAGTAAAAACCGGCCATTAAATAATTCGTTTCAACATTATTAATTGTTTCCTGAATGGATTTATTGACAAAGACTCCAAGCATCGTATCTGCAACGCTTTCTCTTAATTGATAACCAATAGTCGCACCAATAAAACTTAATGAGCTAATTTCATTTTTTTCATTATAAGCTAGCCCTAATGTATAACTTTCACTACTGGATCTTTGATATTCAAATGCTAGATGTGCACGGATGGCGTTTTGATAATCGTGAAATGCCCGGCCATTAATAACATCAGACTCGACCATCGTATTTAAATGTTTTATTTGATAAACTCCATCAAATAGAACTTTTAGGTTCGCAGAAAGATCATACTTTACACCAAAACCAATCTCTGATGGCCCTTTTAACGATGCTTTGCCATCTTGAGACTTTGATATATTTGAGGCATTGTCAGCAGTTGAAACAAAGAACACTTTACTTTCATAAGTTGAATAAAGATTTATTTTAGGAGTCTGAATTCTTAATCCCAGGTCAACCTTATTATTCACCTTAAAAGAGGTTCCTAAAACTCCAACAAGTGAATAGCCATTTATATTAAGCTTATAAAATCGTTGTGCCTTATCGCTATTCTCCGTAATGAATAATAACTCATCTTTTGAAAAATCTCGCTTGATTAAAAAAACAGATCCACCAAAGGAAAATTGATCATTTAGTCTAAAAGCAATTGTTGGCCCAACGAATGTTTCTTGATCCTCATAGCTAATTTCGCTTTGGTTATTACCAACTTCAAAACTATTTTTGAATTTACTCACTTTGGGAACAAGGATAGACATGGCAAATTTAAATTTTTCACCACTGTATGCAGTTGTAATTTGAGACGGCGTTGTTTGAAAATATTCAATTTTTTCATTGTCGGTGCCAATAGTGACATCAATGTAATTTTGGGAAAATGCGGAGCCAGAAACAGAGACTTTATGGGAATCTATATCGGAAAGGCCTGCAGGGTTATAGATAACATTACCGATAGTGTTTGTTCTTGCGATTCCTGTGTTGGCTGTAATTCCTTCTATTCCTCCAATGGGGGTGAGAAAATTATTTTGAACAATAGAAAAAGCAGGCAAAGAAATGAGAGTGAGTGCAAAAATGATAATATTTTTCATGAGCGAAGATCCTCTAGTGTATTGATATTTTTGATGACATCAGAGTCGTCAACTTCAATATATTGTATTTTGGTAAAGTCTAAATTGTGAAGAATGTTTTTTAAGTTATCCTTAGAAGGTGCATTTTCGATGATGCTTTTTAATTCAGACGTAATAATAATGGGGTGGCCGCCTTTGCCATTCATTGATGGTTTAATACACATTGATTGGGAGCTTGTATTTTCAGATAACTGAAGCCATGTGTGTAGATTTCGACATGGGCAATCTACCGGTAGCATGAAAATATGTGAAGAGGTAGTCACCTCTAATCCTATTTTTAAACTACTAAATGGGCCATTCTCTGGTGTTGGGTTTTCGACAAATAGAACCTCTGAATACCTCTTTTCTAGTCTAATTTTATATTCTAGTGAGTCATTCGAAAAAACAACAATCGTTTTACCTGTAAAATTATTTTGATGAAGAGTAATTGCAGATTCTAAAAGAGTTGATTCCTTAATTTTTGCAAATCCTTTAAGACTGCCAAAACGAGAACTTTTCCCCGCTGCGAGGATGATTAAATCAAGATCTTTTTTCACTAATTAAACCAAGAAGTTGTGCACTAAAACTGATGGCGATTTCTGCAGGTGTCTTACCTGAAAATGGTAAGCCTATTGGACAAGTAATTCTAGAAATTTCATTTTCTTTTCGACCGGCTTCTTGAAGTCTTCGTTGAAAACGAGTCCATTTACTTTGACTGCCAATCAGTCCAATGTAACTTAAATCACTTCTTTGGCACAAATTATTTACGAGCTCAAAGTCTAGATCATGAGAATGGGTCAGAATAACACAGTAACTTTCTTGAGGAATATTCAAAGTTGAAATATCTTCTAACAGAATTTGTTTGGCTTTGTATTGACGGCTTTTCTCAAGCCACTCTGGTCTCGAATCAAGTGCTGAAATATTTAGAGGTGCATCCTCCAGAGCCTTTGAGATGGCAAGTCCCACATGGCCTTGTCCAAAAATAAAGAGGTGAGGATTTTTGTTCTCAATAATTTCAATAAAGATCTCTACCACACCGCCGCAGCATTGGCCGGTTTTCGCACCTAAAGGATAGCTAAAAAGTCCGTTCTTCTTCTCTTCAATACATTTTTTTGATTGTTCAATAACCTGTCGTTCAAGTTCACCCCCTCCAATGGTGTGGTGAAAATGGCCGTTTGGTAAAACGATTATTTTTGCGCCAATTTCTCTGGGAGCAGAACCTCCTACGTCACTGACCGTGGCAACGGCAAAAATTTGCTCCGTTTCAAGCAGGGTGCTTACCGTCTTAATCCACTGCATTTAATGGCCTTTACTTGTTATTAAAAAGTGTTTCAGTAAATTCATCGCTACATGTTTTCGATAATCTGAGCTGGACCTAATGTCTCCTATGGGCGATAACTCCTGTCCTAATTGTTTAACTGAAGACTCTATTAGTGCATCATCAATTTTATTGCCACAAATGAAATCTTCTACTTTAAAAGATCTTAGAACATAAGGGCCCATTGCACCCCAAGACAGTCTTACTTTTTTGACTCTTTTGTCGGCATCAAATTCAATTAATCCCGCAAAACAGATTTTGCTAATCGCTTGAGCGAGTCTAGTGCCTACTTTTTGGTATAACTCAAATCTGTTTGGATTAGTTTTTTTTATCCGAATCTTAGTGAGCAGCTCATGAGGCTTTTTCGCTAGTTTTTTATAGTCGAGGTGAAATTCATGATAATTAATCCAGCGGGTGCCATCAACACAACTTAACTCGATTTCGGCATCGTAACAAAGAAGTGCTGGAGGAGTATCACCTGCAGGAGAGGCGTTACAAATATTTCCACCAATCGTTCCACGGTTTTGGATGGCCCGGGCTCCTGACCAGCGTCCCGCTTCACACATCATGGGAAAGTATTGTTGGCATAAGTTGTTTTCTCTGATGTCAGTGAATGTATTTAGTGCACCTATATAAATATAATCCCCATCTTCTGTAATATTTTTCAGGCTATCGATTGAATTGATATCCAAAAAATTTCCAGGAGGAAGTTTTCCCGCATCAAGTAAAACCATGATGTCTGTTCCACCTGCGATAGGAGTGATTGTTGAAGTTGAGATAATATCTAAGGCATGCTTAAGTGATGTTGCTTTAGTTAAGTGAAATTCAGGTAAATAAGATTTCATTGATCGGCCTTTAGCGCTTCAAGCACACTTTTAAAAATTTTCGTGTAACCTGTGCAGCGACATAAATTTCCAGCAAGGGCTTCTCTAATATCTTCATCGGTAGGGCTTGAATTGGTTTTTAATAAGTCAGTTGCGGCCATCAACATACCAGGTGTGCAAATTCCACATTGGGCACCTCCATGGATGAAAAATGCTTGCTGGATTTTAGATAGAGCACTTTCACTTGCGAGGGATTCCACTGTTTCAATTTTTTTTCCATTGGCCTGAAGTGCTGGAACGAGGCAGGAGTTTACTAATTTTCCATCCATAAAAATTGAGCAAGCGCCACATTCACCTTCTCCGCAGCCTTCTTTTGTTCCTGTCATTTGTGCGTCTTCTCGAATGACATCAAGCAGTCTGGCCATGGGGTAAGTGGATACCTGAGTTGGTGCTCCATTCAGCTCAAAATTAACTGTTGTTTTATTCATTTGAATTCTCCATTGCTTGAAATAAGTCTTCGGGAAGCATTGGTATACTGTTAACGCTAACACCCGTCGCATTTTCTACCGCATTTATGACAGCAGGTGCCGGGCCATCCATTGGTAGTTCTCCAATTCCCTTTGCACCACCTGGCCCATAATCTTGATTCCACTCCTCAAAAAATACGTGAATATTGGGAACATCAAGTGCCGTTGGCATAATATAGTTTGTCATTTGATTATTGATCATTTGGCCGTCTTGGTAGCGAACTTTTTCATAAATCGCGTAACCAATTGCTTGGGCCACTCCACCTTCTATTTGTCCTGCCGCGAGAGTGGGGTGAAGGACATTCCCTATTTCTTGATTGGCGTAAAAATTTATCACTTTTGTATCATAAGTAAGCGTGTTTACTTCTACTTCAGCAAGGTAGACGGCCCATGCGTAAGTGGCGTAAGCACTACCTTGATATTTTTCATCATCCCAGTGAATGTTTGGTGGTTGTTTGTACTTTGAAAATACCTTGAGATCACCTTTTGTTGCGGTGTAGGTTTTAATGGCACTGGATAATTGCTCTTCTGAAAACTTTTTCTCTATTAATTTTTCATCTTGAAGTTTTTTGACCAGTGAAATACATGCTGATTCGACGAGTGCACCGACGACCATAGAGGTTCTTGAGGCAACCGTTGGCCCACTGTCAGGCACAAATTTTGTATCGGGGGTGGCAATAATAATCATGTCAGGGGCAACGCCTAAAGCCTCTGCTGCAATAGAAGAGAAAATAGTATTTTTTCCCTGTCCCATTTCGACAGAGCTGGCGAGGACTTCAATTTTTCCCTCACTCGTGCCTCGAACGCCGACGACACTGGCAAGGTAGGCTTCTCCACTGCCTGTGAAACCTGCTCCATGCATGAACGTTGCTATACCAAAACCTTTTTTTATATGAGAGCTTTTATTTTCAAGTTCATATTGCTTCTTCTTCTTTTCAAAATCAGAGGCAATTAAAAGTCGATCGATTAACTTTTTATAATCAACTTTTTCTTCAACTAATTGTCCTGTCGCTGTGGTTTGTCCCTTTTGAATAATGTTGTTTAATCGAAATTCAATTGGATCCATTTGAACTTGTTTGGCGACATAATCCATGAATCTTTCTGTCGCAAAAATACTTTGAGGTGCGCCAAATCCACGAAATGCCCCGTGAGGAAAAGTATTTGTCGCAACTGCCTTTGCATTGACTCTCGTGTTTTCACAAAAATAAGGCCCTGGAGCATGGATACAACCACGAGATAAAACAACTGAGCTTAATGTGTAGTATGCTCCACCATCAAGATAAAAGTCTATTTCCCAAGCTTTGATTTTTCCATTTTTATCCACGGCCATTTTATGGGTCGATTCACTTGGATGGCGTTTTGTGGAGTTGGCCATATCTTCTGCGCGATCATAAATGAGCTTCACTGGCTTATTTGCCTTCATGGCCAAAAGGGCAGCATGAGCGGCAACTAAAGATGGAAATTCTTCTTTACCGCCAAATCCTCCGCCAGTTTCAGCTTGAATGATTCGAACCTTCTCTTCAGGTAAATCAAAAATTGGACATAAAGCAGAGTGGACATAATACGGACACTGAAGTGAACCTCGAATGGTGACTCCATCCTTTTTAGAATATTCACCGATCATTCCATTATTTTCAATGTACAGTTGTTCTTGTGCACCAGTTGAATAGTGCTGAGTAAATATTTTTAATTCTGGATTTTCCCAAATCGGATCTGGGTTACCTTTTTCAATGGTGTATTCTTTAAATAGATTATCCTTGCGCCAAATAATTTCTTTTTTGGCGAGGGAGTCTTGAATTGAATAAACTGGTGCAAGAGGCTCAATGTCAAAGCTAATAAATTTTAGTGCGCGCTTTGCTTCTAGTTTATCCGGGTGAGCAATGAGTGCGATCGCTTCGCCCTTGTGATTAATTTGTTTGTCAACTAACACCGGCCAATCCATTTCAATCATGCTGATGAAGTTTTTGCCAGGAATGTCACTCGCTGTAACAATGATGAATTCGTCCCAGTTAATTTTTTCCGAGAACTTAATTTTTTTTAGAATTCCTCTAGGCTCCGGGGATCTGACTGTGACGCCGTAGAGGCCATCACTTAATTGATAGTCATCAATGTATTTTGCTTCACCTTTTAGTTTGGAGATTCCTTCTTTTCGAAGACCAAATTTCTTTTTCATGATGGTTTACCCATTTCGTTTGTTGTGAGACATTTATCCTAACTGATACCAATAAATACGTCACTTAAATGGAGTTATTTTTGAATTGGTTTGTTTATATCGTTCAAGCAAAAAATGGCAGTCTTTATACTGGCGTGACAACTGACTTGGTGCGGCGTATGAGGCAGCATGCAGGAGAGCTGACAGGTGGAGCAAAATACTTTCGGGGCAATCCTCCTCAGTTTTACTGGCGAGTTGGGGTGTATGAAAACAGGTCTTTAGCGCAGAAAGAAGAATCAAGAATAAAAAAATTAGCGAAAAGAGATAAAAAAGAAATTATTAGCCGCGAAACTCGAAATCCATTTTAAACTGTCCATCATCTTCACATCCATATGAATTAAACTTTTCATATTCTAGGTCGTCGTTATTAGACCAATTGTCTTGATATTCTTGAGGTACAGTCGGATCAATATTCTTATTTTTGGTAAATCCATAAGGGCAATTCATGCATCCAGAAGAGCAGCAGCGACCCCTTTTAGATAAATACTTTTCTGTCATAACAACTTTTCCATCAGCTGTTATTTCAAAATCTTCACCTTCAATAAAATTATTTTCGTTTTCCATGGGCGAAATGATCTTATAATTTCTTTAACTTATCAATAGAACTTTTTAATATTTTTGAAAAATTATTAAACCCGCACTTTTGTAGAAATGAGTAAAGATTATGCATCGGGATTAGTCGAACGGTGAGAAATAAAAGAAAGCCAATAATGACCGGGCGACAGAGAATCCAAATGGTTGAAGAATGCGTTGACTTTGCATAGAGAAAGAAAATCACTGTGAAAGACCAGGTGATAAGAAATAATGGATTCAACACATCCCTGATTGCACTTTTAATTGAGCTTTTAAAACCTTGAGCTTGAAACTGTTGTGATAAACGCGATTTTTTTCCTTCTGCATTTTTAATCAGTTTATTTTGCCAACTGTGGTACTTGTCCTTTTCAAGAGTAAAAATTAATACACTCACAAAAGTACCGAGTGTTATTTTAACACCGATTAAAATAAATAGGATTGTCCAAACGTCATCGGTGGTGATGTTGGTGAAAACAGAAAATTTTTTCAAAAAATACCTTGCCATAAATAAGAGATTTTCTCCAAAAAGAAGAACGTATATTCCTATTGGTTGGATAAAGCCCCATAGGCACAACAATGTTGTTCCTACCCAAACTCCAATAGGGTTTATTCCAAAAAGTAGGGTTCCAACATTAAACAATAGACCTTGGGTCGATATAGCAAGCATTGGAGTAAGTTTTTTCCCCGCAGGAGAAAGAGATTTTAAAAGAGAGCTTATAAGCGATATTTGAGAAGGACAAATTTTTGAATAATTTGAATGTTTTATTGATAACTGTGTCTTTCCTAAAATTAGTGCTTGATTCAGAGATAGAAAGTGACCACTGAAAGGAATTTTAAAAGAGTGTAATAAGCTGCCAAGACCAATTTCTGTTAATGATAAAATTGCAGCAGCAGCAGAAATTTTTTCAATTGATTTTTCTAATTTTTCTTCCTTCATGAAGTTGCTCCAAAAATACTTCTTGTGTACCTTAATAAGTGTATTCTACAACAAGGACAATGAAGATGAAAAAAGTTTGGCTAGATGAGTATGATAAGGGTGTTCCTGAAAGTATTAATCCAGATGAATATTCAAGTATTGCGGACATTTTAGAGCAAACTTTTGATAAATACGCAGACAGACCAAGCTATTCTAATTTTGGGACAACGCTCACTTACAGAGAGCTTGAAGTGGCGAGCCTGAAGTTTGCAAGCTATCTGCAAAATGAACTGGGATTAGAGAAAGGCGCCAGAGTCGCGTTGATGATGCCAAATATTTTACAATATCCAATTTGTCTTTTTGGCATTCTTCAGGCAGGAATGGTTGCTGTTAACGTAAATCCTCTATATACAGCAAGAGAGTTAGAGCATCAGTTAAAAGATAGCGGTGCAGAGGCGATTGTTATTTTTGCAAACTCTGCTCATGTTTTAGAGAAAGTAATTGATCAGACACCAGTAAAGCACGCAATCATTACTGAGATTGGTGACTTTTTGCAATTTCCAAAAAATCTCGTCATTAACTTTGTTTTAAAAAGAGTGAAGAAGGTTGTTCCAAAGTATAAGATAAAAAATTCTCTATCTCTTAAACATGTCGTTGCAAATGGAAATTATCGAGCGTTTAAAAAACCGAGTACTAATCATGAAGATATTGCTTTTTTACAATACACTGGTGGCACAACCGGTGTCTCAAAGGGAGCAATTTTAACTCACAAAAATATTGTCAGTAATCTACTTCAAGCTCGGGCATGGATAAAAGATAGTTTGAAAGAAGGGACAGAAGTAATTATTACCCCGTTACCGCTTTATCATATTTTTTCTCTGACAGCTAATTGCCTAACTTTTAGCTCTATTGGGGCAACGAATGTTTTAATTACAAACCCTAGAGATATGAAAGCATTTGTGAAAGAGATGAAAAAATGGAAATTTACGGCATTCACCGGTGTTAATACATTATTCAACGGTTTATTGGAGACTCCTGGGTTTTCAGACGTTGATTTTTCTGCGCTTAAGTTGAGCCTGGGGGGCGGGATGGCCGTTCAAAAATCCGTTGCAGACAAGTGGAAACAAATAACTGGAGCGCCATTGATTGAAGCATATGGGTTAACAGAAACTAGTCCCGCTGCGTGTATGAATCCTCTTTCATTAAAAGAATTTAATGGAACGGTTGGATTACCAATCTCCTCTACAATTATCGCGATAAAGGATGACGAAGGTGGTGATTTAAATTTTGGCGAGCGTGGAGAAATTTGCATAAAAGGGCCGCAAGTTATGAAAGGCTATTGGAAACGTGAGGAAGAAACTAAAAAAGTGATGACAGATGATGGGTTTTTTAGAACAGGTGATATTGGAGTGATGAGTGAGAAGGGATATGTTAAAATTGTTGACCGTAAAAAAGATATGATTTTAGTGAGTGGATTTAATGTTTATCCTAATGAGATAGAGGATGTTATCAGTTCTCACCTCGGAGTTTTCGAATGCGCGGCAGTAGGTGTCGCAGATGAAAAAAGCGGTGAAGCAGTTAAAGTTTTTGTCGTGAAAAAAGATCCCAAATTAAGTGAAGATGAGTTAAAGAAATTTTGTCGAGAACAGTTAACAGGTTACAAGTCACCAAAATATTTTGAGTTTAGAGATGAGTTGCCAAAATCAAATGTTGGAAAAATTCTAAGAAAGGATTTACGATAATTTATAATGCCTAAATTTTATTTATCACGGGCCATTTTTTGAGCTTTCTACGGTTTTCTTGAGGATTATCAAGTCTGATTAAGTACTTGGTTTTATTCATATTTATTCTTTTGCTAAGAGATTAGAGAAGTTTCTCGATAAGGTAAATTGAGGGACTGTTTTAATGAGTAAATTATTAACCATCATAACACTTCTAATTTTATGCTCTTGTGTTGGAACAATTGAAGAGACAAATTTTGAAGTAACTGAGGTTGTTGCCGATGCAATAGCTTATGAAGACTATGTTGGTATAGATGAAGTCGTTGCTATCTCTCATCATCAGATGGAAGTTTACTTCAATGAATTTGATGCTGTTCAATCAGATAAAGTAGCCTACCAAATATATTATGATGGTGCTGAATTTCCAATTTTTGTTCCAGGTAACTCCTTAACCCCAAGGGCTGATGGAAGGCTAATGTACACTGTCTCAAACTTAAAACCTAACCGAGAATACTATTTTGAAGTTCAAGTAACGAACCTTAATACAGGAGAGAGCTCTCTTAGCGATGAAAAAAGAAGCGCTAAAACTTTCTCAAATAGAACCGCAAGTTTTCTCGGCGTGCAAAGTGTTTCTCATCAACCAGGGCCGGATGGACTAAACTTCATCAAAGTTTCATGGTCACCAGCAGAGAGGGAGTCAAATGGGTTAATCCCGCTTCCATCAGATGCGGCAAAATATGAAGTAACAATATTGAGTGCAATGAGGCAACTTTCTGATTTCGATAACACACTTTTAAGTAATGATGACCGAAAAGTTATTTATTTTAACGAGAGTGTAAACTTCGGGGTTATTGGAGGTCTAATCTCCGGGGGGACTTATTACGTCAGGGTTCGGGCAATTCATCATGAGTACATCGATAAGCAAAACTTAGAGGGCTATCGACACGAGGAAAACAATAAATATATTGAAATTACGATGCTAACAAATGATTCAAACTCAATAGAGTTTGATCCTACTTCTTTTTTAATGAATAATGCTGATGGGTCTAAGGCACTTAACTCTGCCAGTTCTACCTGGTCTTATCCAACAGGAGGGGCGTATAACCATTTTAGATTGTATTACAAGGGAGCGGATGTTGATTCTATTAATTTAATTAATGAAGAGCTACTTAACATTCGGCCAGATCTAATTCCTTGTGAAATGGATGGTGATGGTTTTCTTTGTCGCCGTTTTGACTTCACCGAAAATAGTGGGGACATACTCGATTTGACCACTAATTGGCGGTATTTTTTTATTTTAGTGGTGTGCTTAGATGAAACTTGCCAACAATACAAATTAAGCAATGTTCAAACTCTTACGACTAGAGGAAATATTGCGGAGTTTGATGGTTTTGAAGGTTTCTCATTAGGTGATCGTTTTAGTGAACTTTCAATCTTAAAACTAGATGTTAATCCTCCCGATTTAAGTTCCGGAATTTTAGATTCTATTATTATTTATTTTGATATTGATAATGGAAACGGAAATTATGTGGCATTAAACTTACCTGAAGGGATGGATCAAGAAGAGCTTGAGTCACCAATAAGTATGCTTCCCTATAACTTTTTAACTGATAATGAAATTCTTTTTGAAGGTGTAGATGTTGGTAATTTAATCTCAAGCTTTCTCGGGGAGACTGACTTAAAGACTTACCATTTTAAGTATAAAAGGTATTCATCCATCGATGGTGCCATTGAGGAAGACTTTATAGAGAATACTTTTATTGCCACTCCAACGTTAAAAACTGTTTCTGATCCAGTTTTTGTTGAGAGCTGTGAAGTCAACCCAAGTTTAACTCGTATTAATTGGAGAAAACCTACATCAGGTATTTTTACTAATTATCGATTAGAAATTTTTAAATCAGATATATTAATAGATATATTTTATTTAGATGATGAGGTTCTTGAGTTTTCCGATATGGGTTATTATGTCGAGTCGGGGGCCTCTTCTGGCGAGCAATTTAGCGTTAAAATTAGACCGATAATTCTTTATGAAAACAGGGAGATTGACCCTGAAGATTACGGAGTTGCCGCGACAAAATTTAACTGTGTGTCGTTTTAATGGCAAATGCTCTTGCCTCTACATAAGCATTTTCAAAAACACTTAAATCTACAGAAATTAGTATAATTAGTCATTTCTTTTCAATCACTTAGATGGGTTCAATCTCCTGAAAAAAGGAGGTTTCTCTGCTGAAGCTAAGTCGTAAAACCCTATAAAATAAAACAGATAAGGTTACTCAAGAATGTTTTTTGTCGGAAAAAATATCCACTAGAAAGAGTTCCTTTCAACCAAGCTAGGAGACTATCCGAAAAATAAGTGATTAAAAATAGGGAGATATCATTTTAAAACTCATTAACTTAATCATTTTTTCTATTTTCTTGTATGGCTGCGTCGGCACCATTGAGCAAACTAATATTCAAAAAACAAAAAGTTTTTCAGCAGAATTTGATTATGAGGATTACAAAGGGTTGTTAGAAGTAAATCCTGTTTCACATAACAAGATTGAGTTATTACTTAAAGCTCCAAGTGGATCCGTTCCAGGTGATCTTCGCTTTGAAATTTTTATTAATTTTTCAGATAAGCCTTCGTATATTTCAGGTGACTCTTTACTAGAGGTTTCTCCAAATACGTTCATCCATACCATTGAAAACCTAGAGATGAATACGAAGTATGCCTTCCAGGTAGGAGTTCAAGATAAGAGTAGAAATATAAAATTTGAAAAGAATGACGCTATTTATGGAAAAACGTTTTCTTATGAAACAGCTAACTTCAATGGGGTGACAGAAGTATCACCTCTTCCTGGTAAAAAAGGAGAGAGTAGCGTTCTTGTCAAATGGACTCCTGCGGAAACAGGAAGTTCTACTTTTAAGTTAAGTGCATCTGACCCGATTGCTTATGAGGTTTCTTATACCTCAAGCTCTAACGGTATTAGTAGTTTAAAGTCCAATGACTTTACTTCTGGTGGAAAGTTTACAATTCCATCTAGTCTTGCCGCAATTATCAGCTATGACTCTCA
>Ga0181565_10001905_pt1 | contig 15966 bp, 14 predicted proteins | sample 101ome_16_FD_129661 | JGI IMG/M metagenome (GOLD analysis project Ga0181565, IMG submission 129661) | Coastal salt marsh microbial communities from the Groves Creek Marsh, Skidaway Island, Georgia - 101401AT metaG (megahit assembly) | ecosystem: Environmental > Aquatic > Marine > Intertidal... | reverse complement strand
CCTGTAGTTATGATGAATCTATTGGGGGATCTATGGATCGATGAAAGTACGCCGCCCAACTGGGATCCAATTACTTCCACTAAAGGAGCATCACTCCATCTCTACGGTAAAAGAGAAGCACGAACAGGGCGTAAAATGGGCGATGCAACCTTCTTGGGTAGTTCTATTGAGAAAACAATAGAGCAAGTCAATGTGGTTCGGGAAATTTTTAAACTTCCTGCAGTCTTATCTTAGTTTTTAGAAGCCTTTCTATCCTTTCATCATAAATAGATGATTTAGGACTTCTAATTAGAGAGAATCAACAGATTTCAATTAGTGAACAAAATTTATTTATTAATTTGACAAATACCTAATTTATTGAGAATGAGTCTCAGTATCAATTGAGAATGAGTCTCAGTATCAAGAAAACTAACCCATTATGAAAAACAAAAGCAAACTGCTTCTATACCTAAGCGTGAGCTTCGCCCTGGTATCGACAGCACACACACAAGAAACAGATAAACCAGAGCTTTCACCCATGAGTATACTTGATTCAAAAGATGAAGCACCTACCTTGTCATCAGGCCTAAAATCATCTTTGCCTGCCAACAAAGTTCCGCAAAGCTTGTCAATTGTAAGCAATGAGCAAATTACAGCTCAAGGCTTGAAAAGTATCGGTGACATTATTGACTACACGCCTGGAGTTACAAATTCGCAAGGTGAAGGGCATCGTGATGCTGCAGTAATTCGTGGTATGCGAACCACTCAAGATTTCTACCGTGATGGCATTCGCGATGATGTTCAATATTACCGTCCTCTGTACAATGTGGAACAAGTTGAGGTACTTCGCGGACCAAATGCTCTAGTTTCTGGCTTTGGCGGAGGATATGGTCTTATAAATCGAGTTTCTAAAAAAGCGGTAATTGGTGAGTCATTTAATACAGCAAGTGCAAGTGTTGATACGTTTGGTGAAACTGTTTTCTCATTAGACAGTAATTACGAACTTGATGACAAAAAATCTCTTAGAATTAATATGTTTGGTGAAAAACTTGAGAACCACAGAGATCACTACTACGGCGATTCTTTTGGCGTAAACCCTTCAATAAGGATGGATTTTGGAGGCAGTACCCTAGATCTTTCATATGAGTATCTCAACCAAGAGCGTTTTATTGATCGCGGTATCCCGACCGGCACTGACGGGAAACCCGTAGAGTCATTAAAGGATTATGTTTTTGCCGACCCTAAAGAAAATTTTTCTACACACGAGGCTCACATATTTAAGGCAATTTTTGAGCACGATATTACCGATGATCTATCAGGAATATTAGTATTGAGCCATAATGACCACGATAAGCTTTATAAAAATGTATATGTGTCGGGTTATTTTAATAGTCCAACTCAAGGTTTCACTACAGCAACACATCCAATAGAGTTGGATGGATACCTAGACACAACTCAAAGGAGTACTACTATCTTTTCATATTCCCTCGATGGCGAATTGGAGACAGGTAATGTTGTCCACAACATTTTGGCTGGTATCGAGTATACTAGCACAGAAAACAACAATGATCGTTATAATGCTGATTTTGATCCTACTGCCGCAAATGAAGACAAAGCTATATTTGCACTTTCGCGAAATTTATTGAACGGAGGTTTTGGTCTGGGCCAAATCGGTAACCAAGGTGCTGATGTCACACTTTCAAATAACTACACATCAGACCGGAATGACTATACACAAGGAGATCTTTCTGTTTTCTCACTTACACTTCAAGACGAGATTTCATTTTCTGATAAACTCAACTTAGTTTTAGGCGCAAGGATTGATAACATGGAATACGATGTAAACAGTATTAGTGCAACTGATGTAGTTACACCTCTAACTGATTCCGATGATACAATCTCACCCCGTGCTGGTGTTATATACGATGTAACAACTCAGGCTTCTATTTACGCTAGCTACAGTGAAACTTTTACTCCGCTCTCTGGTGATCAATATGCTAGCATTAAAAATGCGTTCACTACAATGGATCCAAACTCATTTGAAAACACTGAGTTTGGCTTTAGGTACAACTTAACAAGTGATTTACTATTCAGTGTGTCATGCTTCACAATAGATTCTTCTGTTGCTAAAGAAACTCCAAGAAATTCTGGTATCTTTGTTTTTGAAGATTCTGAAACAACTGGATTTGAAATACAGCTTGAAGGATCATTGACAGATAAGTGGTTCATATGTGCTGGCTTCACCGATCTTGATGCCAAATCCTCAACTGATACCAGATTACGAGAAGCACCAGAAAATATGTTCTCAATTTGGAACAATTATTTAGTTACAGACAATTTAGCATTAAATTTGGGAGTTATTCATCAAGGAGAGAGTCAAATAAGCTCCTCTTCCTTGCCGATATTGCCTGATTTTACGAGAGTAGATGCTGGGGCAAATTATTCGGTCACTGACAATACAACCCTTGGGCTAAATGTCGAAAACCTAACGGACGAGCTTTATTTTCCGCATTCACATAGCACACACCAAGTATCAGTTGGTGCACCGATTAATGCTACATTCAGCATCACCAGCAGTTTCTAATGTAAGCACAGTTTAAAGATTTTTAGGTTTAGTATTTGTTTGAAGTTCAAGACTCATGAAAATAAAGATGAACTTGTTTTATATCTGAATAAAGCAATCAAGGATGTAAGACCTAGGGCCCAAACCCTAGCGAGCAATTTAGGGTTGGTTTAATCTTTCAATCTTAAAGATTGTTCGCAGGCACATAGGTTAAAGGTTCTCAGAAATGGGGACTTTTTTCTGTTATCATAAGAAACAATATTAAACAACTCGTTGGATTGACAGATCGAAACAAAATTTGCATAATGAAAAATGATTGCTCGGTAGCTCAGTGGCAGAGCAGGTGACTGTTAATCACTTGGTCGCTGGTTCGAATCCAGCCCGAGCAGCCATTTTGCCTAATCAATATCCAAGTCTGGCCAACGAACTAACTTACGATGCAAGGTTCGCCGACTGATACCCATTAATTCAGCCGCTTTTGTTTTATTGCCACGGGCCTGGAGCAAGGCATTGCGTAATAAACGCTTCTCATTCTCTTCCACTGATAATGTTGCCGAAGGCATATTATCTAAGTATTCCTGAGTAGTGTTATTACTTGTAAGGGTAAAACGAGGGTCTAAATCATATTGAGTAATGTTTGAACCTCGTTTTAACACTACTAAGTTCTCGCAAAAATTACGAAGTTCACGAACATTGCCTGGCCAACCATAGTTTAAAAGTATGTTGATTGCATCTTGTTCAAGATAAGGTTCTTCAAATCCGTTTTCGGCAGCAAAATAACTTAAAAAATGGTGAATTAAGAGTGATATATCCTCACCTCGTTCCCGTAAAGGCGGTAAGTGGACAGTAACCACATTTAATCGATAATATAGATCTTCACGAAATTCACCATTTTTCACCATTTTCAGTAAATCTCGGTTTGTTGCACAAACTAGTCGGGAGTCAACTTGTATCGTTTTGGAACTTCCTAGTCTTTCAATAGATTTTGATTCTAAAAAACGAAGTAATTTAACTTGAGTTGATGCATCAATCTCGCCAATTTCATCCAGAAATAGAGTGCCCCCTTTTGAGGATTCAAAGCGTCCTATTCTTCTTTCATTCGCTCCCGTAAATGCACCCTTTTCATGCCCAAACAATTCACTTTCCAGTAGATTAGAGGGGAGTGCTGCACAATGGACCGCAATAAATGGACCTCGAGATCGATCACTGTTTTGATGGATTGCTTGTGCTATCAATTCCTTTCCAGTACCGGTCTCTCCCGTAATTAAAACCGTTGCCTTGGATGGCCCGACAAGCCCAACTTGATCTAAGACATTTTCTAAAGCGGGAGATTTCCCAAGTATTCCATCGATACTGAACTTTTTATCAAGTCTTTGATGAAGAACTTTATTCTCAGCCTTTAAGTCTTTTTCATTTAAACCTCTTTGGATTAAGAGTTCTAATTTTTCTAGGTTTACAGGCTTGGAAAGAAAATCAAAAGCACCGCGTTTCATTGCCTCAACCGCAACATCAACTTCTCCATAAGCTGTCATCATGATGCAAATTGGCTGACTTGTATGCTTGACTGCAAAATCAATTACACTCATGCCCGATTCGCCTGCCATACGTAGATCGGTCAAGACAACGGAAAAATTTTCAACATCTAAAGCATTAAATGCTTCTTCTGCACTAGATGCTAAAAATACTTCAAACTTATCTTCAAGAGCAAGTTCCAAACCCTCCCGAGTATGTTCTTCATCATCCACTATCAACAGGTTTGGCTTCATTCTTTAATATTTAATGGAGATTCTAGTAATTGACGGTGTGGAGTTTTTCGTGGAAATTTTAATGTTACAATTGTACCGGAACCTTCTTTGCTATCAATACCTACTTCTCCATTGTGATCTCTCATAATCCGATGAACTATCATCATGCCGATACCATGACCACTTTTTTTAGTAGTAAAATAAGGTTCAAATACACGAGAAATATTTTCTTTCGAAATCCCACTCCCTTGATCCACAATCTGGGCAAAAACAAAGTTTTCATCTAAGCCTGAAACGATCCTTATTTCCGAACCTTCAGGTATGGCATCAATTGCATTCCCAATAACATTGAAAAATACCTGTTTTACTTGCTCAAGATCTCCACGAATCATTGGCTCTCGTACCCCAGCCTCCATTTGGACCTTTACTTTTTTACTTTGAAGTTCTTTTTCTCTCAACCGCAAGGTTTCTTCAATAATTGATAGTAAATTGATCTTTTGAAAAATAGGTTCACTTGGACGTATAGCTTTTAAGAAATGTGATATTATACCATCTAGTCTTTTTACTTCTTTAATACAGGTATCTAATGATTTTGAAGATTTTTGTGCGTCTATTTTTTTATTATTTAGACTGCGCTGCAAATATTGAAGATGTATATTTATAGAATTAAGCGGGTTTCCAAGCTCATGAGCAACACCAGCTGCCAAATCCATAATACTTGAAATTCGCTCGCTTTCTAATTGTGCCTCAAGTTTATCTTTCTCTTCGGTAACATCGGTCATAACAATGGCAAGGCCAGCTTTACCTTGAGCTTTATTCGAGCTTATTTTTGTATCTTCTATTGGAACAGCATAAGCACGAATTTGTCGTTGTTCAGGATAAGAGATTTTCATTTCTCTTACGACTACTTCAGGCCGAGGGTCCTCTTGACTCCGATCCAGTCCGATTGCTTTTGCCAGTTCTGGTGCAGCTCGGTGAAGAAATATTTTTTCATTAGATTCATCCTTAAGCCCTATAAGGCGACGACCCTCTAAATTCGAGTATGTAATTATACCATTTTCATCCAAAACAAGAATGCCATCACGGATTACATCAAATACTGTCTCTAATAGCTTTCTCTCCCTTGCCAGTCGTTGGACAAGAATGCCAAGGTTCACTTCGTCCAAGTCATCTAAGTGACCAAGTACTTTATCGAGGGGACTTTTTGCTGGTTTTGCTTTCATGCGGAAACGATCTCTATAATCTTATCAGCCAGAAAAAATTTAGTATTTTGATCAAGAATAACTTTATTATCATCTTTTGATAGCATTGTAATCGTATTAAAATCAGATTGGAATCCTAGTCCTCGTCTTGATACATCATTAACTGCGATCCAATCTAAATTCTTTTTTTGTATCTTCGCTTTTGCATTTACTAAATGATTTTCAGTTTCAGCTGCAAAACCCACTAAGATCTGTGATCTTTTTTTTATTTTACCTAAGTTTTCTAATATATCAGGGTTTGGCACCAACTCGAGGTAAGGTAACTGCAAGTACTTTTTTAACTTATGCATGAGGGTAGTCCTGGGGCGGTGATCACAGACAGCAGCAGACATAATGGTTAATTGTGAATTGCGGAATTGACTCAACATCACATCATTCATCTCCTCGGCAGTTTCCACCATAATACGCCTTACGCCCTCAGGGGCATTCAGGTTTACTGGACCGCTTACTAAGATAACTTCCATTCCGAGCTTGCGTGCTGACTGAGCTAAGGCATATCCCATCTTGCCAGAAGAGGGATTAGAAATGAACCGAACAGGATCAATCCATTCTCGAGTAGGACCGGCCGATATTAAACATTGAATATCACTTTTCATTAAACAATAAGAGGGACATTACCTTATGAAGATGATTCAATGAAGCACCAATGATCGAAAACCAACAACCCAAAAAAGATAATCTTTTGTTAGATTTTGGATTTAATTTAATCCTACCCATTCTGTGTTTACGAAAAGGTGCCGATTGGTTTGGCAAGCCCTTAGGAGAGCAATTGGGAGTGGACCCGCAATCCACTCTCGTCAGTTCTATCATGCTCATTATTGCTATTGCTTTTCCAATCGGATACGGAATATGGGATTTTATAAATCAAAAGAAATGCAATTTCCTTTCAGTCATTGGAGTCTGCAATGCATTGCTAACGGGTGGTATTGGTATAATACCAGGTGCAACGGTTCAGATGTATGCTATCAAAGAAGCTGCTTTTCCTGCTATCCTCGGTGCCCTAACAGTTCTTACATTAAAAACTAAACGCCCTTTGGTTCACCTTTTTTTATTTAATCCCAAAGTTGTTAATGTAAATTTGATAAACGAACGACTTAAAATTCAGAAATCAGAAGCTTTATTTCAAAAGCTTATGACTAAATGCACTTGGCTAATTGGTTTAACATTTATATTGAGTGCTATTTTGAATTACTTTCTGGCCTGCTGGATCGTTGTCACCGAGCCTGCCATTGATAAAATTGCATACAATGATGAAGTAGGACAAATGATGGGGTGGAGTTTTCCCATCATCATCCTTCCTTGTATGGTTACAACCATTTATACCTTTTGGGTTTTAATGAAAGGAATTAAAGAGCTTACTGGCTTATCTCTGGAAGAAGCCATGACACAAAGGCCTTCAAAAAAGGCTTAAAAGGTAAAAGCCTTACCTATTCTCCATCTCGGTGTAAGCACGTAATGTTTGCCCTTGATAAATTTGACGGGGGCGGTGAATACGTTTTCCATTGGTGGCAATCTCTTTCCAATGAGCTAACCAACCAGGTGCCCGTCCAATCGCAAAAAGAACGGTAAAGGTATCCGTAGGGAATCCCATAGCCTGTAAAATTATACCACTGTAAAAATCTACATTGGGGTATAGTTTTCGCTGAATGAAGTAATCATCTTCTAGGGCTGAGGACTCAAGATTACGTGCTATATCTAAGATAGGACTTTGTATGCCTAGTGCATCCAATGCCTGATCACATGCATTCTTAAGAATTTTGGCTCGGGGATCGTAATTGCGATAGACTCGATGGCCAAATCCCATAAGCCTAGATTTTCCTTCTTTTGCAGACTGAATAAATTGACTGCCATCATCACCAGACTGGTGGATTTCATTAAGCATTTTAATAACTGCCATATTCGCCCCTCCGTGCAATGGACCCCAAAGTGCAGAAGTTGCACCGGCAACAGATGCAAACGGGTTAGCTCCACCAGAGGCAATCATCCGGCAAGTTGATGTCGAACAATTCTGCTCATGGTCTGCATGAAGCAGAAATATCAAATCTAATGCTTTACTAACAGCTTCAGGGATATCACCACTATCCTTAGATGAAAACATCATGGAAAGAAAATCCTGACAATAATTGCCACTTTGTGGTAAACCTATAAAATCATCCCCTTTGGTAAACCGATACCGAGAAGCGGCAATCGAGCGGATGGCTGAAATGATTAAACTAGATGATTGGTCAAAATTATCTAAATCTTTTTGCCTATCATTCGAAGAAAGCTCTGGGAAAGAACCGCCCAAGGCTTGGAGGCCACAAGATACAACTGCCATTGGATGCGTATTCGCAGGTAAGGCTTTGATCGCAGATATGACCTCGGGCGGTAAGTCTGTGTATTGAGAAACCCGATCTTTAAAAGACGACAATTCATCTGGGGATGGCAAGTTGCCATAAATCAACAGGTAGCATGTTTCCAGAAAAGAAGATTTTTCTGCAAGTTCCGATATATCATAACCTCGGTATCGCAGTATCCCTTTATCCCCATCAATGAATGTGATCTCACTTTCACAGGAACCTGTATTGCCATAGCCGTCATCGAAAGTGATGAATTTACTCAGTTTTCGTAGTTGGCTAATATCAATCGCTTGCTCTTGTTCGGTACCTTCAAGAATTGGGAGCGGGTATGATTGATCGTTTAAGCGAAGGTCTGCTGATTGTGACATAATGTAGGGTAGGTTGAAAAGGTAGAACCTTTACATATGCCAATTTTAAAGGATTTTTTCAAGAAAGTTCCTGTAAAGTTGTAAACCTTTTTTCTGGCTTTTTTCTGGATGAAACTGCGTGGCTATACATTTACCAGATAAAATGCCGCTTACGAATGGAAATCCATAAGTTGTTTCAAAAGTAATAATATCTTGTGAAACATTTGATAAATAATAACTGTGAACAAAGTAAAATTGATCAGAGTCTGACAAATTATTTTTCAGGGGATGATTATCTGGTAAATTCCATGAAACCTCATTCCACCCCATGTGGGGAATTTTTAAAGAGGTTTCAAAAGTGAATTTTTGAACATGTCCCTGAAACAAATTGAGCCCAGGCAGGTAACCTTCCTCTGAAGTTTCAAAAAGAACCTGTAGCCCAAGGCAAATCCCAAAATAGGGCTTTCCTTGATTGATCCATAATTGCAACGCCGAGTCCAACCCAGATGCTTGCAGTGACTCCATACATTGGTCAAAGGTTCCTTGACCCGGAAATACGATTGCATCTACCTCTTCTATACCAATCGGGTCTTTAAATATTAAAACCTTGGCACCAAGGTGCTCAAAAGCTTTGACAACACTTCTCAGGTTTCCTGTTCCATAATCTATAACCCCTACCTTGCGGGACATACTCATTGAGAAACAATTATTATTAAGCCGACAAAGTTCCTTTCGTCGAAGGAATTTCACCTTTCAAGCGTGGCTCCAGAGAAGTCGCAATGTCCATCGATTTAGCAAATCCTTTAAAGATCGCTTCCGCAATATGATGTGGTTCTTCACCATGTTTCAAGCAGATATGCAAATTGCAGGCTACTTCATTGGCGAAAGCTTGAAAAAATTCTTTAAATAAATGAATGTTAAAATCTCGAACACTAGTTTGTGGACTCGCCACTTTCCAGACCAAATATGCACGGTTGCTCAAATCAACGGCAACTGACGCTAATGTTTCATCCATTGGTAATAGAAAAAAACCATACCGACGAATACCTGACTTATTGCCTAAAGCGTTTTTAAAGGCTTGCCCTAGACAGATGCCTAGGTCTTCAACCAAGTGATGATAATCAATCTCGATATCACCCCTAGCTTTAATGGTCAGATCAAAAAAACCATGCCTGGAGAATAAATCGAGCATATGGTCCAAAAAGGGTACACCGGTTGAAATCTCTCCCCGTCCAGAGCCATCAAGGCATAAAGTTATTTCAATTTGTGTCTCGCTCGTTTTACGGACTACTTCTGCTATTCGTGTATTCGCCATTCTTTAATCTTTTCAAGTAACATAGTCATATCATCGGACTTGCCAATACTGATTCTTACATAGGAATCAGTCAAATGACTATGCGGAAAGTATCTCACCAAAATTCCTTTTTTTTCTAGGTATTGATACAGATTCTGAGCCTGTCTTTTACCGGTTTTACTATGGCAATCAACAGGTTGAGTAAAAATGAAATTAGTAGCACTTGGAATGGTTCGCCAACCCCAATCATTTAAAATAGAATACACACGCTGTCGAGTGTCAACAATGAGGTCACGAGTCTTGGTGAAATAATCCCGATCCTCAAGAGCCGCCATTGCTCCAATTTGAGCAAGTTTATCTACATTATAAACCTCCCTCGCCTGATCAAGAATTTTTATAATTTCAGGGTTAGCCAAACCATAGCCCACTCGAAGACCAGCTAAAGAATAAGATTTCGATAAAGTTCTCGTTATTATTAATTTTGAGAAATCCTTCAATAAAGGCAGGGCACTTTGCTTGGAGAAATCAATATAAGCTTCATCGATTACCACCAAGCCTTTGAAGTTTTCTAAGATATCAATTATCTCGAGGGTGCTATATCCACGTCCGCTTGGGGCATGGGGACTGGTAATAAAAAGAAGGTTTGCCGTGCATTGCTTAATGGAATCAAGCGGTATTTCAAAGTCGGCAGATTCAAACGGTATACGAATTAAATTGGTACCTTGAATGGATGCCAGCACTTCATAAAGAGAATAACTGGGATCCAGAATGGCTACACCAAGCTGACTATCAGAAAAACATCGAACACAAAGATTTAGTATATCATCGGAGCCATTACCCACAATGACTTGTTTAGAATTCACATCGTTTACCTTAGCAATGCACTTTCTCAATCCAAGTGCTTGCGGGTTAGGGTAAAGATTCAGAGTTTGGATTTCTTCTATTATCTGTGATCTTACAGCAGGACTTGGAGGGTAGGGGTTTTCATTAGTATTTAACTTAATGACTTTTTGTGCTGCAGCAGGTTGCTCTCCAGGAATATAAGGCTTATGTAATTGAAGAGAGCGACCTACATGCTTACTGAGGGGAGTTTCCACTGAAATATTTTCTCTTAGAGGGAAGTTCTTACATTTACAGAAGCCCCATGGCCATCCAAGCACTCCATTTTTGTGAAACTATTTATGTGAGCCTCTGCTTTAATGACCGACTCTTGATTGTATTTAATAATACTAGTACGACGTAGAAAATCGTGCACTCTTAGTCCGGAGGAGAATCTGGAGGAACGCCCAGTAGGTAATACATGACTTGGTCCTGCAACGAAGTCACCCAAGGCTGTAGCAGAAAAATGACCCAATAACAAAGCACCCGCAGTGGTAATATTTTCAACGAGAAAATCAAGGTGCTCGTCTGAAACTTGAAGCTCTAAATGCTCGGGGGCAATGAAATTTGCTACTTCAACAACTTGATTAAGATCTTTTAAATAAACAGCTCTAAATCCACTCCTCAATACATCCTCAATTGAATTTTTATGGTTTAGATTAACAATTTGATCTTCTAAGGCGTGAAGGGTTCGTGAAAATAATTCTCTTTGATTAAATAAGAAATATACTTTTTCTTTTCCTGAGCCATGCTCCGCCTGTGCTAATAATGCGGCGGCGACAAACTCTGGGTTGGCAGACTCGTCGGCAATTACCATAATTTCACTTGGGCCAGGTAATAGGTCAACACCAACGGTTCCGAAAACTTGACGTTTTGCTTCGTTAACATAGGCATTTCCAGGACCAAAGATTTTATCTACCGAAGGAATCATATCTGTCCCAAAGGCTAATGCACCTATTGCCTGTGCACCACCCACTTTATAAACTTCAGAAATACCTAAATATTTAAGAGCGCCCAATAACTTGGGGGAAATTCTACCATCGGGTCCTGGCGGGGTGACGACAGCGATTTCTGGAACCCGGGCAACCTGAGCAAGGGAGGCTGTCATTAAGACGGTAGAAACCAAGGGTACTCGACCCCCGGGAACATACAGGCCAACACGTCTGATAGGGTAATACTTTTCACCAAATTCAGCTCCGTGTGAGTTCGTTGCTGACCAATCTTGGGGGAAACTCTTTCGGTGAAAATCAAAAATGTTTTGTTTAGCAGCCTCAAGAGCTTGAAGTTCTTTAGAGGTGAGCGAAGCAAAACCAGATTCAAGTTCATCAACTGTAACCTTAAGTTGAGCGGGAGAGAGAACCGCTTTGTCATACAGCAATGTTTTTTCGCAAACTTCTTTATCACCACCCAACATTATTTCCTCTAAAATTGAAGAAACGGTTGATATAATTTCTGTGTTTGAAGAAGTAGAGGCAGCGAAGGCCTCCAATTCACTTAACAGTGATGCATCATATTCTAAAAATGAGTAAGGCATGATGACATCTTATCGGCAGACTACTCCCACTCAATCGTGCTTGGTGGCTTTGAGCTAATATCGTACACCACACGGTTGGCTCCTTTAACTTCATTAATAATTCGATTAGAAACCTTTCTTAATAAACCATCGGGCAGCTTTGCCCAATCAGCAGTCATTGCATCACTGCTGGTCACCGCTCGAAGAGAAATGACATTTTCATAAGTTCTTTCATCACCCATGACTCCTACGCTTCGTACAGGTAAAAAGACACAAAATGCCTGCCAAAGTTTAAAATACCAATTTGCTTTTCTAAGTTCCTCCATGAATATAGCGTCCGCTTCTTTCAAAACTCTTAACCTATTTTGGGTAATATCTCCAACGACTCTGACACCCAAGCCAGGCCCTGGAAAGGGATGCCTCATCAAAACATTCTCTGGCAGACCAAGACTGCGACCTAAACCCCTAACTTCATCTTTAAAAAGCTCACGTAAAGGTTCCAAAAGTTTCAACTTCATTTTCTTTGGAAGACCACCCACATTATGATGGCTTTTAATCATTGCCGCTGGGTTTCCCCCTATTGGAACACTTTCTATCACATCTGGATAAAGAGTCCCTTGGGCAAGGTAATCAACTCTCCCAAGCCTTTTTACTTCTTTGTCAAAAACTTCAATGAATGTTTTTCCAATAATTTTTCTTTTACGCTCAGGATTGGTCACCTGTTTTAAGCGTTTCAGAAATAATGGGCCAGCTAAGGAAACCTTGAGCTTTCCAGGTATATGATCACGAAAAAGTTTTTTTACCTCTTCTCTTTCATTTAAACGAAGTAAACCATTGTCGACAAAAATGCAGGTTAACTGAGTACCAATTGCCTTGTGAATAAGGGCAGCAGCAACGGAAGAATCAACTCCGCCACTTAAGCCAAGAATAACATTTTGAGAGCCAACCTGGGCTCGAATCTGCTCAATTGCTACATTAACAAAATCGTCCATATCCCAATCGGCACTACACCCGCAAACTCCGAACAAAAAGTTTCGAATTATTTCAGAACCTTTCTGTGAATGTTCCACTTCAGGGTGAAATTGTAAGCCGTAAAATTTTCTGTCTGGCTCTTCAATCGCAGCAAAGTTCGAATTTTCTGTCTTAGCTACTGCACGAAAACCTTTGGGCAACTTAGTTAATCCATCCCCATGAGAATTCCATACCGTTAATTCTTTAGGTAGGTTTTTGAATAAACTACCTTTCCTGACAATATCCAAATTTCCTCGACCATATTCTCTACGAGTACTTTTCTCAACATTACCGCCAAGCATTTTAGCCATGAGTTGCAAACCGTAGCATATGCCGAGGACAGGAACACCTAAGTTAAAAATACCAATATTTGGCTTAGGTGATCCTTGGCTTAATACACTTGCTGGACCACCAGATAAAACAATGCCTTTCGGCTTAAACTTCTTAATTTCATTTAACGATGTATTGTAGGGTATAACTAGAGAATACACGTTGGCTTCCCTAATACGGCGTGCAATTACTTGGGTATACTGAGACCCAAAATCAAGAACAAGAATTGTTTGAGGCATGATGAATTTTTGTTAGTTCAAACATATAAACGACTAACAATGGCGTGTGCCACTATCATGGCAACCTTAAGAAATAAAATCTTTCTGGAGGAAAAGTTTAAAAGCTGAAGTTACTTTTCTTCTTCTTTTTCCTCAGGAGAGTCCATACCTTTACCTTCAGTAGAAGACTTCTTTGGGGCTTTTTTAGTATCTGCTTTCAGAGATTTTTCTGCAGATTTAGAAGCACTTTTCTTGGCCTCTACTTCCTCAGGTTGTGACTGTTCTTCCGTCATATCACCAATTTCTTCAAGCTTTTCTGTTGCAGGCTTTGCTTTCCTAGCTACTGCCTTCTTCTTTTTTGCTTTTTTCTTTGGGGCTTCTTCTACAAATTCAATCAGTGCCATTTCCGCGGCATCTCCTAATCTTGGTAAGGCTAATTTATAAATACGTGTATATCCGCCATTCCTGTTAACAAATTGCTCTACAAGCTCATCAAAAAGCTTTTTGACTGCATCCTTATTTCTTAACCTAGCTATAGCCAGTCGTCTGTAATGCACCTTCTTGGCTGCATCATCTGTAGCATGAGCCTTCTTTGCCAATGTAATGGCTTTTTCGATAGAAGGTCTTAAGGCTCGAGCCTTTGCGAGAGTAGTTTTGATTCTACCATTCTCGATTAAGGAAGATGATAGATTCGCAAGTAATGAAATTCTGTGTGCAGTCTTTACTCCAAGCTGATGGTTGTGTTTGCGGTGTCTCATTTCAGTGTTCCAAAGAGTTATTAATTTGCTGCTGCCTCAAGAAGTCGGCTTTCAAATTTCATTCCAAGAGAAAGCCCAAGCTGTTCGAGTTTAGCCTTAATTTCGTTAAGAGATTTCTTGCCGAAATTTCTATACTTTAGCATTTCAGGTTCAGACTTGGTTGCCAATTCTCCAACTGTAGTAATATTAGCATTGTTTAAACAGTTTGCAGCACGAACAGAAAGCTCAATCTCGTTAACACTCATACTCAATAGGTTGCGAAGTCTATTTTGTTCTTCACTGACTTCCTTAGATTGACTTTCAAATTCAATCTGCTCTTCGCTGATTTGATCAAAGACATCCAAATGATGGCGAAGAATGGCCGCAGATTGTTTCAAAGCATCTTCTGGAGTGATACGACCATCAGTGTTAACTTCCAAAACGAGTTTATCATAATCTGTCATTTGCCCAACACGAGTATTTTGAACTTCGTACTTCACAAGTTTAACGGGGCTGTAAAGGGCATCTACATTGATCATTCCTATAGGCTGATCATCACTTTTGCTATCTTCCCCGAGGCAAAAACCACGCCCAACTGTTACGGTCATTTCGGCAGCAACTTTTTGCTTACGGTCGGTTGTTAAAATAACTTGTTCTGGGTTTACAATCTCGATCCCTTCTGCTGGAGAAATGTCAGCAGCCGTAACAACGCCTTCTTTTTCTACTTCAATGGTCAAAATGACAGGGTCTGCTTTGTGACTGATGATCAAAACTTTCTTAAGATTTAATACGATGTCTGTGATATCTTCAACGACACCGTCAACACTTTGAAACTCATGCTGCACACCATCCATTTTAAGCGAGGATATTGCTGCACCTTCAATTGAACTTAAAAGAACGCGACGAAAAGCATTCCCGATAGTGTGCCCGTAACCAGACTCAAATGGGTCTGCGATAAACTTGGCATACTTTTCTGTTGCAGTTTCTTCTTCTTTGATGAGACGATTAGGTAATTCGAATTTTCCGAGTCTTTTGGCCATGATAAAAAAATTTAGTGGGTATCGTTTGTAAAATCTATCTGCTGTAAAATTCAACGACTAGTTGAACATTAACACTTTGTTCTAGTTCATCCGTTTGCGGAAACCTAGACACTGTGCCTTGCAATGAATCAATATTGATTTCAAGCCAAGGCGGAGCAGGATGATACTGAGAACCTTCTAAATTTCGAGTAGCAACTTGCCTAGACGATGTTTTTTCACGTACACCAATTTCATCACCTTCAGAAACTTGAAAACTAGGGATATCTGTTTTGGTTCCATTTACAATAACATGTCCATGATTCACAAACTGTCGAGCAGCTTGCCTTGTCTTGGCAAGTCCAAGCCTGTAAACTACATTATCAAGCCTAGTTTCAAGCATTGTAAGAAAAACTTCACCCGTGACACCTTGTTTGCGCTTGGCACGCTCAAACATGTTACGAAATTGTTTCTCAGTCAGACCATACATCATTCTAAGCTTCTGTTTTTCAATAAGACCTTCACCATAATCACTAACCTTACGGCGGAAGGAAGGACCGTGTTGGCCAGGTGGGTAAGTTCTTCTCTCGAAAGATTTATTCGCAGGAAAAATAGCCATTCCAAAACGGCGATTTATCCTAGTAGTTGGTCCTGTATATCGTGACATAGTAAGTAAGGTGAATTGGGTAAGTAATTAAACTCGTCTTCTCTTCGGCGGCCGACACCCGTTGTG
>Ga0181565_10001903_pt1 | contig 15978 bp, 10 predicted proteins | sample 101ome_16_FD_129661 | JGI IMG/M metagenome (GOLD analysis project Ga0181565, IMG submission 129661) | Coastal salt marsh microbial communities from the Groves Creek Marsh, Skidaway Island, Georgia - 101401AT metaG (megahit assembly) | ecosystem: Environmental > Aquatic > Marine > Intertidal... | reverse complement strand
TCGCCGCATGAACGCGCTTCCCCTCAGCATCGGCACCATACATTTCGTCGGAATCGGCGGAATCGGGATGAGCGGCATCGCCGAGATTCTTCACAATCTCAATTACTCGGTGCAGGGCAGCGACATCGCAGAGAGCGCGAATGTCAAACGGCTGCGCGATCTCGGCATCGAAATATCGATCGGCCATCGCGGCGAAAACCTGGGCACGGCCGAAGTCGTCGTCATTTCGTCCGCCGTCAAACCGGACAACCCGGAAGTCGTCGAAGCACGTTCCCGCCTCGTACCGGTGGTGCCGCGGGCCGAAATGCTGGCCGAAATCATGCGTCTCAAATGGGGCATCGCGGTCGCCGGCACTCACGGCAAGACCACGACCACGTCCATCGTTGCCTCGGTTCTGGATGCCGGCCAGTTCGACCCCACCGTCATCAACGGCGGCATCATCAACGCCTACGGCACCAACGCCCGGCTCGGCAGCAGCGAGTGGATCGTCGTCGAAGCGGACGAATCCGACGGCACATTCATGAAACTGCCGGCCACCATCGCAGTGGTCACCAACATCGATCCGGAGCACCTGGATCACTACGGCGATTTCGATACGCTGAAAGCGGCGTTCGTCAAATTCGTCCAGAACATCCCGTTTTACGGCTTTGCCACGATGTGCATCGACGATACCGAGGTACAAGCCCTGATTCCGCAGGTTTCCGACCGCCGGATCATCACCTACGGGCTCAGCCCGCAGGCGGACATCCGGGCGATTGACATATCTGCCGATCCCGCCGGTTCGAGCTTTACCGTCATGATCGCAGACCGGTCGTCGGCAACCACCTCCGAACTCGGACGCTTCACCATGCCGATGGTCGGCGACCACAACATCCGCAACACCCTGGCGGCGATCGCGATCGCGCGGGAAATGGGAATCGACGCCGATGTCATCCGCCGTGCCCTCGGCGAATTCAGCGGGGTCAAACGGCGCTTCACCCGCACCGGCACCGTCAACGACGTCACGATCATCGACGATTACGGTCATCATCCGGTGGAAATCACAGCGGTCCTGGCCGCCGCCCGGACCAGCACCCGGCGCAACGTGATAGCGGTCGTGCAACCGCACCGCTATACGCGGCTGCGCGACCTGTTTGACGAATTTTGTACCTGTTTCAATGACGCCGATACCGTCATCGTCACCGACATATACGCTGCCGGCGAAACGCCGCTGGACGGATACGACCGCGACGCGCTTATCGAAGGGTTGCGAAGCCGGGGGCATCGTCATGTCCTGCCGCTGGAAAACCCGGAAGCGTTGCCCGGCCTCATCGCCGAGCTCGCACAGCCGGACGATTTCGTCGTCTGCCTCGGTGCCGGGAACATTACGGCATGGGCAAACGACCTGCCCGATGCGCTCGCCGCCATATGGAACGCAGGCGACGCCGCCGCGACAACCGGTGGAGGCGCGTGATGCTGGCCCATGCCCTGCCCCGTCTGATCGATCGTCTGCCCGCCGTGCGCGGCGAAGTCTCGGAAAACGCACCGCTCGGGGGGATCACCTGGTTCCGGACCGGCGGCCCGGCGGAGGTCCTGTTCCGGCCGGCGGACGTCGACGACCTGCAGACCTTTATCGCCGCTCTGGAACCCGACATCGCCGTCACGGTGCTCGGCCTCGGGTCGAACGCCATGATCCGCGACGGCGGGGTGCCGGGCGTGGTGATCCATCTCGGCAAGAATTTCGGCGACATATCGTTCGACGGCGATGACGTGATCGCGGGCGCAGGCGCACTGGACGTAGCGGTCTCCCGCGCCTGCCGCGACCGGTCTCTGGCGGGTCTCGAATTCCTCAGCGGCATTCCAGGCACCATCGGCGGCGCGCTGCGCATGAACGCCGGCGCCTATGGCCGTGAAATGTCCGACGTCCTTAAAACGGCGACAGCGATGGATCCGGCTGGCCGGATACACGAATTGAGCCGGGCGGATTTCGGATTCGCATACCGCCACAGCACGGTGAACCAAGACTGGATTTTCCTGTCCGCGCGCATGACGGGCAAGCCGGGCGACCGCGCGGATATCGATGCCCGAATGAAGGAAATTGCCGGCGACCGCAAATCGTCCCAGCCGATTCAGGAACGGACCGGCGGATCGACCTTCAAGAACCCGAAGAACGCAAAAGCCTGGGAACTGATCGACGCTGCGGGATGCCGCGGTCTGGTCGTCGGCGATGCAATGGTGTCCGAACAGCATTGCAACTTTCTGATCAACCGCGGCAAAGCGAGCTCCCACGACCTCGAAACCCTCGGCGAGGAAGTCCGCCGCCGGGTAAAGGAACGGTCAGGCATTTCCCTGGAATGGGAAATTCGCCGCATCGGCATACCCGCGGAGGGGGCATCATGAGCGCGTCCGTCGCAGTACTTGCCGGCGGCTGGTCGAGCGAGCGCGACGTATCGCTGATGGGCAGCGGCAACATTGCCGCGGCGCTGCGCGATGCCGGTTACGACGTGCGCGAGATAGACGTCAAACGCGACATTCCGGCCCTGGTGGAAGCGCTGACCCCGCCGCCGGATATCGTCTACAACGCGCTCCACGGTCCCTATGGAGAAGACGGCTGCATCCAGGGAATCCTCGAATGCCTGGGCGTACGCTACACCCATTCGGGCGTCCTTGCTTCGGCGCTGGCCATGGACAAACCCATGGCAAAGCATCTGTTCCGGAGCGCGGGAATTCCCTGTCCGGAACACCGCATCGTCACGCGGGCGGAATTCGATGCCGGCGAACGGATCGATCTACCGTTTGTCGTCAAGCCGCTCAACGAAGGCTCCAGCGTGGGCGTCCGCATCGTTCGAACGGAGGCCGATGTCGCCGCACTGGACGACGCTATCTGGGCTTATGGCAGTCGCATGATGCTCGAGAGTTTCATCGACGGACGCGAAATCACGGTTTCCGTCATGGGCGACAAGGCTCTTGGCGTCACGGAGATTCGCGCGCTGGAAGGTTTCTACGACTACGAAGCCAAATACACCGACGGACGCGCGGAACATCTGGTTCCGGCCCCCATTCACCCGGAGGCATACGACGCCGCCATGGAATATGCCGTCCGCGCGCACAAGGCGCTCGGATGCCGGGGCGTCTCGCGCGCTGATCTCATGTACGACGACCGCCGCGGCGAGCCCGGCGATCTGTTCCTTCTCGAAGTCAATACGCAACCCGGCATGACGCCGCTGTCGCTCGTCCCCGAGCAGGCCGCCCATGCAGGAATCGAATTCGGCGACCTGGTTCGCTGGATGGTGGAGAACGCATCATGCGATGGATAAACCTCAGGCGATCGAAGCCGGCAAAAGGCAGGCGCGGAAAAGCCGCCCGCAAACGGCCCATGCCGCGATGGACGCGACGGTCGCTGCGTGGCCTCGGCGCCGTTGCGGTTTTCGGCCTCCCGCTCGGCGGTCCTGCCTGGCTGTGGCAGTCCGGCTGGGTTGGAGACGCGGCACATTCAGTCTGGCAATCTGCCGCCACGCGCATGGGACACGCCGGCTTGCGCGTAGAGCAAGTCCTGCTGCAGGGCCGCCGCCACGAATACGCAGACCGCATCACCCAGGTACTGGACATCAAGCGCGGTGCGCCGCTGCTGGCAGTGGATCTGGAACACGCGCGTGAACGGCTTGAATCCCTGCCCTGGATCCGGGCGGCCAGTATTGAGCGCCAGTTCCCGAGCACCATTCGCGTCAATATTCTCGAACGCCGGCCGATGGCGCTCTGGCAACGCGAAAACAAGCTGGTGCTTGTCGACGACGAAGGCGCCGTCATTACGTCCCGCAACCTGGAACGGTTCCGCGACCTGCTGGTCGTCGTCGGCAAGGACGCGCCGACCCATGCCGCATCGCTAATGACCATTCTGGCGCACGAACCCGCACTCAAACAGCAGGTCAACGCCGCCGTCCGCGTCGGCGACCGGCGATGGAATATCCGCATGGAGAACGGGGTCTACGTTCGGCTGCCGGAAAAAAACCCGGAAGCCGCCTGGAAACGCTTCGCCCGGCTGGAACGCGAACACAAACTTCTGAAACAGGACCTGCTGTCGATCGATCTGCGGATACCGGACCAGCTTATCGTCCGGACCCGCGGCGGCCGGCCAGGTCCGGACCGCAAGGTAAATCATCGCAAGGGAAAGAACACCTGATGATATCCCGGATAAATTTCTACCTGCGGCGGGAGGCCGCCTGATCATGGCGAAGTTACGCACCGGAATCATCGCGGCGCTCGATGTCGGCAGCACCAAGATCTGCTGTTTCATCGCGCATATGAATGCCGAAGGCGGCATTCGCGTGATCGGCGTTGCGCAACAGGCTTCGGCCGGCGTGCGCAACGGTTCCGTCATCGACATGGAAGCCGCCCAGAACGCAATTCTCACCGCCATCAGCGCGGCGGAAGAACTCGCAGGCGAACGTATCGACCGGATATTCGTCAATCTGTCGGGTGGCGCGATCTACTCGCACATCCAGGAAATCGAGGTGTCGATCGCCGGTCACGAGATCGGCGCGACTGACATCCAGCGCGCACGGGAACGGAACTTTCACATCGAACAGCCGGAAGACCGTGACCTGATCCATTGTCTGCCGGTCGGGTATTCGATCGACGGCAATCGCGGCATACGCGACCCGCGCGGCATGTTCGGAGAGCAACTCGGCGTCAGCTTCCACCGCATCAACGCGGCGCCCGGCCCGGTTCGCAATCTGAAGAACTGCGTGGCCCGCTGCCATCTCGACATCGAAGAGGTCGTGGTTTCACCCTATGCGGCAGGACTGTCCTGCCTGGTGGAAGACGAAAAGGATCTTGGCGTCACCCTGGTCGACATGGGCGGCGGCACGACGACGATAGCGGTCTTCTATGACGGTCAGGTGGTTTACGCGGATTCGATCCCGGTCGGCGGCGGACACGTGACCAACGATGTCGCACGCGGCCTGTCGACGCCGGTGGTGCACGCTGAACGGATGAAAATACTGTACGGCAGCGCCGTTCCGTCGCAGTCGGACGACAACGAGATCATCGACGTGCCGCTGGTCGGCGAGGACGAGCACAATCACCCCAATCACGTCCCACGTTCCATCCTGACCGGCATCATCCGCCCGCGGATCGAGGAAACCTTCGAGCTGGTGCGCGAACGTCTGGAGATCAGCGGCGCGGACCGTGTCTCCGGGCGCCGCCTGGTCCTTACCGGCGGCGCCTCCCAGTTGCACGGCGTCCCCGAACTGGCCGGCCTGGTGCTGGAAAAGCAGGTCCGGATCGGACGTCCGCTCCGAATCAGCGGCCTCGCCGAAGCCACCAGCGGACCCGCCTTTTCGACCTGCGCGGGTCTGTTGCGCTACGGCGTCGAAAAATACGCCGGCATCATCGAAGACGCCCCTGCGAACGAAAATGCGCCGGCCAGCCGGATTTCCCGGATCGGCCAGTGGCTGAAAGAGAGTTTCTAACCCGATGACCAGTCCATGACCCCACAACTTTCAACCCAACCCGCAGCGACTCTGCGGCAACACCGACCCGGGTGGATCGGCACCACCCGTTCTGTCCCTTCCCTGGCTAGGAGGCCTCAATGACCATCAATCTCACCGTTCCCGAACCTCAGGACCATCTGAAACCTCGGATTACCGTTATCGGCGTCGGCGGCGCCGGAGGTAACGCCGTAAACAACATGATCTCGTCGCAGCTCGAAGGCGTCGAGTTCGTGGTCGCAAACACCGACGCCCAGGCGCTGGCGCAGACGCTGGCCGAACGGCCGATCCAGCTTGGACCGGGCATCACGCACGGCCTCGGCGCGGGATCGCGCCCCGACATCGGCCGCGCCGCAGCGGAGGAAGCCATGGACGATCTGATGGAAGCGCTCAGCGCCGCCCACATGGCCTTCATCACGGCCGGCATGGGCGGCGGCACCGGCACCGGCGCAGCCCCCGTCATCGCCCGCCTGGCGCGCGAACACGGCATCCTGACCGTCGGCGTGGTCACCAAGCCCTTCCAGTTCGAGGGCATCAACCGGATGCGCATCGCCGAAGCGGGCATCGAAGAGATGCAGCAATACGTCGATACGCTGATTGTCATCCCGAACCAGAACCTGTTCCGGATCGCGAACGAAAAGACGACCTTCGCGGATGCGTTCACGATGGCGGATGAAGTGCTCCATTCCGGCGTACGCGGCGTCACCGATCTGATGGTGGTCCCCGGCCTGATCAACCTCGACTTCGCCGACATTCGCGCCGTTATGAGCGAAATGGGCAAGGCGATGATGGGGACCGGCGAAGGCGACGGCGAAGAACGCGCCAGGCTGGCAGCCGAAGCGGCGATTTCCAACCCGCTGCTGGACGACGTGTCGATGCAGGGCGCCCGGGGCGTGCTGATCAACATCACCGGCGGACCGGACATGACCCTGTTCGAGGTCGACGAGGCCGCCAACCGGATCGGCCAGGAAGTCGATCCCGACGCGAACATCATCTTCGGCTCGACGATGGATTCAAGTCTCGAAGGCAAGATGCGCGTGTCGGTCGTCGCTACCGGCATCGATGCCCAGGCGGAAGTGCAGCCACGGCCTGTCCTGAAGGTCTATTCCCAGCCCCAGAAACTGGTCAGGGCAACGGAAACTGAAATGCCGGCTGAAGAAGCGGCGCCGGTCCCGGCGACCGCCGAGGCCGCTGACGAACCGGTTGCGGAAAACAAGGCGCCGGAAACCCCGCCCGCACCGGCGGCCCGCGTGACGACCCCGATCGAACCGCCTAAATCGTCCGCCGAGGTTGCCCGGGCCGTTCAGGAAACCGTTCCTCAGCAGGTCGCGGAAACAATGACGCCCGCGCCTGAAGCGCCTGTCGAACGGAACGTCGCCGAATCGCCTGCACCGGCGGCGGAAACGGCGCCGGAGCCGGAGGCACCGGCGGAACTGACGCCCGCCGTGGCCGAGATGCCGCAGGAGGACCTTCCGGCGCCCGCGGAACCGCGGCTGGTGGCCAAGAACGATGCGTTCATGCCGCCGCCGCCAGTCGATCCCAAGGCCACGCCGGAAACCGATGCCGCAGCGGATCCGTTCAAGGAAGCCGATCTGCTGAATGGCGGCCAGAAAGACGACTCGCGGCGCCGAGGGGGGAACCTGTTCCAACGCATTACCGGAACAGGCCGCGAACGTCGCCCCGAACCGCCTGCGGCAGCGTCGGAGACCGAAATCCGGTCTGAACCGTCCAAGCCGGCCACGATCGCCGAAAAACCGCAGGAAAATGCGCCCCAGCAGAGCCGTTTGGCAGGCGTGGACCCTGAAGACCGGGTTCAGACGTCGCAGGGGGATGACGATTTGCTTGAAATCCCGGCGTTCCTCCGCCGTCAGGCAAACTGACGACTGCGTTAACCCTACGGAATCCGTAACATTCTGTAACATTTGTTGATTTGAGTTTCTTGGGGGGTGTTTGGTAAACACCCTCCGAGGACTTGAATCCACTGCGGCGCTCGCTCGCCGAAAAACCGGTCACACTGCGAACTGCGCAGCCGCCAACCGAGCCACAGCGGAAACGGGTCCTAGGGGACCATAGAGTAAAGATCGCTGGTGTGATTAAGCAAAAAACATTGAAGACCGAGATCGGCTGCACGGGTATCGCCCTGCATTCGGGACGTAAAACCGCCCTGACGCTGAAACCGGCAGAAGAAAACTTCGGCATCCGCATATGCCGGACCGACCTTTTCAACGGTGCCCGTGAAATCGTCGTCGACTGGCGGAATGTGGTCGATACCCGCCTCGCGACCACGGTGGGCAACGACCACGGGGCGACCGTGAGCACGATCGAACATCTGATGGCGGCGCTTGCCGGCTGCGAAATCGACAACGTCCTGATCGAAGTCGATGGCCCTGAAATTCCGATCATGGACGGCAGCGCGGCACCGTTCGTGTTCCTGCTCGAATGCGCCGGCAAGGTGGAACAGAAGGCCCCTCGGACCGCGATCAAAATTCTCAAAACCGTTACCGTTGGCGACGACACCCGGTCTCTGACGATTTCGCCCTCCGACGAATTCAGTCTCGATTTCGAGATCGATTTCGATTCTTCGGCGATCGACTGCCAGGAACGCGTCTTCGCGGGCACCGGCGAGAACTTCAAATCGGATATCGCCCGCGCCCGGACATTCGGCTTCGAACAGGAAGTCGACGCCATGCGCGATGCGGGTCTCGCTCTGGGCGGGTCCCTGGACAACGCCGTCGTGATCAGCGACGACAAGGTGCTGAACGAAGACGGCCTGCGCTACGACGACGAATTCGTGCGCCACAAGATTCTAGACTGCGTCGGCGATCTGTATCTGGCGGGCGGACCAGTCATCGGCGCGGTACGGGCCAGCCGGTCGGGACACGCCCTCAACAACGAACTTCTTCGCGCCATCTTCGCCGACGACGATGCATGGACTCGCATCGACGCTTCGGCGCCCAGGGGCAACGTGAATACGATGCAGCCAACCTCCGCAGTCGCCTGAGCGACCTGTCATACCGGAGCAATAAAGGGCGCCGTCAGGGCGCCTTTTTTCGTTCCCCAGTGCCCGAGCCCGCCTTACATTCGTAGCGTCAACAATGGTATACATGCTGCCTGTTCGAATTACGGAAGCCAGAATGTCGATCCGTCGTCTACGCCTCGTCGCCATGGGAGCAGCGGTCTGCCTGCTGGTGACGGCCTGTGGCACAGACGAAGAGGTGTATGTCGAACGAAAGGTCGAGTTCCTCTACAATACGGCCGTCAATTCGCTGGAAGCCCGGGAATTCAAAAACGCCGCCAAGGAATTCGAAGAAGTCGAACGCCAGCATCCCTACTCCGTCTGGGCCGTTAAAGCCAAGTTGATGGCAGCCTATTCCAATTATCAGGCCAATCGATACGACGAAGCGGTAATCGGGCTGGATCGCTACATCCGGCTGCATCCGGGCAATCGCGACGTACCCTACGCCTATTATCTTAAAGCGCTTTCCTATTACGAACGCATTTCGGATGTCGCGCGCGACCAGCGGATAACGGAACAGGCGCTGGACGCCCTTACGGAAGTCGTGCGCCGGTTTCCCAATTCCAAATATGCGCGCGATGCCGAGCTGAAAATCGACCTGACCCGCGATCATCTCGCGGGCAAACAGATGGAGATCGGCCGGTACTATCATGATCGCGGCCATTTCCTGGCGGCGATTAACCGGTTCCGGCGCGTCGTGGACAATTACCAGACAACGACGCACGTACCGGAAGCCCTGCACCGGCTGGTCGAAGCCTACACCGCACTCGGCGTTATGGACGAAGCCCGAAAGGTGGCCGCCGTTCTGGGACACAACTATCCCGGCAGCGAGTGGTATCTCGATTCCTATGCGGTGGCCGCCGGTTCGGACCTTCGCGAAGAGACCGAGGAAAAGGGATTCTTCGCGCGCACATGGGACTGGTTGTTCTGATCCCCGATGCTGGCGACGCTTTCCATTCGGAATTTCGTCCTGATCGACAGTCTGGATATCGAATTCAGCAACGGATTATGCGTACTGACCGGTGAAACGGGGGCCGGCAAATCCATCCTGCTGGACGCACTCAGCCTCGCCATCGGCGCCCGCGCGGACGCATCCCAGGTGCGCAGCGGCGCCGGCAGCGAGAACCGGGCCAGCATCACAGCGACATTCGAGCTGCCCGACGACCACGCAATCCTGGACCGTCTGACCGAGCACGACATAGAACTTCCCGTCGACGGCGACCCGCTGATTCTCCGGCGAACGCTGCGGTCGGATGGTCGGAGCCGCGCATATATCAACGATCAGCCGGTCAGCGTCGGGACTCTCCGGAACGTCGGCGAATCCCTGATAGAGATCGAAGGCCAGTTCGCCAGCCACGGCCTGCTGGATCCGGCCAATCACCGGGATGCGCTCGACGCCTTCGGTCGACACGACAAGCTGGTCACGGAGACGCGTACCTCGTGGAACGAACTCAAGGCGGCTGAAAAAGCGCTGGCGGAAGCCCGGGAGGAAATCGACCGCATCGCCGCCGAAGGCGATTACCTGCGCCACGTGCATGCCGAACTCGAGGAGTTCGACCCGCAGGAAGGCGAAGAGGCGTCGCTGACCGAATCCCGGTCGCTGATGATGAATGCCGAGAAGATCGCCGACGCCATAAATCAGGCGCTCGACATTCTGTCGGGCAATAAGGGGTTTCAACAGGTCCTGTCGAAATCGATGAGATCCCTGGAACGTGCCAACGAACAGGCGTCGGGCATTCTGAAACCGGCCCTCGAAGCGATGGAGCGCACCGGCAACGAAGCCGCTTTGGCCGCCGATCTCCTGATCGACGCGCTGCGGTCAACGGACCAGGACCCGGCGCAGCTGGAACGGGTGGACGAACGGTTGTTCGGCCTGCGCGCACTGGCCCGCAAGCATGGCACCGATGTGGATTCCCTGGCGTCACTAAGAGACGAATTCGCCGCCAAGCTGGAACGCCTCGACGACGCGGACCGCGATCTTTCGCGCCTGGAAACCGAAGCGAAGGAGGCACAGGCTCGATACGACTCCAACGCCCGCGAACTGCATGATTCGCGCGTATCCGCCTCCACTGCGCTGGACGCCGCCATAAATGCCGAACTGCCGCATCTGCGTCTCGAAAAGGCCGCCTTTGCTACCGGGATAGCGGTACTGGATCCGACTGGATGGTCCAGCCACGGCATCGACCGCGTCGCCTTCGAGGTAACGACCAATCCCGGTCAGCCCGCCGGTCCAATCCATAAAGTCGCCTCCGGCGGCGAGCTTGCGCGTCTCCTGCTCGCCCTCAAAGTGGCGCTGTCGACCTCCAACCGGGTCACAACGCTGGTTTTCGACGAAGTCGACGCGGGTGTCGGAGGCGCGACGGCGGCGTCGGTGGCGGAACGCCTGTCTCGCTTGTCGGACGGCGTGCAGGTTCTTGTCGTCACCCATTCCCCGCAGGTCGCTGCGCGCGGCAACAGGCATTTCCACATCATGAAATCCGTCGCCGAAACCGCCGACGGCGACAATACCACGACAGCGGTGAACGAACTTTCCGCCGAAGAGCGTCGCGAGGAAATCGCCCGCATGCTGGCGGGCGCCAAGATCACCGAGGAAGCCCGCGCGGCAGCCGACAGCCTGATAGCGGAAATGGCGCGATGAGTACCGATATCTCGAAAATGACCGAAGCCGAGGTCGCCGCGGAGCTGGAAACGCTGGCAGCCGTGATCGCGGCCCATGATGCAAGCTACTATCAGAACGACGCCCCGACGGTGACCGATGCGGAATACGACGCACTGCGCCGCCGCAACCAGGTGCTGGAAACCGCCTTTCCGCATCTGGTGCGGGAAGACAGCCCGAGCAGAAGGGTCGGCGCCGCCCCGGCGGCCGGTTTCGGCAAGATCCGGCATGCGGTGCCCATGCTGTCGCTCGGAAATGCATTCAACGAAGACGACATCCGCGAATTTTTCGCCCGCATCCGCCGGTTTCTGAATTTGCCGGAGGACGACAAAGTCACCCTGGTGGGCGAGCCCAAAATCGACGGCCTGTCGATATCGCTACGCTACGAAGACGGACAGTTCATTCAGGCCGCAACGCGCGGGGACGGGCGGGTCGGCGAGAACGTGACCGCCAATGTGAAGACCATCGGCGATATCCCCGATCGGCTGGCCGGCGATTTTCCCGCCACCCTCGAAATCCGCGGCGAGATCTATATGAGCCACGCTGATTTCGCCGCGCTGAACGAGTCCCGCGCAGCCGCAGACGAGGCACTGTTCGCCAATCCGCGCAACGCCGCCGCCGGGTCGCTGCGGCAACTGGACCCGACAATCACTGCCAGACGCCCGCTGCGCTTTTTCGGCTACAGCTGGGGCGAAATCAGCGAACCGCTGGCCGATACACAGTGGGATTTTCTGCAGCGCCTTAAGGAATGGGGCTTTCCGGTAAACCCGGAAACCAGGCGCTGCGACACGCCGGAAGAGATCATGACGTTGCATAGCGATATTGGCGAAAAACGCGCGCTGCTCGGCTACGACATCGACGGCGTGGTCTACAAGGTCGACCGCCTGGACTGGCAGGAACGGCTCGGTTTCGTCAGCCGGGCGCCGCGCTGGGCCATTGCCCACAAATTCCCGGCCGAGAAAGCCCAGACAATCCTGAAAGCTATCGATATCCAGGTCGGCCGCACCGGCGCGTTGACACCGGTCGCGCGACTGGAACCGGTCACGGTGGGCGGCGTGGTCGTCTCCAACGCCACCCTCCACAACGAAGACTACATCGTCGAGAAAGACATCCATATCGGCGACACGGTCACCATACAGCGTGCCGGCGACGTGATCCCGCAGGTCCTGGACGTGATCGCAGAAAAAAGGCCGAAAGATGCGCCTGCCTACGACGTGCCGGACCATTGCCCCGAATGCGGCAGCCTGGCCGTGCGCGAAGTCGGCGAAGCGGTGCGGCGCTGCACCGGCGGGCTGATCTGTCCGGCGCAGAAACTGGAACGCCTGAAGCACTTCGTCAGCCGTCAGGCGTTCGATATAGACGGGCTGGGCGGCAAGCATATCGAAGCCTTCGGCGCCGACGGTCTGATCGACGGACCAGGCGATATCTTCCGCCTCAGAGACCATGCCGACGATCTGCGCGGCCGCGACGGCTGGGGCGATAAATCGGTCGAAAATCTTCTGGACGCCATCGAGGAACGGCGCACCATCGGGCTTGACCGGCTGATCTACGCGCTTGGTATCCGCCAGGTCGGCGAAACGACGGCCCGGCTGCTGGCGCGGACCTACGGCTCCTACGATGCCTGGCGGTCGGCGATGGAACAGGTCAGCCGCGAACGCCACGACAATGCGGAAGAGCAGAAAAAACCCGATCTGATCGGCGAGGCTTATGCCGAATTATGCAATATCGATACTATCGGCATGGCGGTAGCGGACGAACTGGCCGGATTCTTCGACGCAGACAACGCCGAAAACCGCCGCATGCTGGACGATCTTGGCGCCGAACTGACGATCGCGGACGTCTCTCCGCCTGAAACCGCCACCTCCGCAATCAGCGGCAAGACGGTGGTCTTTACCGGCACGCTCGAAACGATGACCCGGTCGGAAGCCAAGGTGAAGGCGGAATCCCTCGGCGCCAAGGTGTCCGGCTCGGTATCGAAGAAAACCGACTACGTCATCGTCGGCGCGGATGCCGGATCGAAAGCGAGAAAGGCCGCCGATCTGGGCGTCGCCGTGCTGTCGGAAGAAGACTGGCAGGACCTGATCGGGGGATCGAGCTGAATGACCAAGCGAGAACTCTATTTCATCTCCGGCTCGCCGCCCTGCTGGACGGTCATGCTGGCGCTCGCGGTGAAGGGACTGAAATATACGCCGCACCGGCTCAGCAACACGGCAGGCGACCAGAAAAGCCCGGAGTTCCTGAAACTAAATCCGCGCGGCCATGTGCCGGTTCTTGTCGAGGGGAAGAACGTCGTTCCGGAGACCCTGGCCGTGCTGACCTATCTCGACCTCGCCCATCGCACCCCGCCGCTGTTCGGAACGAATCCCGCCGAACGGGCAGTTGTTTGGCAATTGATCAGCGAATGCGACAGTCATCTTCGCGGCCCGGTGGGCAACATATCCCGGCCGCTTTTCCGCGGGAAATCCGCGGAATTCGCGGCACAGATCCAGGAGGCCGCCGCGACGGTTCGGGAAGAACTGACGCTGCTGGAAAACCGGCTGACAGATACCGACTGGCTGGCCGGCGATACGATCAGCGCCGCCGACCTGATCGTCTATCCGGTCCTGATGCAGCTCGCCCGCGCTGCCGGACGGGAAGACGCCGCGGCCTTTGACCTTGCGATCGTACTGCTGAATGCGCATTACCCCGCGCTGGCGTCTTGGCAGACCCGTATCGAGGCGCTGCCCGGCTACGACGATGCCTATCCGCCGCACTGGAAAGGCAAAACCGCCTGAAACAGTGTCCGGTTTGGCGGAACCGGACGCTATATCGCCGCCGTCGCCCCTTCCAGCCACGCCCGCACGTCTTCACCCACCAGCGGCGTCAGCGTTTGCCGTACGCGGGCATGATAGGCATTCAGCCAGGAGCGTTCGTCGTCGGTCAGTAAATCCGCCTCAATCAGATTGCGGTCGATGGGGGCCAGTGTGATGGTCTCGAAATCCATCATCGACCGCTCGGCACCCGTAGGCGCGTCGTCGGCCTCTTTCACCACCACCAGGTTTTCGATCCGGATGCCGTAGGCGCCCTCCTTGTAGTAGCCGGGCTCGTTCGACAGGATCATGCCGGGTTCCATCGGCGTGCCGCCGCCCGTCTTGGAAATACGCTGCGGCCCTTCGTGCACGCCAAGATAGGCGCCGACGCCGTGCCCGGTGCCGTGATCGTAGTCCAGCCCCGCCTCCCACAGCGACATCCGCGCCAGTGCGTCGATCTGGCTGCCGTGGGTGCCAGCGGGAAACCGCGCGGCAGCCACGGCGATATGGCCTTTCAGGACACGGGTAAATCTCTCCCGCGCTTCGGCCGGGGCACCATTGCCATCGTCGATAAAAACCGTGCGGGTCACGTCCGTCGTGCCGTCCAGATACTGGGCACCGGAATCGACCAGATAAACGTCGCCCGGCAACAGTTCTCGATCGGTTTCGGGCGTCACCCGGTAATGCACGATGGCGCCGTTGGGACCGCTGCCGGAAATGGTCTCGAAGCTGAGGCCCCGGAACCGGGGGTCGGGGGCCCGGAAGGCGCGCAGTCGCGCGGCGGCCGACAGTTCCGTCACCCCGCCTTTCGGTGCGTCTTTCGCCAACCATGCCAGAAACGACGACAACGCCGCGCCGTCACGAATATGAGCCTCGCGGGTGCCGCTGATCTCTGCGGGGTTCTTTTTCGCCTTGGGCAACGTGCAGGGATCGCTGCCGGGCGCGATATCCGCCCCCGTCTCGGACAGCTGGAGGCGAACGGCTTCCGGGATCGTCGCGGTATCGAGACGGACGGATTTGCCCGCGCTCCCCAACGCCGCCAGCCCGGCCGCGAATTCGGCCGGCTCGTGCACGATCACGCCGCCATCCAGGGCGTCGCGTGTTGCCGCGGTCAATTTGCGTCCGTCCACGTACCAATCGACATTGCCGGTCCGGTGGATGATCGCATAGGACAGGGTCAGCGGCGTGTTGGCGACGTCGGATCCACGGATATTGAGCAGCCAGGCGATGGAATCCGGTGCGCTGAGCACCGCGGCATCGGCGCCGGTATCGCGTAAATCTCCGGATACAGCACGCCTCTTGTCGGTCAAGCCCACCCCGGCGAGTTCCTCCGGATAGGCGATCGCCGGTCCCAGCGGCGGCGGTGGCTGGTCCGGCCAGGCGGCATCGACCGGATTGACGTCCACCGGCGCCAGTTCCGCCCCCGCTGCTTTGCATGCCTTGCGCAGACGGTCTATTCCCGCCGGTGTATGCAGCCACGGGTCGAAGCCGATTTTCCCACCCGCCGGCGCATTCGCCCGCAACCATTTGTCGGGCGGCGACTCTGCCAGATGTTGCGGCACGAACGTCGCGGTATCGACCTGGTCGCGCACCTGAAGCGTATAGCGGCCATCGACGAAAATCGCCGCCTTGTCCCTCAATACGATCGCCATGCCGGCGGAACCGCCGAAACCAGTCAGCCAGGCAAGCCGCTGTGACCGGGTGGCGATGAATTCGCCCTGGTGTTCGTCCGACAGCGGCACGAGGAACCCGTCCAACCCCTGCCCCGACATTTCCGTGCGCAGAGACGCCACCCGTTCCGGCGGCGCAGGTACGCTGCCGAAGCTCGCCATCTGCCGCTCGCGTACCTCGTGGATCCGGGCGGCCACGTCTTCCGGGGAAGCCCCTGCGAACAATTCGGCGAGGACGTCGAAGGCACCCTCGATATCGGTGGAGAAGGCGGACGAGGCGAGGCCGTCAATCAGGTTCGTGTCGATCTTTTTATCCTCCCCGGGAAACCGCGCCGAGCCTGCCACGCAGGCTCTAACATGCTGTATCCCAATGATAATA
>Ga0181565_10001894_pt1 | contig 16013 bp, 14 predicted proteins | sample 101ome_16_FD_129661 | JGI IMG/M metagenome (GOLD analysis project Ga0181565, IMG submission 129661) | Coastal salt marsh microbial communities from the Groves Creek Marsh, Skidaway Island, Georgia - 101401AT metaG (megahit assembly) | ecosystem: Environmental > Aquatic > Marine > Intertidal... | reverse complement strand
CTAGTCTTTTTTCCCGATTTATACCATTAAGTAAACTGTCCCCAAATCGCCGTCATCCTGGACTGAAAAATGTCGGATGACAGCCTGCGGCCTTATCCGACCTACCTCAACTCACGCTGTGGCAGACAGGTATCAGCAAAAGCCAGTCGGGTCGTTCTCTGCCTCCTGCCTCTTTCCTCCTATTTTTCCAGATCCTTGGTGAAGATCTGCTCGTTCTCACCACCAAAGAAATCCCGGCCATACACCAGCAGGGTCAGGATGATGCCGACGGCAAAGGCCCAGGTTGCCCCCCGGGTCACCAGCACCGCCCCGATGATACCGGCGATACCGAGATCCCGGTTACTGCGGGCTTCCAGAATGCCGATGCGCACACTCACATAGCCCTGGATCAGCAGCGTCAATGCCAGCGCCACCCCGAGGATGGGCTGCACCAGGCTGACGATGGGCAGCAGCAACAACCCGGTATTGGTGCCCCAGCGAAAGGATCCGGAGCCACCGAACAGCGAATGCATGGCAGCCTTGCCCTCCTTGTAACGTTCAATGACCACCACCTGCATCGCCGCCCAGAGCGGTCCGCACATGGTGATGTCCGGCCCAAAGATACTCATGAACGTGTTGCGCCCGCCAAAGATCAGGTGTGCCCGGTTGGAGTTGTAATCAATTTTCTCATCAGCGCGCAGGTGATCTGCCTCGTTGATGAGTGCCCGGCTCTGCAGCACGTCGCCGAACAGCACGATATAGACGGCCAGCACCGTGGGGATGGCCGTCACAAACATCATCAGTGGCGGCAGGCCGAGTCCCAGCACGGTGTATTCCCGAAACAGGGTGCCGAAGTCCGGGTGCGTAATACCCCACTCAATGGTTGGCCACGGGGCCTCGCCGAAAGCCGGGGCAATGACCACGGCCAGGATGATGATGGGGAAAATGCCGAGTTTACCCAGCAGGTCGAGTGCAGCATGGGATTTTTTCAGACGGGCAAAATGGCGCGAAAACATCAGGTAAAAAGCTATGCCCACGGCAATGGAGATGGACCATGGAAAGGCATCAAAACGCCCTCCCACCACAAACACCGAGTTGACCGCCGCAACACCGGCCCCCAGGATCACGCCGGATTTGATGGCCGGGGGAATAAAGCCCACCACCCTGTTGGCCAGCCCGGTCGCCCCCAGCACGATGGCAAAGAGGCCAAGCATCATCTGGAAGGCCACCAGTGAATGCACCCGCTCAGGCCCTTCGGGAAAGGTCATGCAGTAGGCCATGATCAACGGGATGGCCGGGGTGATCCAGCCGGGTACGACCGGATCACCCAGCAGATGATGCGTCAGGTAGAGCAGGCCATTGAGCATGACCACCGCCAGCGCCACCTCGAACGGCATGCCCAGCAGTTCAATCATCAGGGGAATGGCCGCCAGATCGACGGCACACATCAGCAGCCCCTGGCAGTAATCTGGCCACTCGAACTTGTAATGCACGAACGGCAGGCGCAGCTTGAACGGGCCCAGCGGAATATAGGGGGACTCTTCACCGTCCCGACGGTTTTGCCACATGGTCAGTGTGTCTCGTTAATGAGGTTGGTCAGGCATTGCTTGCAAAAAGCTTGCCTCAACATGATGTTGGGCCGCGTTGTAGGTCGGCATAGGCCCATCGGGCCGTTTGCCGACATTGGTCATTTGCCAATTCCCGCATCTGTTCTAACCTGAAAAGCAGCTCAAGGATACATCCGGTGATGGAGATATGCCCACTTATAAACGCCACCGCATGCCTGGTGGGACATACTTCTTTACGGATGTTCTTGCCAACAGGAACGACAGTATACTCATCGATCATTTTCCCGAGCTCACCTCGGTGATACAACTCGTGAAAACCAAACGACCCTTTGGCATGAATGCCTGGGTGATACTACCGGATCATATGCACTGTCTGTGGACACTGCCGAGGCATGATGCGGATTATCCCGGCCGCTGGTGGGCTATCAAATCCCTGTTCACGAGACGATATCGCAGACTTCATGGCGGGAATACCCGGAAAATCTGGCAAAACAGATATTGGGAGCATGCCATCCGTGATCAGGCTGACTTTGACCGGCACCGGGACTACATCCATTTCAATCCGGTGAGACACGGCTATGTGTCGAGAGCGATGGATTGGCCCTGCTCATCTTTTCGGTATTACGTCGATAAAGGACTCTATTCAACCGAGTGGGGAAGTGATGATTCAGTATCAATTCCTACAGGCGAATAATACTTAATCCGTCATGTCTTAATATCAGACCGTATAGTGGAATAAGACCGAATTCGTCATGTCGGCAAACGGCCTGCGGCCTATGCCGACCTACAGCGAATGCAGGTATGGGTTCTTCGGCCTACAACGCCCTGGATTCTTGGCTATAATCTCCCCTCTTGTCACCACACCAAATCCAAGGGGAAACGCCATGACTCACTGGCTGAAACACGCTGCCGCTCTGCTCGGCCTGGGCCTTATATTCACACCTGCCCTGGCGCAGCAAACCATTACGCCGGCACCGGCGTTTTCGATTGCCGAGCTGACCTCGTCCCAGGAGGACGGCTGGATCACCAATGGCGGCACGCTGTCCAACCAGCGCTACTCGCCGCTCGACCAGATCAACCGCGACAACGTGTCAGAGCTCAAGGGCGTCTGGCGTGTGGGCCTGGATTCAGCGCTGGATTTTCGCCATAACAACCAGGCGCAGCCGCTGGTTTATGAAGGAGTGATCTATATCGTCACCGGCCAGGACGATGTGTTTGCCATCAGTGTCGATACCGGAGAGATTCTCTGGGAATACCGCAGCGGACTGACCGAGGATGACGCCTTTATCTGCTGCGGCTGGGTCAGCCGCGGCCTGGGTATGGGGGAAGGCAAGCTGTTTCTCGGGCGGGTCGATGCCAGACTCATGGCGCTCGACATGCAAACCGGCGCGGTGCTTTGGGACATCCAGGATGTGCTGCCGGAAGACGGCTACAGCCTGACCGCGGCCCCGCTGTATTACGACGGCATGGTCATTACCGGTTACTCCGGTGGCGACCTAGGTACCCGCGGTCGCGTCAAGGCCTATGATGTGGACAACGGGGCAGAAATCTGGACTTTCTACACCATTCCGGGTCCCGGTGAATTCGGCCATGACACCTGGCCGCAGGACAGCGATGTCTGGGAATGGGGCGGCGCGCCGGTCTGGCATACCCCGGCCCTGGATCCTGAACTGGGCATGCTGTATTTTTCTACCGGCAATGCTGGCCCCGTGCTCGGTGGTGGCGTGCGCCCCGGCGACAATCTGTTCACCGCTTCCATTGTGGCCATCGATGTCTACACGGGGGAATACCGCTGGCACTTCCAGGAAGTGCATCACGACATCTGGGACTACGATGCGCCGAACCCCATCATTCTGTTCGAAGCACCCTACAATGGTGTCATGCGCAAAGGCCTGGCCCAGGCCGGCAAGACCGGGTGGGTCTATATTCTCGACCGTGCCACCGGCGAGCCCCTGATCGGTATCGAGGAACGCGAAGTGCCGCAGGAACCCCGCCAGGCCACTTCCCCGACCCAGCCTTATGTGATCGGCGATGCCGTGGTGTCCCAGTCTGTCCCCTACGCGCCCGAGAACTATCAGCTGGTCAATGACGGTGCCATCTTCACGCCATTCTATGACCCCACCGTGTTCACTCCGCTGGCCGGCGTGAACTGGCCACCGAGTTCCTATGACCCGGAAACGAATTACATGTACATCTGCGCTACCGATTCGGCCAATGCCGCCCGCGCCGATGCCAGCCAGTATGAAGCACCGACTTTCGAGGGTCAGTTCCTAGGCGGCGCCTACCTGGGTGCCGGCCTGCAGAGCGTCGGAGTGTTCTCTGCCCTGGATCTGAAAACCAACCGCCTAGTCTGGCAACGCCAGTTCAACTCCGGCTGTCGTTCCGGCTCCCTGGCCACAGGCGGTGGCCTGGTCTTCCTGGGCCGTCGCGACGATGACCGCCTGGTGGCCATGGATGCTGCCAACGGTGACCGCCTGTGGGAGTTCCGCATGGATGCCCCGGCTAACTCGGCCGTCAGCACCTTCCTGCACAAGGGCGAACAGTACATTGTGACCTATGCCGGCGGTGGCTTGTTCGGCGGCAAGAAAGGCGACGGTGTCTGGCTGTTTTCACTCAGTGGCGACCTCGTGGAAGTACCGGAAACCCCTCAGGCCGATCGCTTCGGTCGCGGTGCCCCCAACCTGTCCGGTATTGAGATTCCCGAGGGCCGGGTTGCCGATACCGATAATGGTCGCCGTATCTACAACCAGTCCTGTGTGTACTGCCATGGCGAAACCGGCGAAGGCGGACACGGGGGGGGTGCGGAACTGACCTCAGCCCTGACCGTGAACGACATCATGACTATCCTGGGCACCGGCCGGAACAACATGCCGAGCTTCCGTTTCGTGTTCCAGCCCGAGCAGGCCCATGACGTCGCCACCTTCCTGGCCGAGGAACTGCTGGCACGCTGACCCGCTATATTCTGCGCGCATAAAAAAAGGCGATGCATGGCATCGCCTTTTTGTTGGGCTACTGTTTAAGCCAGCAGCAATCAGCGTCCGAAGCGCGGAAGGCCTTTGCCCGGGGCACCACGCCAGCGACGGGTGCTGGCCGGGGAATCCGATTCCTCAAAACGGGCAAACTGGGCAATCTGAGACTCAAGCACGCGCTCAAAGCTGGCTCTCTGCCTGGGCAGGGATTTGCCCAAGGGCCCCATACGGCGGCTGGTGGACGTGGCGACCAGCACGGTCTCCTGCAGTGTTTCAAAACGGGCAAAGTCTGCGCTGTCTTCAGCACGGATGATAGAGCGCTTGTACGGCGGCTTGCCGGAATAATCCACAACGCGCAGGTCACCATCAGCAGTTGGCGTTACCACGGTCTGCGCGGCAGCACCGTTGGCACCCAGGAACAGGGCACCGGCCATCAGGACCAGTCGGGTAGTCATTGTTTTCATAGTCCACTCCATTGTTCCCGCATCACTTGCTGTAGAAGCGCATGAAAGCTGGCGGGAACTTTCTTGTTTCATGCGCTCTATATAAGTGCACTATGCGCTATATGGGTGCAGCTTTTCAGGATGATTGATTCAAGGAATTTCCTATCATGTTGGTTTTGATACAATTTTTGGAATTGGCACCGGATTTGCTCTGTGTCTGTCAGGGAATAAATACGATAAACCCTGAAGGGAAAGCACAAAATGAGCGCACGTCACCTGACATCCATTTGCCTGCTGTTATGCACGACAGCCATCTCGCTGGCCACTGTCGCCCAGGACACCCCCGCGATAGCCCTGGACATGCACCAGGCCGCATCCGGCAATTTCTATGTGCATGCCACCATGGCCGGCGCCGTGGAAACTGACCTGTTGCTGGACACCGGTTCCGGCTATGTCAGCCTCAGTAAAGCCACTTTTGACCGGATCAGCGCCACCAGCTCCCCGCGCTTCAGTCGTCATATCTTCGGCACCATGGCCAACGGCAAGGTCCAGAAAGTCGCCATGTATTACCTGGATGAACTGGCACTGTCGCCGGAATGCGTGCTGCGGGACATCGAGGTCGCAGTTTTCCCCCGCGCCGATCGTGACATTCTCGGCCTGAACGCCCTCGCCCGCCTGCAGCCTTTTACCCTGGAACTGGCACCGGCCAAATTGACCAGCAGCCATTGTGCTGCACAGGGCTGAATTCGAAAGCGCCACATCCTGATAGGTTTTTCTGATCAAACCTTGGGCCAACCTGAATACCAGTTGGCGTATAATTGAGGGCTTTAATCATCGCCAAGGCCCGACATCCGCTCTATGAAACCATTCCCTTTGTTCCCACTGCTCATTTTCTTGCTATTCACCACAGCGCCGGCTGTTGCCCAGGTTGACCAGGGCCAGGTGGGTGCCTGGTACATGTATATGTGGAGTCATGAGAATGCCGACACCGGTTTTGGCATGCAGGGCGATGTCCAGCATCGCAACTGGAATACCGGTGGCGACCTGGAACAGCTGCTAATTCGTGGCGGCGCCACCTGGCGCCCGGAAGGCAGCGCCATCAAGTACACGCTCGGCTATGCCCATATCACCTCGGGCACCTTCGGGATCAGTGACGGTAAAAGTCGCGAGCACCGCATTTACCAGGAGGCCCTGGTGCCACAGCGGCTGTTCAGCAAGTGGCTGCTGACCCACCGCTTCCGGTTTGAGCAACGCTGGGTAGATGGCCAGGATTTCAGAACCCGGCTGCGGTATTTCCTGGCCATGAATTATCCCCTGAACCGGGATGACCTGGGGGAGGGGGCTGTTTACCTGTCGTTGTATAACGAGCTCTTCCTGAACCTGGAAAATGATATCGGCAACAATCGCTCAGTGGATACCTTTGACCGCAATCGCGCTTATGCCGCGCTCGGCTACAGCCTGAAAGACAACATGCGTTTACAGTTTGGCTACATGTGGCAGGAAAACAGCAATGACGGCAAAGGCCAATTGCAGCTCAACTTTATACACAGCTTCTGAGGATTGCCCGCAACGGGCTGACTAGGCCGCCGGGTCCTTGCGGCGCAGGAATGTTTTGATGCGGGCCAGCGCCTGATTGCCGTGGAACGGCTTCAGAATGTAGTCATCAGCACTCAGTTGAAAGCCGCGAATCACATCTTCCTCGCTGCCCATGGCAATCATCATGATGACGGGCAGACTTTTCAGGCGTGGTGTCTGCCGAATGCTCTTCAGCGTTTCAAAGCCATTCAGAACCGGCATCATGCCATCCAGAATGACCGCGGAATAACTGTCGGACTCAAGGGCTTCGAGCGCCAGCTGGCCATTTTAGACCAGTGTCTCCTTTGCCCCCTGTTGTTCCAGCACCTGGGTTACGCACGCAATGCTTCATTCATGGCTTGGCATCCCTGGCGCTGGCCGACAAATCGGAAGATGACTCAGAAGCGGAACGTGTAGTTGAACTTGAGCGACAGATCCGCGACCGTGGAGTCGAAATGATTATCCTTGTCTGCATCCACCAGACCCCAGTTGAGCACCAGAAAAGCCTGCTGACCGGCCCGTGGAATCCAGTGCAGGCGACTGTTCAGACCAAGATTTTCCGAGACGTTATCGTACTGGATCAGGTTACTCCAGGACAATGTTGATGAAAAGGCGTACTGGGAGTTCAGCCCGTACAGCCTAACCGTGAAATCACCGGCAGGCAGTTCGATTTCATTTTCATTGAAGGTAAAGGTAACCGCGAAATTCCGGTTGGGCCGCCAGGTAACATTACCGTTCTTCTGGAAATGACTGCCGTTGTAGTAATCGCCGGACCACATCATCAAACTGCCGGATAGTTTGCGGTGCCCGCCCCATGACATGCCGACAAAAAAATCATCCCAGCTGTATTCACCGGCCGGAATGGTAACCGTTTGGGAACCGTCAGAGGCCCGGTATATGGTGAATGGCTGCGGCAGCACCTCCTTGTAATAGACATAGCGGGTCCAGTAGGAGTCGTTGGTATTGGTAAATGAGGTCAGGCGCAGGCCAAGGTTTTCATTGTTGAGCGTGCCGTCATCCAGGTTCTCCGCGCGGTAGCCCTCTGCGATCAGGGCAACCGAGCGAAAGAAGTCGTCCGGGTCCATGAAGTGGCGGTACCCGACCGACGTATGGTGATCCTCAATGTCACGAACGTTCACATAGCCGACAGCCGGGAAAAAGTTCTTTTCCACGCGCTTGTACTGGTACTGCCCCTGCAAGCCCTGGGCATTGGGCAGGAACATATTGATGCCGTATGAGGCATTGTCCTGGCTGGCCAGGCCTTCGGTGTCGGTTTCCTGGTAGAAGGCCGAGGCTTCCACCGTGTTGCCGAAAAATGCCGTGTTGCGATAACGCACGTCGGTGCCCACCAGGGTATTGTCGATATTGCCCTGCGGGTTGCCGTCGGTCAGGATCGCACCGACCTGGGTGCGCGAACCAACGTTGAGCACGGTGCGACCAACAAAGATGTTCTGGCTGTCCAGGCCAATAGATGACTCCTCGCCCTGGTTGATGAGCAGCGAACCGACATTCCAGTCCCCTACCCGGCCACTGAGTTTGACCCCGCCCACCAGATCGAGAATCTGGCCATTGGGGCCCAGACCGATCTTGCGCGAGAAGAACGGCCGGGAATTCTGCAGGGCCGGCGCATTGGCCGCCGCCGATCCGGTTCCGGATACCGCGTTGAAACTGCCGGAGCCGATCTGGCCGAATTCAAAGATATCGACATCGCGCAGGAAGAAATCGCGCTTTTCCGGGAAGAACAGGTTGAAGCGGGTCAGGTTGACCTGGCGGTCGTCCACTTCGGTCGCCGAGAAGTCGGTGTTCAGGGTCAGTGAAGCGTTGAGCTGCGGCGTGACCTTGTAGAACACATCCAGTTGCGGCTCATAGTGGTTTTCCTCGAAGCCACCGGGGCCAAACAGCCGGTTACGGCGCAGGGTCATCGATGGCACCACGTCCAGGCCGACGCCCTGGCGCAGGCCGGTCAGGCCGGTGGCGGTGCCCGCCGTGCTGGGGTTAACTTCGCGGTTGTTGGAGGTCCAGGCAATGATTTCATTGTCACCCCGACGGATACGGCTGAAGTTGATGCCCCACTCGGTGGAGCCGGGGTTGAACGACAGTGACTGGAACGGAATCCGGATTTCGGCCGACCAGCCTTCGTCCGTGCGCTCGGCCCTGGATTCCCAGATACCATCCCAGTTACCTTCCACGGTAATAATGTTCTGGAACAGGCCTTCCCAGCGCACGCCATTGGGATTCACTTCAAAACGGTAGCCGTTGCGACGGTCCAGGTAAGGATCGATGATGACGGCAAAGATGTCATCAGCATCCAGCGACTGGCCCTGGCGCAGGACGCGGTCACGAATCTGGGTGGGATCACTCTCGACCATGACAGCACCCACATACAGGGCGCTCTCGGTATAGAACACGCGCACACGGGTAGGCTCGGTCGGGTTAACGAACTCTTCAGGGAAGACCTGGTGCAGATCCTCGATCAGGGCGGCCTGCGACCAAAGCCCCTCATCAAGACTGCCATCGATACTGACATCACCGGCCAGCTGCGGAATGGCGACGGTCTTGTTGTTGCCCGTCGTGATCTGCTGGGCCTGCACAGCCTGTGTAGAAAGGACAGAAAGTGTCAAAAGCGCCACCAGGCATGCACACAAAACCTGGCTCATGGTATTGAAGATTCGCAAAGCCGTTCTCCCTCCGGATTTTGCCCGATCGAAAGCCGGCTATTGTAGCGGGAAATGACTGACGGGTCAGGAAGAATTCTTTGTCGGTCTGAATGCTTCAGGACGGACTGTAGTTCATTCGTTGGTCGGCGTAGGCGCATGGCACCGTTTGCCGACATTGACGAGATCCGAACAATTGAAATTGTCGGCAAACGGACCTTCGGTCCTATGCCGATCTGCAACTGTTATTTCACAGCCCGGTTAACGGCCGCGCGCAGCCTCTTTCGGGCTGCAACACCATCTGCATTCGGTATGGCCGGCGCTTATTCCTGCGCGTGGATGGCGATGCGATTGCCGGAAAAAGTGCCCACCCAGACATCGTCACCGACCTCCAGCGCCATGGTGGCGTTGCTCCAGGAGGGCGTGGCCGGGCCGCTGCTGATGACTTCTGTCGCCAGGGTGGCCGGGTCGATGGCATAGGCCCGGAACGGACGGGAACAGGTGGCAATGGTGGCCAGGTTGAAGGTCTCCGGATCAATGATGCTGCCGCAGACCGGGTCCTCGTTATGCATGCCGGCGGTAATCAAACGGCCATTTTCGCCCATGTGGATATTGTCGGGCGTAATCCCAAGATCCTCGGTCATGCCGATCTGGCGAGCCGGGTTGGTGTTGGTGAGTGCCACGATCTTGTGCAGGCCTGAGGCCGCCACATAGATGGTGCGACCATCTGCCGACACCTCGATGCCGTTGTTGGCGGGCAGTGCCGTACCCGGCATCAGCGCAAAACCGTCATCGCCCGGCGTCCATTTATAGACACCGCCGGTGGGCTGGCCCGAAATGGCTTCAAAGAAAGTCTTGTCGGGATGAATCAGCACGGTTGCCAGGATGGTGCCGTCGGCCATGGCGGCGACGCTGTTAGCCTCCAGGTGCTCAGGCATCAGCACGCAGCCGATCCAGGTAATGACCGGGCTGCCACGACTGGTATCGATATCAAACACCTCGATGGCTTCACGACCGCCGTGGCCGACGGCGTACAGGTTCGCATGGCCAGTGTCCGTCGCCCGAATGGTCAGGCCGTGGGTGGTGAACGTGTTGGGATCCGGGGAACCGGGACAGGCCCCGTAACGTGCCATGTCCTGCCTGGCACGGGGCAGCATGCCCGGATACAGGGATTCGGCCAGCAGGCGCGGGGTATCAAGCAGGAACAGCGCCGTCCCCGGCGCCATGCCGCTGGCAATGGCCCAGTCGGTACCCGGCACGCGGACCAGGTCTTCAGCATTGGTGGGCCCGCAGACAAAGCGGTAACCGTCAGCAGCCTGGCAATCGGCCTGCTGGGAGTTGGCGACCCCGGTGCAGCCCACCAGGAAAAACAGCGCAATAAACAGCGTCTTCTTCATATCCCCTTTCCTTCCTGTTTGTGTTCTTGTGGTGTGTTCTTGTGGTGTATCGTTTTTATGCCCGTGGTTCTTCCGTTCAGGCCTGCCTGCATTATCCACACTGGTCAGCGCATTGCCATCAGGCGGTCGGCGGCAAGCCGACGCGCTCGGCAGGTCGGCATAGGGCGCAGCCCGTTTGCCGACATCATTCCCCCTATCGACAAACGTCACATCACCTTGTCGGCAAATGGCCCTGCGGGCCTATGCCGGCCTTCAATTTGCCGGATGACGGCCGCAGGCGGCCTCTTCCGGCCTACGACAATAACGTCATGCCCAACGTGTCGTCCTTGCCTCTTGCCTCTTGCCGCTGGTCCCATGTATCTTCCGCTCCCCTGCCCCTGAATTTTGTGAGCGCCCTTTACCATGTTTGCCCTGGTGGATTGCAACACCTTCTACGCCAGCTGCGAGGCCATTTTCAACCCGGCCGTACGCGGCAAGCCGATCGTGGTGCTGTCCAACAATGACGGCTGCATTATATCGCGCAACAAGGAAGCCAAGGCCCTGGGGATTCCCGGCATGCTGCCGTTCTTCCAGGTGCGCAAACAGGTGGAAGCGGCCGGCTGTCACATCTTTTCCAGCAACTACGAGCTCTACGGCGATATCTCCGCCCGCGTCATGAAGCTGATGGAGCCCTACGCCACAGAGATGGAGGTGTACTCCATCGACGAGGCCTTCCTGCGCCTGCCGCCTGAACGCTTCGGCACCTACCATGAACAGGGTACCCGTATAAAAGACATGCTCTGGCAGCACATCCGCATGCCGGTATGTGCCGGCATCGCTCCGACCAAGACCCTGGCCAAGCTGGCCAACCATGCCGCCAAGAAAATTCCCCGGTTGAACGGTGTCTGTGTGCTGGATACGCCGGCGAAATGGGAATGGCTGCTGGCACGCTTGCCGCTGGATGCCATCTGGGGGATCGGCAAGCGCATTCACACACGCCTGAACGACATGGGCATCCACACGGCCTTGCAGCTGGCACAAAGCGATCCGAAATGGCTGCGCCGGCGGTTCAGCGTGGTGCTGGAGAAAACCATACGCGAACTGAACGGCGAGCCCTGCCTCGACCTCGATCTGCACCCGGAGCCGAAAAAGGACATCATCTGCTCACGCAGCTTCAGCTACAAGGTCACCGAACTGCATGAGCTGCAGCAGGCCATCAGCCTGTATGCCGCCCGCGCCTGTGAAAAAATGCGCAAGCAGCAGGGCCTGACCGCCAACCTGTGGGTCTATCTCGAAAGCTTCCAGCAACAACAGCACTTCTGGCGTCACCGCTTCGTGCAGCTGCCGACCCAGACCAATGACACACGCCTGATTGCCCGCGCCGGCGCCGATGCCCTGGCGCACATCTACAGACCCGGCATCCGCTACAAGAAATGCGGCATCGGCCTGCTCGACCTGCGCACCACGAAATACGAACAACTGGATTTCTATGCGCCCCGCCAGTCACCGAAGTCCCGCACCCTGATGCAAACGGTGGACCGCATCAACGAACGCTATGGCCGTTATACCGTGCAACTAGCCAATACCGGCATTCAGCCGAAGTGGCTAATGAACCGCAACTTCAAGTCACCGTCGTACACCACCCGCTGGGCGGATATTCCGGTCATCAAGTGTTAGGCCCGGCTTTGCCGGGCAGGAGCAAGGAGCAAGGAGCAAGGAGCAAGGAGCAAGGAGCAAGGAGCAAGGAGCAAGGAGCAAGGAGCAAGGACACGATGTTTTTTGGCCACTTACCTGTCAAGGAGTTTCCACAACATATTCAACTTTTCACTTCTATACTGTCTTCTGATAACGAATTAACTTTAGGAGAGTATAGCGTGGCCAAGTTTGAAGATTTGGCTGTATGGAAAAGAGCTTACCGGCTGTGTGCTGATATCTACAAAGCGACGATTCACGTAAAAGATGTCGGGTTTCAGGACCAGATCACAAGGGCAGGTCTTTCCATCCCCTCAAACATCGCCGAAGGCTATGAACGAGACTCCCCAAAAGAAAAAGCCAATTTCCTGAAATTCGCCAAGGGATCAACAGGCGAAATCCGCCCCCAAATCTATATTGGTTGGAAATAGGACTTATTGATAAGGAGTTCGGCAGAAAATGGCTGCAGGAATCCCGTGAAATCTCCAAAATGCTCTATTCCCTAATCCTGACGGCAAAAAGCAAATCCTGAAAATTTACCCCCTTGCTCCTTGCTCCTGTAATCCACCGCAGGCGGCCCCCTTGTTCCCTGTCCCTGCCCACAGTTACACTGCGGACCTCTGTAACAACAACACATCAGGCAGGGGAAGACGCATGAAATTACTAAAAACAGCAGCCGCACTCAGCCTAGCCACTGTTGCCACCACCGGCATGGCCCAGGACATGAGCTTTTTTGTCACCAGCGTCAATCCGAATGGCGGCAACCTGGGCGGTCTCGCCGGGGCCGACGGGTATTGTGAAGGACTGGCGGCCACCGTGGGTGCCGGGGGCAAGACCTGGCGTGCGTACCTGTCCACTGACACCGTCGATGCCCGCGACCGCATCGGTACCGGTCCCTGGTACAACGTAAACGGCGTCATGATCGCCCGCAACCTGGATGAACTGCATGGCGATGCGCCCGGCCTGACCAGTGAGACCGCCCTGGACCAGAATGGCAATTCCCCGAACTACATCGGCGCTGACGGCAATGTCGCCCAGCCGCTGCAACATGACATGCTGACCGGCACCAATGCCGATGGCACCGCTGCGCCACAGACCTGCAACAACTGGACTGACGGCAGTGCTGACAGCTCTGCCATGCTGGGGCATGCCGACCGTCGCGGCCGTGATCCGGTGGTCAATTCCTGGAATGCCGTGCACCCGTCACAGGGCTGCAGCCTGGAAACCCTGGCCCCCACCGGGGGTGCCGGCCAGTTCTACTGTTTCGCGATCGACTGATCTTTTACAGGATATAAAAAAGCCGCCGACCCTCATTGGTACCGCGGCTTTTTTGTGCCTGGCTTTTACGTTTGGCGAAAGCCGGCTTATTCCAGCGCCTGGTAAATCAGGGTCTGCACCTTGGCCAGCATGGCACCGTCGCTCGGGAAGGTCTGGCCCATGATCACATAGGTCATGTCCTCGGCCGGATCGACGCGGAAGTTGGTGGTGGCGGCGCCGCCCCAGCCAAAACTGCCAACGGAATCCATGTTGCCGCTCAGGGCCGGGCTCAGGGTGACGGACATGCCCAGGCCGTAGCCCGTGGCGGCTTCACCGCGGCCATTGTTGATCGAGGGAACAGCTGCCGGCAGGTGATTGCTGCTCATCATTTCCACGCTCTTGCGACTGAGGATTTTCACACCGTCCAGTTCACCGCCGTTGAGCAGCATGCGGGCAAACTTCAGGTAGTCACCGGTCGAGGATGACAGGCTGAGTGTGGCAAAGTGATGATCGGTGAAACGGGCATAACCGTCGGTTGCCTGGGGCTGGATACCGCCTTCCCTGTTGGGCACATACACCCGGGCAAAATCATCAGCCCGGTCGGCCGGTACGCCAAACATGGTGTCTTTCATGCCCAGTGGATCAAACAGGCGCTCCTGCAGGAACTGGTCAAACGGCATCCCGGAGAGCACTTCCACCAGGTAGGCCTGCACGTCGTGGTTCAGGCCATACACCCATTCCTCCCCGGGCTGGTAGCGCAGCGGCACCTTGCCCAGTTCGACCACTTCCTGGCGCAGGGAATCCAACTGCCCCATCAGCAGGCCATGCTCACGATAGATGGCATCGACCGCGTGTCCGCCCAGGCCGCCGGACAGGCCCATGGTGTGGCGGAACGCATCCTGGATGGTGGGCTTACGTTTCGGCTCCTCAAGAATCATGTTACCGCCGCTGTCATACCCAGCAAACACTTTCAGATCGCGCAATTCCGGAATGTAATTTTCAATCGGGTCGGTGAGCTGAAACATGCCCTCTTCATACAGCATCATCAGGGCGACACTGGTGACCGGCTTGGTCATGGAATACAGGCGGAACAGGTGGTCGGTGGTCATGGTCTCACGATTCTCGCGATCTGAATAACCATAGGCCTTGTTCAGCACCACGCGGCCGTTGCGGGCCACGGCAACCACCATGCCGGCAATACGACCCTTGTCGACTTCGGCCTGGATGGCACGATCTATCACCGCGACGCGGTCCCGGTCCAGTCCCTGCGCTGCGGCCATGATAGTCCACAGGCCCGTGAATGCGGCCAGCAACAGGCCGCTGGCATCGCGGATCAACGATTTAACAGACATAGCTTTCCCCCGGAAAATGGCGTGTTTTTGTGGTTGCCGGCAAGCTGCGCCGGCGGCAGGACATGATACCAGCCCTGCAAGTCTTTAAAAGAGACCTGGCAGGGCTGGACAATCAGGTTGCATTAGAGCGCTTTGACGACGCGAAAGCCGAGATAGTTACGGCCTCGCTGGGTGTTGGGATATGGCGCACCGCGGCGGGCAGAGCGCTGCATGTATGGATTGCTGAGATAGGTGCCACTGCGGAACACGCGGTTGGCGCAGTTGCCATTCTTGTTGGCCGAACCGTCACGCGGGGCATTGGCGAAATCCGCTTCATAGCAGTCTTCTACCCACTCGAAAATATTGCCGTGCATGTCATAGACGCCAAACGCATTCGGCGGAAATGATTTCACGGGTGAGGTTTCATTGACCCAGACATCATTACCTTCCGCCATGCCGCCCAGACCGCTTTCGCGCAGGCCGAAGTTGCCGTAGTCATAATCCAGTTTGTTGCCCCAGGGAAAGGTGGTTGTGGTGCCGGCACGCGCGGCATATTCCCACTGGGATTCGGCGGGCAGGCTGTAGGCATCATCCTCACCGGTTTTCCAGTTCAGCCAGCCGACAAAATGCTGGGCGTCATACCAGCTCACACCAACGACCGGCCGGTTACCCCTGCCCCAGTCCCAGTTCGGGTTTTCCGAACCGTCGAGCTGAATTTTCAGGGCAGCTTCGACACCGGCACCATCACAGCGCGCGTCACGAACGCAGGCTTCCCACATGTCCCAGGTCACGGGCGTGGTGGCAATGGCAAAGGGTTCGGCGAAAGTAACTTCATGCTGCGGCTCGTTGTCACGGCGTTCCGGTTCACTTGCCGGTGACCCCATGATGAACGAGCCGGCTGGCACGACAATCATTTCCGGGCAGTTGGTACATTCCTGGAGTGTGTCCCCTGGCACCATATCAGCAGCCAGTGCGCTGCCGGCAACCGCCAGGCCGAGCAGGAACAGGAAAGATGTGATGAGTTGACGCATGTGGCATTCCCTTTTCTGATGTTTTTGTCTGCTGCTAAGGTACTCGAAGACAGGGACAAGGGACAAGCGCAGGAGGCAGGAGGCAGGAGGCAGGAGGCAGGAGGCAGGAGGCAGGAGGCAGGAGGCAGGAGGCAGGAT
>Ga0181565_10001888_pt1 | contig 16046 bp, 14 predicted proteins | sample 101ome_16_FD_129661 | JGI IMG/M metagenome (GOLD analysis project Ga0181565, IMG submission 129661) | Coastal salt marsh microbial communities from the Groves Creek Marsh, Skidaway Island, Georgia - 101401AT metaG (megahit assembly) | ecosystem: Environmental > Aquatic > Marine > Intertidal... | reverse complement strand
TAGTTGTTGGAATTTCCTTGGCTTATACAATTGACGATCTTGCAGTTTTATCTAAAGGCTTTGGAGGCCTCTACAAATCTAATGCTATAGCGGCAAATCTTGGCTCAATAATCTATTTATTTAATCGTGTATTTATATCTCTAACTCTCCCGGCCTTAGGGTTTTTAGTGGATTCTGGCGTCGATCTCAAAAATTTGTTACTAGCTTTTTCCATTTCAAGTTTTCTTATGGTTTTTCTAAAATTTTTAACTTTTCAAAACTCACTAAAGGTAATTTTTCTTATTAAAAGAATTGCAACAATAATATACAAAAATGAATCTCATCATATAACCAAGAAAATCACTGTCAAGATTGACTCCCCTAGGTCTATTGGAATAAAACCAATAATAGCAATGATTATGTTTATTGCAAGTATGACTATTCCCAGTCTAATGGCTGTAGTTTTCTTTGATAATAGAGCTTTTTTTATACAGCTTGGGTTTGCTTTTAACATGATTGGTAGTATCTTAACAATACTTTTTATTGAGAGAAATATCGCTTTGAAGGCTGAGCAAGTGGTAGAAAATAAAATTTCTGATGCAGATTTCATTTCCTCAGTTACTTCAATTATCCTCTCAAGAGCTGTAGGGGCTTTTATTTATGGCCTAATAATGCTTGCAGTTTATTTTATTATTTAGTTATGATAGAGAAATTAAAATTAATATATGAACGAGAGAAATTTAACCCAAAATTAATAGGCCTGATATTTAATGCAGACTTCTTTGAGAGAAGAAGTTTATTTAAAAGATTAGGTAAATTATGTCCAAGTTTAAGTGGTAAATTATTAGATATCGGTTGCGGCTCTATGCCCTATAAAGAATTATTTAGTAAGACTTCTGAATATATAGGAGTCGATTTAATAAGCTCAAATAATAAAATGGCTGATGTTTTATATGATGGGAAAACTATTCCATTTGATGAGAAAGTTTTTGATTCGATATTTTCAACACAGGTTTTGATGTATGTTAGCGATGCTGATAGTTTTTTGAAAGAAGTAAACAGAATAACAAAAACTGGAGGCAAATTTCTGATTAGTACGCCCTTCATGTGGCATGCGCGCAATCCAGATGATTGCGTGCGTTTTTCAATTAATGGACTGTCAAAGTTATTAATAAGTAATGGTTTTGAGATTATTAATCAGAAAAGAAGTTCTAATGCCATTGAAACTTTATTTCAATTGACAGTGCTATATTTTTATAATCAGTATTTTATAAAAAATAAGATCCTGAGAAAACTATCAACTCTAATATTTACAATTCCATTAAATCTTACTGGCTTCATTTTGTCTTATATTTTCCCTACTAATAGAAATTTTTATCTTAATACTATTATTCTTGCAAGAAAAGTAAATCATATAGCTAAGAAATAGAATGCTAAGAAAACTTTTACAGTTAAAAGATTACTTATTTTCAGAGGATTGGTCTTTAATGTTCAAGGCTGTAAATGATAAGAATTTCGAGTACATTGAACAGCCCGATAATGTCGCAAGGGCTGATCCGTTCATTGTTGAATATGCGAATAAGATCTTTATTTTCTTCGAGGAATTTCTTCCTGGTCCGGGTCGTTTAGGATATATAAAGGCTGGTGAATTAGATATTAAATCTAAGAGGATCATTAATAGCAAGGTGATTCTTAAAGAAAATTATCACTTGTCTTACCCTTTTGTATTTAGATATCTAGATGAATGGTATTTAATTCCTGAAAGTAGCCAGAACTTAACAATAGATTTGTATAAATTTTCTGAATTTCCATATAAGTTAAAAAAAATCAAAACCCTAATGGAAGGAATTTGTGCTGTAGATAACACTCTATTTTTTAAAGATAGCTTTGCCTATCTCTTTACCAATGTAAAAAATCAGAGTTCTTTCAGTCAGAATCTTTCTATCTTTTATTCAAAGAGCTTTTTGGAATCTAAATTTGTTGAGCATAATTTAAATCCAGTTTCTACAAATAAAAAATTTTCTAGAATGGCTGGCAGAATTTTTTATGTAGATAACAATATATTCAGGTTTGGCCAAGATTGTAAGACTTCATATGGTAAGACTTTACACAAACTTTGCATAAAAAAATTAAATAAGGTTAACTTTTTAGAGGAATATTGTGAAGAGATAAAAAAACCAGCTGGTATAAGTTTCTCTCATACATATAATCGAAGTGAAAACTTTGAAATAATAGATGTAAAAAAAAGAAATTTTTCTTTTAGAAATATTTATAACAAAGCTAAAAGGCTTTTAAATTAGGATATCTATGAAAATCACTCATGTTCTCTTGGGTAAGGCAGATCCTGAGTTAATGGGAGGTATAAACAAGGTTGTTCATAACCTTGCCACAGAACAGATTAAATTAGGCCACGAAGTAAGAGTTTTTGGAATAGCAGAAGATTATCAGACTATAAAACATCATCATATTTATGAATTAAGTTTATTCCCAAAGAAAAATCAACGCTTTCTTATTCATAAGTCTCTAAAAAAAGCAGTCAAGCAATCTTCTGATGATTGGGTATTTCATCTACACTCATCATTTAGACCTGAGATTTATTTAGTTTCAAGGATTTTGAAAAAATATAATTTTCGTTGGGTGCATACTCCACATGGCGGATATACAGATGTCAGCTTAAGAAAGAATTATCTTTTTAAAAAGATCTATTTCTATTTTTTTGAAAAAAGAATTGTTAATGGAGCTTTGGCAATTCAATCTCTTGGAGAAAAGGTTAATGTTGGTAAAGAAAATTCAAAAAAAATTGAAAGAGTTCCTAATGGCTTTGAATTAAGTAGAAATTATAAAGACAAATACACATCTAAAGGGTTGCTCAATATTTGCTTCTGTGGAAGAATAGAAAAACATTACAAGGGCCTTGATAAGTTATTTCATGCAATTGAAATAATCTCAAAGAAAGATGTAAGACTAATGCTGAATGTTATAGGAGATGGCCCAGATCTCGAATACTTTACTAATTACTGTATTACAAAAAAATTAGACCACATTGTTAACTTCTTAGGAGCAAAATTTGGCCAGGAAAAAATTGGTTTAATTTTGAAAAATGATTTGTTCATTTTAACATCTAGGTCTGAGGGTCTCCCAACAGGTGTATTAGAGGCAGCAAGTTTAGGACTTCCTTTGCTAGTTTCTCAAGAAACAAATCTCGGTTCATATATTTTGAGTTGTTCTTCGGGTTATGTATTAGATTCCAATAATCCCAACGAAATTGCTCAAGAAATAATCAAAGCTGTTAACGATAAATCTTCAGGTGTTCTCGAATTTTTTGGATCTAATGCCAGAAAGATGATAGTTGAACATTTTAACTGGCATAAAATTGCTGTTCAGATGGATAAAAAGATTTACTCCATGGCTTATTCAAAAAATTCATAGACCTTAATATATGCAAACTCCAATTTTTTACAAAGAAACTGAGAGTACAGAGTGGAGCTCATTTGAAGATTTTATATCGTATGCAAATAAACATTTCAACTGGGTTGTTCTTAGAAATTTTGAGTATCTTCCAGATAATTTCTTTGGGAATGATAAAGATGTAGATATTCTCTGTAATGATTTTCCTAATTTTATTCAATCCATGAAATTGAAAAAGCGATCATACGGGACTGCTGCTTACTTTACCACTATAGATTTCAAAATAGTTCATTTTGATGTTAGGTTTTTAGGAGACGGCTACTATGATAAATTATGGGAATATCAAATTTTATCTAATAAGGTTTATACTGATAAAGGTGTTCCAAGACCAGACGATTTAAATTATTTCTACAGCTTGTTGTATCACGCCAAAATTCAAAAGAATTTTTTTAATCCAAATTATATGAAACGAATTCTTGCTTTATCAAAAATCATAGGAGAGAAAAAAATAAAGTTAGAAGATCTAGATAATGATTCATATTTGGCAAATTTATTGAGCTTGTTCATGATTAAAAATCAATATTATTACACCTCGCCTCTTGATATAAACGTAGGAAAGAACAAGAGGTTTTTAAGAAAAATGAGTAAAGTAGTGCTGAAAGGTGAAATTTCTAATATAACTGGCAAAGTTAGATTTATTTCTATTCTACTAAAGGTCCTTGTTTTTATAACTCCAGTTTATTTGAGAAAACTTCTGAAAAAATACTTCAAATGATATACGAAATAAAGGAGTTGCAATCTCTACTTGAAGATAATCTATGTGATGAGCTTGAAAATATAAAATACTCCAGCGACATAGTCGATCCTAAAAAATTTCTTAGTCACAAGCGTTTTGATCTAGCATTTAAGTTATTTTATTTAGATGAGTTAAGTGACAGAGAAGATCTTGCTAAAAAAATTTACAAAGAGCATATCCGAGCATTCTCCCTTGGAAAATACACTGAACCTGGAGATAAAAATAAAAGAAATATTAATGATTTTTATTCTGCTTTCAATAGGACCTTTAATAATATCAAGGAGAATGGCTTTGATAATAACAAGACTCTAATTGTTTCATCTCCAAGTGGAGATATTGCAAATGGAGCGCACAGAGTAGCTAGCTCTATTTTTCTTAAAAAGAAAGTTGAATTTATTAAACTAAAGACCTTTGATCAAGACTATGACTATAAATTCTTCAAAGACAGGAGAGTCAATGAGTCGCACATGGACGAGGCTGCTAAGAAATTTATTAAGTTTTCTGATAATTCATATGTGGCATTCATATGGCCTTCAGCAAATGGGCATGACAGTTCAATCGAAAAAAAAATACCAAATATAGTTTATAGAAAGAATATCAAATTAAATATTAATGGAGCTCACAACTTATTAAGTCAAATATATTTTAAAGAGCCATGGTTAGGAGACATTTACAATAATTATGCAGGGGCCAAAGTAAAAGTCTTAGAGTGTTTTAAAAATACCAATTCTCTTAGAGTTATTGTTTTTCAGGCTGATAGTATTAAAGATGTTTTGAGGATTAAGGAATCGATAAGAAGGATATTCAATATTGGAAAGCATTCGATTCACATTACTGATACAAAAGAGGAGGCAATAAGAACATCCAATTTAGTATTAAACAATTCGGCAATAAAGTTTCTAAACTTCTCAAAACCAAATAAATTTATCAATTTCAATGAGAATCTTGAAAAAATTAAAAAACATTTGAATGAGAGAAACATAAGCCCAAAAAATTACATTTTTTGGTATAAATCATTATTTTCAATTTTTGGCATTTGTAATAATATCGAAATTGATTACATAGAACTTAGTCCAGGCAAAACAAAACTCCCATTTTCTAAAGAAGTGTCTCTAGACTCAAATCAACTTGTTAAATTGAACTCCTCTGGATTAAATATTTTTATGTTTAATGATTTAAATTTTATTTCTGCAGATTTTGTATTCAACAATCGCGAGGATTTATTTTTAGAAGCAGATGCAAAATGTATTGAAGAGTTATATAGGATTAATAAAGACAAAAATAGCCTAAAGGATAAATTTTTCTCAAACATTAATAGAAATTTCTATTATTCTCGAGCACTTTTAAGAAAATTTATCGTTGTGACTTTAAAAAAATTAGGCTTAATTAAAACTGTAAAAAAATTTTTAATGTTTATGAAGAATAAATAGTATTGGAAGTAATGTTAGGCAAAGAAAAAGAAGTTAGTGTTGACATAATTCTTACAACCTTTAACGAAGACAAAAGCAAGCTAAAAAGATCGATTAATTCGATAATCAATCAAACCTTCATCAATTGGACTCTAATAATCGTTTTTGAGCCTAATGATATCAATGAAGAGTTGTTGCGAGAATATTCTGAAAAATTTGGTAAGATAAGAATTTTTAAAAATCTTAAAAAGATGGGATTTGTTAAATCACTCAATATTGGCATAAGTCATTCAAAATCCAAATATATTGCAAGGCTTGATAGTGATGATGAGTGTTTACCCACGAGATTAGCTAAACAGATTAATTTCTTGGAGAATAATAGTGAAGTAGATATTTTAGGTAGCTGGATTACTTTAGACTGTTCTCCTAGGAAAATTAGAAAATATCCAGAGTTTAATAATGAAATAAAAAAAAGTTTCCTATTGTCTAACGCAATTGCCCACCCCTCAGTAATGTTAAGAGCAAATATTTTTAAAAAATACGGTTCTTATAATGAATATTTTAAATTTTCTGAAGATTTAGAACTTTGGCTTAGATATATGTCCAATGGATTGAAATTTCACAATATTCAGGAAACATTATTACTTTATTCTATTGATAGAAGAGAAAAATCAAGGGAGGATCGTATCTTTATTTTTGAGGCTAGGAAATTGCACAATAAGAAAGTATTTAATCTTTTTTCTGCGTCAATCAGCTTAATATTATTTTGGATAATCTCTTTACTTCCTAATAAGTTATTTTCTATTATCAAAAGACTTTTTGCCTTGAAAGTCGGAAATATTCATGAGGTAAAAGAATGACCATTTTAGTAGTTGGTGGTGCAGGTTTTATCGGAAGCACACTTGTAAAAAGACTTTGCCTTCAGAAAAAACGGGTAATAGTCGTCGATAAACTTTCATTAGGCTCTGAAGACTATTTGAAGGGAGCTGATATCAAATTTTATAAGGAAGATATCAATAATTTAGAGAAAATATTACATATTCTGTCCAGCGAAAGCATTAATGAAGTATGGCATCTGGCTGCAAATTCAGATATCCCTTCCGGGGTTTTAGATATGCAAGTTGATCTCAAAGATACATTCATGACTACAATTTCAGTTTTGACATTAATGAAAAAAATTAATTGTAAAAAGCTTTATTTTGCTTCTAGTTCAGCGATTTATGGATTCAAAAAGGAACGACTTCATGAGGATATAGGTCCTTTACTACCAATTTCAAATTACGGCGCTATGAAACTTTCGTCAGAGGCGGTAATTTCTGCTGCTGCTGAGTCTTTTTTAGAAAAAATATGTGTTTATAGATTCCCAAATGTGGTTGGTGTTCCAGCAACACATGGAGTAATTTTGGATTTTATTAGAAAGTTAAAAAATACCCCAGATTCATTAGATGTTCTTGGCAATGGGACACAGCAAAAAACCTACATCCATGTTAGTGAACTTATAGATGCTATGCTCTTTATTAATTCAAATACCGGAAAAGGTTTGAATGTTTTTAACATAGGCCCTAGAGATAATGGTGTTAACGTTTCTCAAATTGCCAAAGAAGTTGTTGATGTGGTTTCACCAAATGCACAAATTTATTATGGCGAAAGTGACAGAGGATGGATAGGAGACGTGCCAACATTTTTGTACTCAGTTGATAAGTTATTATCTCTTGGCTGGGAACCAAAAATGTCATCATTGCAGGCAATAAAAAAATCAGTTAAAGAAATATTTAAACAAGAGAACTCTTAATGCAGGTAGTTATTCTTGCTGGCGGGAAAGGAACTAGACTTAAAACCATAACCAAAGGTTTACCCAAGCCTCTAGCTAAAATCAATGGAATTTCTATTCTAGAGCATATAATTAATCAATGTAAAAAATACGATTTTCTGGACATAAAGATACTTTCTTCATATAAGTCAGAAACTATTGAAAAGTCCTTTGGTAATGGTAGTGATTTTGGAGTAAAAATAGACTACATTAGAGAAGATCCGCCACTTGGAACTGGAGGAGCCTTAATTAGTGCTCTAGATAATCTTGATGAGAAATTTCTAGTTTTATATGGAGATACTTTTTTCGATGTGGACCTGTTACGATTGTTTAATTTCCACCTGGAGAATAAAGCCGATGCTACAATTTTCATTCATCCAAATGACCATCCACATGATTCCGATATTGTTGAAATCAATAAAGCTTTTCAGGTAACAAAAATTCATCCTTACCCACATAATACTGAGTGGCTACCCAATCTTGTGAATGCTGCAATGTATGTATTAAACAAAGCCTCTTTATATTCCTATTCAGTAAGTAAAGAAAAATTTGATATTGCCAAGAATCTTTTTCCTAAATTAATTTTAGATAATAAGAAGATTATGGGCTATCTCTCTGCAGAATATATTAAAGATGCTGGAACTCCAGAAAGACTTAAAAAAGTTGAAAGTGACATTCTTTCTAACAAAGTGAATTCATTGAATTTTAATCACCCAAAGAAAACAATTTTTCTTGATAGGGATGGTGTTATAAATGTAGAAGTTAATCATTTATCAAAAATCGATGATTTTAGTTTGATTGAGGGGGTCGCAGAGTCCTTGATAAAGGCTAGAAATGCAGGTTATATCATAGTGGTAGTTACAAACCAACCGGTAATTGCTAGAGGGGAATTAACCGAAGAGGGCCTAAAGCTCATCCACAACAAAATGGACAGTCTTTTAGGTAAAAAAGGAGCGTATATTGATAGATTATATTACTGTCCACATCATCCAGATAAGGGATTTTTGGGAGAAGTGGAATCATTAAAGGTAGAATGTAATTGTAGAAAGCCTAAAACAGGAATGCTAGAGCAAGCAAAAAAAGATCTAAATATAGATCTTGAAAGATCATGGCTTGTAGGAGATTCAATGAGAGATATTCAAGCTGCAGATAAGCTTGGAGTTAGGTCAGTTTTTATAAATAGTTGCAAAGAGAACTTTTATGAAACAAAAAATACTTCGAGTTATTATAGAGATAGCCTATATTCTGCCATAGAATTTATTATTAGTATGGAAAAGTAATGATAGTTTCAAGAACGCCATTAAGGATGAGCTTTGTCGGGGGTGGTAGCGATATGCCCGTATACTATGAAAAATATGGGGGCGCAGTTCTTTCTACTTCTATTAAAAAATATATGTATGTCACTGTTAATAAGAAGTTTGATAGCGGTATTCGATTGAGTTATTCTAGAACTGAAAATTGTACTGATTTAAGTGAAATTAGACATCCGATTGTTAGAAATACTTTATCTTTTCTTAAATTTAAGGGCGGTATAGAAATAAGCTCAATTTCTGATATACCTTCTCAAGGAACTGGTCTTGGGTCTTCAAGTTCATATACAGTTGGTCTATTGAATGCTATTTCAACTTACCTGGGAAAAACTTTATCCAAGGGAGAGTTGGGTGAGTTGTCTAGCCATATAGAAATAAATCTTTGTGGAGACAATATCGGTAAACAGGATCAATACGCGGCCGCATATGGAGGAATGAACTTAATTGAGTTTAATAAAGACGGAAGTGTTTCTGTAAATCCTATAATTTGTAATGAGAAAACGCTTAAAGATATTGAGAGTTCAATAGTTGTTTTCTTCACTGGTAGAACCCGAAGTGCATCCAATCTTCTTAAACAACAAAATAAAAACCTTAATGATTCTTTATATGTTGATATATTGTCAAATATTGTAGATTCAACATATGAAATGAAAAAAATAATTGAGTCTGGACAAGTTTCGCAAATTGGACCCTTGCTAGATCATACCTGGTCTTTAAAAAAAAGCTTAGCATCAGGAATAAGCGACAAACAAATTGATGATTGGTATGATATTGGAATTAAGAGTGGTGCTACTGGAGGAAAGTTGTTAGGCGCAGGAAATGGCGGATTTCTCATGTTTTTTGCGCCCAAGCATAAACATGACAATATTGAAAAGAACTTAAAATACTTGAAAAGAGTTGAATTTTTGTTTGACCATCAAGGAAGCCAAATTGTTTACAACGATACTTAATAATGAAATTTACTATTAAAGACTATCTTCAACAACACATTAACGTCGTTGAAAATTTTGATACTGATGAGTTAGAAGTAGCTATAGGTCTCATTAAAGAAACAATTGTCAATGGAAATAGAGTGGCTGTTTGTGGCAATGGAGGAAGTGCGGTTGCTGCGTCTCATTATATTACTGACTGGAATAAAATGGTTTATACCTATACTAAAGTTAAATTTAATGGCATATGTTTGTCAGATAATATTGGTTTAATTACTGCTTATTCTAATGATTTATCTTATGATGAGGTTTTTTCCGAACAGGTTAAAAATCTCATGAATTCTGGCGATCTATTAATTACATTAAGTGGAAGTGGAAACTCTAAAAATGTCATTAAAGCTACTGAAGTGGCAAATCAAATGGGAATAACTACACTTGCTATATGCGGCTATGACGGCGGTATCCTGAAGAATTTATCTCAATATAATGTATGGATAAGATCATTTGATATGCAGCTTTGCGAAGATATGCAGGCAGTTTTTGGCCATATTGTGATGAAAAGCCTATGTGGGGCTGAAATCTTTATTTAATTAATAGGAATTATTAATCTTGAAACGATTATTTGATATTTTCCTTTCAGTTTCTTTAATAATTTTTTTCACACCAATATTTTTAGTTTTAGCACTAACAATAAAAATTACATCCAAAGGGCCTATTATCTTTTGGTCACAAAGAGTCGGACAAAATAATGAGATTTTTATGATGCCAAAATTTAGGTCAATGAAAGTCAACACCCCTCTTGTTGCATCACACTTATTACAAAACCCAAAGGAGTTATATTCTCCACTTGGTTTTTTTCTTAGGAGTTCTAGCCTAGATGAATTACCTCAACTGTACTCTGTTTTAAGAGGTGATATGAGTTTCGTTGGTCCTCGTCCAGCGTTATTTAATCAGTACGATCTTATTGAATTAAGAACCAGCTATGGAATACACCTTCTTCGGCCAGGCATTACTGGATTGGCCCAAATAATTGGAAGAGATGATCTCAGTATAAATGAGAAAGTGAAATTTGATTATGAATATCTCAAAAACAGATCCTTATATTATGATTTGAAAATATTAGTTAAAACCTTTCAGAAAGTTTTTTTCAAAGAGGGAGTTTCGCATTGATTGAAAGACTTTTGCCGTTATCGCAGAATTTGAAGAAATTGTTATTAGTTGCATTAGATGCTTTCTTAATTTTCTTTTCAGCCACTTTATCATTCTCAATCAGATTAGGTGAGTGGTATATTCCCAATGGGGAAATGATTTTTATTTTATTATCCGCTCCGATCATTGCCTTGCCTATATATTATTTTTCAGGAATTTATCAAGTTGTTGTAAGGTTTTTTTCTTTCAGAAATCTTTGGTTATTTATCAAAGTAATATCAATTTCGGCGCTTTTATGGGGCATTTATGCACTCATGTTTGCTCTTGATAGCATCATTGAGTCAGAGATTGTCTTTCCTAGGTCTGTAGTATTTATCCACTTATTTATATCAATAATTTTGACAACTAGTTCGAGGATTATTGCTAGATGGATTCTATTAAAAAAGTTAATTCCTATAAAACTTGAACATCATCAAAATCCAAAGATAGTCTTAATTTATGGCGCGGGTATAAGTGCAGTTCAGTTAATGTCCTCTCTAGATAAATCTAATAGATATTTTATTGTTGGATTTATTGATGATATAGAAAACCTCCAAGGAAGGTATATTGATGGAATTAGGGTATTTCCATCTAGCCAGATAGAAGGGATTATTGCAACGTTTCATGTTGAGGAAATTTTCATAGCAATTTCTCCACTTTCAAGAAGAAAGAGAAAAAATATCATAGATAGTCTTGAAAAATATCAGATCAAGGTAAGGATCTTGCCAGACGCTACTGATCTTGCAGATGGTTCAATTAAAATTCAGGATTTAAAAGAGGTAAGTATTGAAGATCTCCTTGGAAGGGATCCCGTTCCAAATGATAGAGAGTTATTGGCTAAAACTATTAAAGGTAAGGTTGTTCTTGTTACTGGAGCAGGTGGATCAATTGGCTCAGAGATATGTAGGCAGGTAGTTCTAAATAAACCTAAGGGACTTGTTCTACTAGAGCATAATGAACTGGCTTTATACAATATTAACCAAGAGTTAGAAGGGTCAAAAGTTAAAATTTACCCAATCCTGGGAAGTGTAGTCAATAAACAAAAAGTGGCTCAAATATTAAGTCAACTTAGTGTTGACACTTTGTATCATGCCGCTGCCTATAAACATGTCCCTCTTGTTGAGTTAAATAACACTGAAGGTGTAGTTAATAACGTTTTTGGCACTTTAAATGTTGCTAAAGCTGCGATCAAATTCAAAGTTAAAACTTTTGTTTTAATTTCTACCGATAAAGCAGTTAGACCAACTAACACCATGGGTGCTTCTAAAAGGTGTGCAGAAATGCTAGTTCAAGCTTTATCAAAGAGTCAATCATCTACCAAGTTCTCTATGGTGCGTTTTGGGAATGTTCTTGGGTCAAGTGGTTCAGTAATTCCTTTGTTCAAAAATCAAATCCAAAATGGTGGACCTATCACTGTAACAGACAAGAAAATTGTAAGATACTTTATGACCGTTTCTGAGGCTGTTGAGCTTGTTATTCAGGCTGGAGCTATGGCTAAAGGAGGAGATGTTTTTGTCCTAGATATGGGAATACCAGTTAGCATTGATAAACTTGCAAAAAAAATGATTAAACTTAGCGGATTAGAGCTGAAAGATGATAATAATCCAAATGGAGATATTGAGATTATTTACACTGGGCTTAGGCCAGGAGAAAAGCTCTTCGAAGAGCTTTTGATTGATGATAATGCTGTAGTTACGCAAAATAAGAGAATAAGAATTGCACAAGATTCATATTTGGAATGGAATGATTTATCAATCAAAATAAAAAAACTCTCTGATGCAATAAAGTCTCAAGATGAGAAATTAATGAGGGACGTGTTAATTGAGATAGTTCCTAGTTTTAATCCTCAAAGTAAATTAATTGACATATATAAAAAATAATATGAGAATACTTGTTACCGGTGGCTTAGGTTATATAGGCTCACACACATGTGTTGAGTTAATTAATAATGGTTTCGAAGTTATAGTAATAGACAACCTTTCAAATTCTTCAATTGAAGTATTGGACAAAATAAAGAGTATTACAAATAAAAACATCATTTTTTATGAGGGCGATATTACTGATAAAAATTTTATAAAAGCTATTTTTTCAATGCATCAAATTGATGCAGTGATTCATTTTGCTGGACTGAAGTCCGTTCTTGAATCGATTGCAAAACCGATTGAATATTTCAATTCTAACGTTTTAGGTTCAATCAATTTGATAGAGGTTATGAATGAATTTAAATGTAAGAAAATAATATTTAGTTCTTCTGCTACTGTTTACGGTAACCCAATTAGCCTTCCAATAAATGAAAATTTTCAACTGGGTTACAGTAATCCGTATGGGCAGACCAAACTAGTTATTGAAGATTTTTTAAGATCAATTTACAAGAAAGATGCCACTTGGGGAATTGCAATTCTCAGATACTTTAACCCTGTTGGAGCTCATAAGAGTATGTTAATAGGCGAAAGCCCTAAAGGGAAACCAAATAATCTCATGCCTTTAATATGTGAAGTTGCGTTAAATGATAGAGAATTTATAGATGTTTTCGGATCTGATTACGATACTAAGGATGGTACAGGAGTAAGAGACTATATTCATGTTGTTGATTTGTCTTTAGGACATCTTAAAGCTCTTGAATATATTCGAAATAAACCAGAATTAATTACTGTAAACTTAGGTACAGGAGAAGGATACTCGGTACTTGAAATGATACAAACATTTGAAAAGGTCTCAGGAAAAAAAATACCTTTTAGATATTGTAATAGAAGAGAAGGCGATGTCGCCATATCATATTCAGATACCAGGCGTGCAGAATCATTGCTGAATTGGAAGTCCAAATACAATCTTCATGATATGTGTTTGGATACCTGGAACTGGATTAAGAATAAATAAAAGAAGTAAACTTTGTTGAAAATTATTCCAATTATATTAGCTGGAGGTTCTGGGACTCGTTTATGGCCTATTTCAAGAAAAAGTTTACCCAAGCAATTCATATCGTTATTTGATAACAAGAGCCTTCTGCAGAAAACTCTTCTGCGGTTAAAAAACATTGAATTTTGCTCAGAACCAATAATAGTTTGTCATGAGGACTATAGATTTATAGTTGCCCAACAGTGTAATGAATTGGGTATTAAATCTCCAAAGATAATTCTTGAGCCAGAAAGCAGAAATACTGGCCCTGCAGTAAGTGCAGCGGCTCATTATCTAAACATTCAAGGTGGCGATTCTATTATGGTTGTGCTTTCTTCAGACCATTACATTAACCCTGAGGATGTCTTTGCTAAGGCCCTTCAGGAGGCTGTAAACCAAGCTAGAAACGATAAACTAGTATTGCTTGGAATAAAACCAACTGACCCTAATATTAATTATGGCTATATCAAGATTAAGAAGAGTGATTCCGAGCAAATAGCATACTCTGCTGAAAGTTTTATTGAAAAACCAAATCTAGAAATCGCAAATCAATATTTTGCTGATGGATCTTACTATTGGAATGCAGGTATTTTTATTTTCAAAACCTCTTTTTTCCTCAGCGAGATATGTCAATATGCTAATGATATGTTTTCTTATTCAAAAAAATCAGTAATGAAACTTGAGGTTGATTTAGATTTTATTAGACTTAATGAAGAAGAGTTTCATAGATCTCCTAATATCTCTATTGATTATGCTTTAATGGAAAAATCTAAGGCAGTTATGCTCGTTCCTTTCAATGGTGATTGGAATGATTTAGGAACTTGGGATCAATTATTTCGAATAATGCAAAAAACTGATGAAAATAACGTTATTCATGGCGATGCTCACTTATTTAGCACGAGCAACTCAATTTTGTTTTCAGGTGAAAAGCTGGTTGTTGCTATTGGTGTTGATAATTTAGTAATAGCTGATACTCCTAACGCACTTTTAGTCGCAAAAAAAAGCGAGGTTAATCATTTGAAAAATATAGTTGATTTTTTGAGACAAAACAAAAGAATTGAGGCTAACAATCATAGAAAAGTATATCGACCATGGGGCTGGTTTGATACTATTGACGCAGGGCATTCCTACCAGGTAAAAAGACTACATGTTTATCCAAATTCCAGACTTTCTTTACAAAAACATAAGTATCGAGCTGAGCACTGGGTTGTTGTTAGTGGGAGTGCAGTTGTACAAAATGGTGAAAATAGATTATCTTTAAAGGAGGGTGATTCGACATACATTCCAGCCAATACGATTCACATGCTAGAGAATAATACTTCTAAAAAACTTGAGGTAATTGAAGTTCAAAGTGGCTCTAATTTATCAGAAAAGGATATTGAAAGATTTGAGGATATATACGGTAGGATTAACAAAAATTAATCATGGATTACAAAAGAAATTTTTATGAAATTAAGGCCAATGAAGATATTTTTGAACAAATATCTCAAGAGCGTAAAGAGGTTGGTTATTACAACTTGCCCTATCAAAACACAACAAGTATAAAAAAATATACAGAAGGCATTAGTCAAAAAGTTATTGTGTTAATAGGTATTGGAGGTTCAAGCCTTGGGGCAAAAGCAATTTACCAGTTTCTGCTCCCAAAGAAAAAATTCTCAAAGAAGCTTATTTTTTTAGACACTATAGACCCACTTAAGATTAACTTTTGTTTATCTAATATCGATGTTAATGATTGTCATTTTGTAGTAGTGTCAAAGTCTGGGAACACATCGGAACCTATTAGCATTCTCAAATATATTTCCTCATTGGTTGATATTAATTTTGCCAATTTCACATGTATTTCTAACTCAAATTCACCTCTTGAGAAGTTTGCCAAGCAACAAAAGTTGCAATTTTTTCACATCGACGAGAATGTCGGAGGAAGGTTTTCTATTTTCAGTAATGCTGGTCTTATTCCTCTAGGAATGATAGGGGTTGATCTAGATAGACTGCTTGCTGGAGCCAGGGAGGTATGTGATAGTTTCTTCAATAAGGAATATTACTACGATCACATTATAAATAAAGCAAGATTTCTTGTAGAAAACAAAAGTAGATTTAATATTAATGTCATTATTTCTTATTCTTCGATCTTTGAAGGATTTAATAAGTGGTTTGTGCAAATATGGGCTGAATCTCTTGGAAAGAAAAATGTAAATGGAACCAGGCAAGGTTTAACCCCAATTGCCCTTCTTGGTCCTGATGACCAGCATAGTTTTCTTCAACTCATAATTGACGGGCCTCGAGATAAGACAGTAACATTTTTTAAAATCAATGATTTTGATG
>Ga0181565_10001887_pt1 | contig 16052 bp, 11 predicted proteins | sample 101ome_16_FD_129661 | JGI IMG/M metagenome (GOLD analysis project Ga0181565, IMG submission 129661) | Coastal salt marsh microbial communities from the Groves Creek Marsh, Skidaway Island, Georgia - 101401AT metaG (megahit assembly) | ecosystem: Environmental > Aquatic > Marine > Intertidal... | reverse complement strand
GATGGATGGATGGATGGATGGATGGATGGATGGATGGATGGATGGATGGATGGATGGATGGATGGACGAACGAACTCGCCCTTGTCGCCAAAGTCCTTCTCCTTGGAAGGGTTCCACCTGGAGGGGAGGAGGAGGGCGAAGCCATCCCCGGCGTAGGGTATGAAGCCGGTGGTGTTGGTGGCCTTGCCGAAGACATTTGCCGACTGTCCGTAGGCGGCCTTGGCAGGGAAGTTGGCCTGGGCGGCGACGGCCGCGGCGCCAGCGAGGAGGCCGAGGGCGGCGCGGCGGCCTTGCTGAAGAGGAGTGGCGCGCGCGACGATGTCGCGGGTCTGCGGAGCGAGAGCCGGGAGAGGTGTGGGACAGGGGTCGTTCGGACGATGTGAGGCGACGACCGCGTCCGGCCCGCTCCGCGCGGGGTGGCACAGAACTCGCCCTCGCGTGGGAAGTGACGGAAGAAGATGCGAGAATAGACGCCATCTCGACGGATTTCGTGGAATCGGGGGAGCGAGGGACAGAAACCGAGGGTAACGACGCAGGGTCGAGGCCGTCGGGGCAAAAAGAGGGTGTCGAGAAACGACACGTTCACCGCCGCCTCGGGCGCCCGCTCGGCGACGGAGTCACCGCAACCCGCCAGGCATTGGCCGGAAGCCCGCCAATAGCCCAGAACTCGCGGATCATCCAGGGCGCGACGACGGAGCCCGCGGCAAGAAACATTCCACTCACGATGAAGAATCCATCGACGAGGACACCACCCCCCTCCCCCACTCTGCAAGCCAGCGCCCGACGGTCAGCGAGCCAGGCGTTCGCTCCCAGCGCGGTAACGACGCGGTCTACGATGACGTCGCGCAAGGCGCGCCACCCCGACGACGTCCCCGCCGAACAGAGGGGCACCGTGGCCAGGTCCATCAGGAGAAGCACGGCCGACCGGGGCACCGTGTAACCCACGTTGGCAACAGTGTTGAGGAGGGTGAGGTAAGCGCCACCCATGATGGGGTCGGCGACCGAGGCGAAGAGGGCCCCCTGCGACGTGAACATGAGGGCCATGGACGCCGTGGTGAGGAACTGGACGACAGCAACGGACGCAAGCGCAGCGGTGCCGAGGCCGCCCCCAGCCTCTGCCGCAGCTGCCGGTGCTGTCGAAAGCACGAGGCCGCCGATGAGGACGAGGGTGGCGACTGAGGCGACGAAGCGCATGGCCATACCGAGGGCGAAGCCCGGGCCGTGGCCCCGGGCGGCTGCGATGTGGCCAGCCACGAGGGCAAACAGGACCTCGACGGGGGTGGCAAGGAGGGACAGGAGCGCCACGTGCTCCTTGCGCACTCCCGCCCCGAGGAGTTTCAGCGAGGCTGCGGCCTCGACGGGCGAGAAGGCCAGCCGATAGGTGAGGAGCAGGACCGAGAGGCGGCGTACCGCGGGCAGGCGGAGCACGCCCCATAGGCCACGGTATGCGTCGGTGACAGTCTCCGGCTGGGAAACTGCCGGGTCGTCCGCCGGTGTCAAGTTCGGTCCACCTGCAACGAGGCCCGACTCGCCCTCCGCCCCGATGAGCTCGAAGCTCCCGGTGCGCCTAGGGCGCGCCCTCTTGGACGCAGAGCGCGTTCGGGCCGGGGAGGGAGATTGCCCGCAGAGGGTCCGGGACGGCGAACGCCCCAGGGACCGGGGACAGCTCCGCCCCCTGCCCTGGCCGCGTCCCCGACCCGGCTCCACAGCAAATCCCGCCGACGATCCCGACGACTTCGAGGGCCAGAAGGCAGCAACCGCCGTTACGCCGAGCTGGAGCAAGGCGGCGAAGCGGAGCCATCCCGCGACAGTCACGACTTCTCCAGTCGGGCACCACGCCTTCCTGCCCGTTTTCGCTTCTAGCCACGCCAGCAGCCTCCCCGGCTGGCACAGACTTCCCGCGCTCTGCAGTGCCGTGAAGACGGTGAAGGAGAGGAACCACCCCGCTGACATGCCGAGGGTCTGGCAAGCGGACCCGTAGCCGGCGTCGCGGCCGGCGAGGAGGTCGACAGCCCACCCATCCACCGCCACGTCCTGTGTTGCCGCGAGAAAGGTCACTCCCGTGAATAGGGCCGTAAGCCGCCGGACCGCGGCGGGTCCCGCCCGCACCACGTCCGCCTGAACAATGTCGGCGAACAGGAGCATCACGGCGGCCGACAGGAGCTGCACGGGCACAATCCAGACCTTGCGGCGGCAGAAGCCGCGTGGGTAGAGTGTGTCAACCAGAGGGCTCCACGCCAGCTTGCACGCGTACGGGACCGCGGCGAGGCTGAAGATGCCCTGTTGTGTTGCTTGTCATCGGAGGAGGGGGATGGTGTCAGGTCTGGTGGCCGCTCGCCAGCCGGGGTCGAGCACGGTCGGAGTCATTTGGCGAGCAGGGGTCGAGGTTGTCGGCGCTGGCACGGCCTGGTCGCCTGGTCCGACATCGAGCCGCCCGACGAGGCCAGCAGCAGCGGGACGGAACCCAATGCGAAGCCAAGCGGGATCCCCTGCATCGCGTAAAGGCCGGTGAGAAGGGCCAGGGTGGGCAGAGGCAAAGGCGAGCTCTTGTCTGCCCCGTCGGCGGCGGCCGCGGTGGCAGCAGTACGCCGTCCCGACGAGGACGCACGGCGACGTCGCGACGCTATCGCGTTCCGCTTCATCGCGTTCTATGGCGGCGGGCTGCGTCTGCGATGCTGCGAGCGGAATTGAAGGTCATCAGTCCAAAAACTCCACTCTGTATCATCATCCTCCACCCCCTGCCAGTGGTAGGCACACCCCCCCCCCACCAACGCCGACCTCGCGTCCCCGCCGCCGTGCGACGCGGCGCCATGATGAGCGAGCAGCCGGGCTTGAAGTCCAATCCGGAAGACCCAGAGAACGCCGCGGCCTTCATCGATGCTGCGGGCGCGGCCAGCCGTGTCACTGCCCTCCTGCAGCTCGCGGCGCACCTCGGAAGCAACGGTGAGCAGATGGGGAGGATATTGGGAAGGGGTGGTCGGTAGGAGGTAGTCCGAAGTTCGTCGCGGAGCGGAGGCGCGGCGAGGCCGCGGTATGCCGCTGCCCGGGTGAAGCTGGAGCAGCGGCGGGCGCGGCGTGCCCCCCTCCGAGGTCGAGCTGGCGCGGGGAAGGCGTGGGGTGCGGCGAAGCGGACGCCTCGTCTCTACGCGATGGCGAAGAGATATCCCAGTCGCTTCCCAATTGTCCGCCTCGCGGCGAGGAGTGACAGAGCTGGACCGCGCTCTGGACCCTCTGCCTGCGCCCAACTGGCCACATGACGTGCCCCCCCCCCTCCCCAGAAGTCGCGGCGACTGCCACCGCTGGCCTGCTGACGGTGCTGGTCGACCGGCTGCGCGGGGTGTCAAGCCCCTCGGACAAGGCCACCGTGGCCAGGGCAGCGATGGCGGCTGTGGCGCCGCGCGAGACCGGTGCCGGCGGGCGTCTGGCGGCGCCCATCGCGCGCCTGCTGGAGCTGTGGGCCGACGCGCTGGTGGAGAAAGAGGAGTTCCGGGAAGCGGCGGTTCTGCTTGGTAAGATAGACCTCGACGGTGCCGGCCCGCCACCACCCGATCCCGACGCCCCGGACGGCGGCCCTGTCCCCACGGACCCCGTCGCCTGGCGTCTCCACATCCTAGTCCAGATTGGGCGCCTCTATCTGGAGTCAGGCGACCACTTGTCGGCCGAGGAGACGCTGCGCAAGGGATCGGTCCAGGCCCTCGTCCGGGCCGTCGAAGACCGGCACGCCGCCCAGCGCGCCGCCCTCTGCGCCGGCTCCGCCGCCGACGACCACGCCTCCATCGCGTGCGCCTGCCATGCGGGGGAGCGGGCCCAGCTCATTCTCTACTGGTCAGCCCGCGCCATGTGCCTGGACAGGCGCCGAAAGTATCTTGACGCCGCGGATGGCTACCTCCGCCTGTCGAGAACGCCCGAGACCGACCTGGTGTCCGAGGAGGAGAAGGACAAGAGTTTCCGAATGGCGTGCGCGTGCGTAGTTCTTGCACGGGCCGACGCCGGCGGCCGTCGCGCCCGCTTGCTCGCCGACCTCGCAGCGGACTCCCGAGTGGCTGCGCAGGGCGCCCTTGGCGTCCTGGTGATGCGCATGGGGGATCCGGGCGGTGGTCTTCTGCTGGCGCCCACGCCCGAAGAGATCGCCATGCTCGAAGAAGGGCTCAACGACCACCAACGCACCGAGGACGAGCCGGGCGGGCGGTCAGCCCTGGTGCGGTCGGTGCAGGCCCACAACCTCGACATGGTGGCGCGCACCTTTGACCGGGTGTCCTCCCGCGATCTCGCGAGCATGATGGGGTGCGGGGCGACAGAGCGGGATGCCGAGGAGGCTGCGGCCAAGTGGCTTGGGCCGGCTGACGGGGAGGGTGCCCGCGTTGACGGCGTAGTGCGCGAGGTCGTCTTTCGTCGGTACGAGCCCCAATCTGGGGGGCAGCTCGTCGCTTCGCTGTGCGCGGGGGTAGAGGCGCTCGCCGACCACCTCGAGGCGCGCGGGTGAAGCGAGACAGGAGACAGCGACATTTGCGCGATTTGAACGGCATCCTGTAGCCACGTCGCTTTCCATCTCCTCACTCTGCTGGGCGCGGCCGCGGTGGGAGAAGCGGTGTTGCGCCACCCACCGTGCCGCCCCCCCCCAGGGCCGTCGTTGCTCTTGCTCCGCCCCCGCTGACCCGCGGCTTCGACCGCAGCCGTGCACCAGAGGGCGTGCGGAGCCCACTGGCCAGGCGCCGAGCGGCATCCGACAGCGGCATCGGCGATGAAGCCCGTTTGCCCCTGCCGCCTGGCCTTGTGATGCCACCGGCGACACCAACGCTTCCACCGCCGCTGCCGCCACCACCACCACGCCCCCCCCGCCCCGTCCCGCGCGCGAGCTGCCGTCCAAGAACGTCCCGATGCGGCGTCTCGGGGGGCTGGTACCCTCCGCCCCACTTGGAAGGTGGGTGGGGGTCGTCAAGGCGCACAGGCGTGGCGCCAACCTCGCCCCATGTGAAGAGCCCCATGCCGGGCTCGTCCTCCCCGCCTGGCTCAACCCGAGGCGTCTCGACGCGGCTCCAAGCGTTGGCGCCTTTCGGCGCCCACCGGTCTTGCCCGCACCAGCCGCCGGTCAGTCGTGGGAGATGAGGAGGTGGTGGGCTTCCCTGAGCTACGGACGACCCGCCGCCCGGGGTCTCGATGCCGGGGGTGGTCTGCCCGCTGGCGATGAGACCGCCTCCAGCGCCCCCGGCCTCGCCAAAGGCCCCGCGGCACGTCGGTCCCCCACCCTGGCTGGCAAGGCGCGTCGCCCACGGCCGCATCCCGCCTGGGCGTAGCGGGGCGGCGAGCGCCCATGGACCCGCGCTCGCTCCCGCCCCCGTGTCAGGCTGTTGCGCTGCGGCAAAGAAGACAGGGTTGCGCACGGCGAGCGCCCCCGGCCCGGCCGAGGGGGCCGCGACGCTAGCCGCGGCCTCGGCGGCAAGGACAGCTGGGGCAGGGCGGGTCGCTTGCCCCCCACCCCCAACCCCCCTCCATTCGCGCTGCCCCGGCACGCGCCCCGGCAGGCCCGGGGCCCTCCAGGCCCAAGCCATGCGGGCCCATCGGCGGGCGTCGGACGCGTCTACCGCGTCGTGGAAGGCGGCGGCCTCCTCGGACTGGTGGGTCGCCATGAAGCGATTAAGAGAGATGGCATCGTTGGCGTCGCCGCCCGCGCACTCGTCGCCAGGGACGGCACGCCGGCGTAGGATGGCTGTCTGGGCACGAGCAATGGCGGCGGGGTCCCCGGTGCGCACGGCTCGCAGCCAGTCCAGCTTATTCTGGGGGTCACAGGGGGGGGGGATGGGTGGGGTTGGCGGCAGGGTTTGGCTCCAGGTCATGGTGGTCGTACAGACGGCGCTGGCGTCTCTCTCCTTCTTGCGCGCGCTCTCTCTCATGCCTGGAGCGAAGGAAGGTCGGGAAAGAAGTCCCGGCGTACGATGGTGGCCACCTGCGCGGAAAACTCGTCGTCCTCAAGGACACGGCGCCCACGCCATGTCTGTGCCACATCGGGCGTGGCAGCGACCACGTCACGGCGGCGGAGACGGCGGCTCGGGGTCTGCGCGGTGGCGGCGACGTCGCGGCCCGACACGGACGGCGTCTCCCAGCCTCTCTCGGCCAGCCACGAGGGCGTAGCCAACGCGGCCTCATGGGCGCCCGGGAGGCCGGCGGCGTGGCGTGTTGCGAGGTAGCCCTGCTCGTCGCGTGGTCGCCCGGGGCTCGGGACGTCGTCGAGTGTCGGTAGGGACGGGTCGTCGCGGGGTCCATGGCCCCGTTCGAATACCCGGCGGCGCTCGGGAGGCCCCAGAAGGTGGACGCCAGGGCGGCCGACGGCGCGGGACGAGGCCGCTGCTGCGGCGGCGGCCTCAGCAGCGGCGGTCTCGGCGGAGGGCTCACGAGGGCCCAGAACCTCAGACATTGCTCTTCTCGAGGTCGCGAGGGCCCGACTGCGATGCCAAGAGCCGTCGTCGGCCTATCGTGGCGTCCTTCTGCGTTGTCGTCTTCGCTTGAGAGGACTACTGAGGACTACTGAGGACTATCCGCTCATCCTCGCTCCCCGGCGAGCAACGCGGAGAGACAGATCGCATCCTGACGGCGCTTCGTCCTCGTGGTGAGGACCGCGGCAGCGCCAGTCTGAGAGGAGGGTCAGCTAGGACGCGCTCGACGCCGGCCCGTCTCACCCGCGGAAGCTCTTCCGGCGAGTCGCGCATAGGAAGAGGGAAAATATTGACTCCAAGAAGTAACCACATCGCGCGTCTCCTGTCCTCTTCTTTTATCAACGCGAAGGCAGTCCCCGACCCGCGATGCCACGACGCCAGTTCCCGCGCTGCAGAGGGCTGGCAGCAATTTGACGCCGAAGACGAGGCCGTGATGACCGCGGCCGTTACTCCCCCCGAGGCGGAGGATGACTGGATGAAGCGACTTTTGACTGAATACCCCGACTTTTCGCCGCGCCGGTGGAGCGCGCGGCAGGGGCAGGGGGAGGGCAAGGACTCATTTGGCAGCATCACCGGAGGCTTGCGCTCCTTTGCAGCAGATGCCGACGGGGCTGCCGCCGACCCCCACCACGCGGAGCCGCTCTCGGCGGTGGCGCCCCCCCCCGGCGACTGGCCCCCCGAGCTCCGCGAGTCGGTGTCGGCGGCGGTTGAGGCAGTTTCGCGCCCCTCTCCTGCAGTGCAGAGGCAGGGCGGGGCACGGGGGGGCTCGATGGCAGGTGGGTTCGGCGAGGGCGGAGGCAGGGGCTCCTCCGCGGACTCGCCGATGCGCACCGGATCCGTCGTGGCGTCGTCGCCGCGCCCTGGGGGCGACCGCTGGCCCGTGACGGGGGCGGATGAGACGGTGACGGCGGCGGGGGCGTCGCCCGTACGGCGTTCACGTCTGTCCCCCCTTGGAGGAGGATTTGTCGTCGACGCGGCGGCCACCGACGTGCCGTCGCCCTCCCACCCCGCCCGAGTTTTGCCCCCCACTCCCGGATCGCCGGGTCCCCGAGCCTCGCCCTTGCGCCTCGCGCCACCCCCCGCCCCGCCCCCTGGCGCCCGGTTCACGTCGGCGGGCCGTGAGGCCTTCCGGCTCGGCGGACCTGAGGCGGTCGCCGCCGTCTCTTTGGGACCGCCCGGGCCGCGCGCTCGCGAGATATGGGTCTCGCTTGCCGGGGGCATCTCCGAGGCGGCGGATGAGGGGTGGCGCGAGGCCGCGGCGCTCCGGGAGGAGCTCGAGGGCGTGCGGTCGTCGGCGTCGCGGCGGCTGCACGAGATGACGGCGGCACTTGCCGAGGCCCAGCCCCGGCTCGACGCCGAATCCGGCCGGTCTGACGACGAGCTCGCCGCGTCGCGCGCCGAGGCCCGGGCCCTGGGTGAGCGCCTGGCCGAGGCGGAGATGGCGCTCGAGGAGGCAAGGGCCCGGGCGGGGGAGCTCGCCGCGTGGGGTGCCGGTCTTGATGGGGCCCGGGCTGAGGCCGAGGCCATGAGGGCGCGCCTGGCCGAGACGGTGCGGGCGGCGGCCGAGGCCGCTTCCCTCCTCGACGCTAGCCAGACGAAGGCCGCGGCCCTGGCACGAGCCCTCGCTGACCGGCGCGACGCGGCTCGCTACGTCTCGGCCTTTTTCGGGGAACATGGTGGCCCCACGGTAGGCGGGGCCGATGCGGGCGAGGCCGGTGCACCCTCTCCGGACCCCGTGGCCGACCGCCGATCGCTCTCGGCGCTCCTGCCCACGCTGCCTGTCGGGGCCGTTCGAGCCCTCGTGCTATACGCCTCGGAGCTGGCGGCATCGCGGGGCGAGGCCGATCGCGCCCGAGCAATGGCCGAGGCGGCTGCCGCCCGCACTGACGCCGATGCTGCCCGCGCCGAGGCCGAGAGCGAGCGCGTGGCCGCCGCCCGGGCGCGAGTGGGCGAGGCCGAGGCTCGAGGCCGTGCTGAGACGGCCGAGGGCGCCCTGGCCCACGCCGAGGCGAGGGCGGCGGCCAACGAGAGCGCGGCGTCGGATGCGACGGGCGTCATCCCCCAGCTCAAGGCTGAGCTGGCCCGGCGCGAGGCCGACTACCGCATGGCCCGGGCTGATCTCAACCGCCGCGGGGCCGAGGCCGAGGCGGCCAAAGCCGAGGCCGAGCGGGCGGCCGCTGAGCTGCGCGAGGAGCGGGGCCTGCGGGGTGAGCTGGGTCGTGAGGCGGGGGTACGGGTGCGGCGGCTCGAGGGGGACCTGCGGGCCGCTCGCGTGGAGCTTGCGCGGCTCCGGGCTGAGGTGACCCTTGCCCAGGACGACGCACGGGCCCCGTCGCGGCGGGAGCACGACCGCGCCAGGGCCGCGGCGGACGACACCAGCGCGGCTGATGCCGCCCAGGCTCTGGCTGCCGCGGTGAGGGCCTCAGCCTCGCGGCCCCCCTTGGTCCCGGTCACGCTATCGGTCGCTGCGCCGCGGGAGCCCTCGCGGCCGGGGGTGCGGCTATGGGAGCCCTTTCGCACCGCGACGGCGTAGAAAAAGCGTTCAAAGCGATCGGACCCCCGTCCCTCCGTCATCCTTCTATCCTCAGGCCCGCTCCCCGAGCCGGACCTTGCGCACGGAATCGGCAAGCCATGCAAAGCCCTCGGCCGTCCCCTCCGACCGCAGGGCACAGCATGGCTGAATCTGCCAGGGCCGCCCCCGGACGCCCTCGAGCTCGAGGGCCCGCGCAATCTCGTTGGCGCCCTTCGCGCTCGGCAGGTCCGTCTTGTTGGCGAGAAAGAGCACGGGGCAGCCAGGACCCAGGTCGGGGTGGGCGAGGAGGCCCGCAAGCTCGTCGCGGACGACGGCGAGTCGCAGTGTGTCTGCTGCGTCGACCACAAAGATGACGGCGTGGGCGTCGCGGTAGTAGCTCTCCCATAGCACGCGGTACTTGCCGGCCCCGGACATGTCGAAGGCCGTCAACGTCAGGCCCTCACGCTTGAAGGACTCCTGCTGAAAGCCGACTGTAGGGACTGTGTCGCCCGTCGCGCCTGTGGGGCCGCCGGTACCGCGCAGAGCGTTCAGAACGGTCGTCTTGCCACTGTTGTCCAGGCCGACCACGATCACATTGGTCTGGGGAGGTGGTTGGATGGTGGTGGGGAGGTGGAGAGGTGGGGCTAGGAGGGCACTGACGCTGTCGTCGTGGCTGCCGGGATGGGATTGGCCCGGGATGGGAGCGCGTCGGGGTGGAACGGGCTTCACGAAGCGTCGACGACTCAAGACCATTAGCTCGCCTTCCCCTTGACCTTGCTGGACTTCCCACCCATCGCTGGACACCGCTAGGGCCAGGAACAGGTACGCACGCGTTCACTGCTGACGAAGCGGGACGCGTCTCCGCGGCGGCCAACCACAACCCGACGAACCGGCCTACTCTCTCCGTATCCCTCATCCCTCATCGTGGCCATGGGGGCCGTCTTGCTCCGCGACACGAGACTCGACAGGCAGCCCACCGCCTGCAAGCAGCAGGCTTCTTTGTCACCCCTCGTACCCCCCGCAGCATCCCGGCTCGGCTCTGGTCACAGAGAAGAGCCATGCAGTCCATTTCCGTCCGCGCGACCCCGACGGCGAGCCGCTTCGCCCGCGCAGTGGCGGCTGGCGCCGTTGCTGAGGCTCACTCCAGGCCGACTTGTATACTCTGCTGCGTCTGCCCGGCGCCTGCATCCGACCCTTGCCATAGCGATGGTTCTTGTCGGGTCGCTTGACGATGGACTCGACCGAATGCTGCCCTTCTCGGGGTGACGGCCCTCTTTCTCGCCCTCCTGCGGCTCTTTCCGGGTGCTTCTGCGCCTCCCGCTTCGATTAAGAGCGCAATGGAGTGTCGACCTTGCAGAAGCCGCTCGATGCGCTGCACTGTTGACCAGGCGTCTCGGGTTTCGTCGGTGACCCTTTGTCCTGTCGTCTTGGCTCGTGCGCGCACCGCTTCGGACGGTGTTTACGTGAATCGGAACGTGGATGGCGTCATTGTCGTTGCGAGGCCTTGTCCTTGACGAAAACCGCGTCTGCGGGTCTGCCTAACCCTGCTGAATGTGACCGCGCTGACGCGGTCTGCCCAAATCCCGCGACAGTGCGAGCCCCGACCCCCGTCTCCCCCTCGCCACTCCATCGTCCAACGCAGGCCGCGGGCACGTCGACCGCTGCGCGGTCGGTGTCCTGCGCGGCCATGATTGGCCCAGGCAAGAAGTGGGAGAAGCTCCCCCTGACCAAGAACGGTAAGCCCATCAAGCACGACATGCATGTCAAGACGGGCGACAAGGTGGTGGTGGTGGCGGGAGCGGACAAGGGCACCGTGGGGGACGTAACCAAGGTCTACCCAAAGACGGGCAAGGTCGTCGTGTCGGGCGTCAACATGGTGACCAAGCACGAGAAGCCCCGCGTGCAGGGCGAGACGGGTGAGATTCTCCGCCGTGAGGGGCCCATCGCGTCAAGCAACGTAATGCATTGGGACGCCGAAAAGAAGGTGCGCAGTCGCGTGGGGACGCGCATCGAGGGGGGGAAGAAGGTGCGCTACCTCAAGAAGACGGACAAGGTGCTTGACTGAGGAGGGGGTAGAAGAAAGGACGCGCACCGGAGAGAAAGCCTCTTCACCCCCCCGACCCCGACCCCAGCCCCCTAACTATGACGCTGTGGGCGAGGTCCCCCCCTCGAGCGGCCGGCTGTCTCATGGGCTTCGAAGTCCTCTTCAGTCAGACTGCCCGGGGGCCCGTCGGTCCGCTTGTGCTTCCCCCGCCCGTCAACTGGAAGCAGGGCGCAGAGCCGTGCTGTTTGACCAAGGCCAGGTACACCATCCATCCGGCGGCAAAGACACCCCACAGGCCCGCGAAGCTGGGGATAGGCATGGGTGGGGGAGGGGGGGGGTGGGGGTTGGGAGTGCTGGCAGCGAGCGGGAGGGAGGCGCATGTCGTCAGATGTCTCGACGCCGGCCCCGTGTCGACTGACTCACGTGATGACCGGAGCCCAAGGCTCCTCGAATACGCCGGATCCCCAGAGGAGGACGAGAAAGCTGACGACGAAGCCCCAGATGCCGAGAACAATGCACCGGACGACGAGGCTGCCGCCGAGGGCGCCAACAAAGTCGTCGACAAAGCGAAGTCCGTCGAAGGGCCAGGCGGGCAGAAGGGCGGCGGCGAGGAAGGAGTTGCCGCACACGAGGACGAGAGCATCGACAAAGGCCCAACCGAGGCTGCTATTCAGATCCATGAGGGGGCGGAAGGGTCCCGCGGCGTACCTCACGGAGCCATTTTCGCCCAACCTGACCAAAACGAAAAAGAGAAACAAGAACCCCCAGGCGACGACGGAGCTGAAGGCAACGACGGCGTCCTTGCCAAAGCTGGCCGAGCGGCCCTGGTGCCCGAGGGGACCGAACGGGTGCAGGGTGATGGACGCGGGCGTAGGCCTGGCACCGGGCACCGAGGGGTCCACCCCGACGGCCTTGGCGGCCTCATGTTTCACCATCGCGACGAGCAACTGGAAGATCCACCAGAAGGGAATGGCAATGGCCATGGCCTTGGCGTTGCGGTTAATCTCGATCCCGCCGAAACCTCCCTGGTGAAGGTCGTAGTCGACCATGGAAAAGAGACAAATCAGCACCCAAAAGAAGAGGTTCGACGTGACATGCCATCGGTATGACGCGCCACGGAAGGCGAAGAGAGGCACTGATAAGTCGACCGGAGCGAGCACCTTGGAAACGGAGAATGACGCCGAGCCCGAGCCCGACGGGTTCTTGCCGCTCTTCGTGTCGGAGCCCATCGTGCTTCCAGTTATCTGCTCAAGGGGGCGAGGCGGTAAGGTACTAAATCAAAGGCGCGCGGGAGACGCCTCCTCAAGCACCGGACGCGCGGACCGAGCTGCAGCGAAGTCGGCGTCGCGCGTGGGAGACATACGAACGCGCCGCGTTTGCCGCTACGCTGGCAGATTCTGGACGGCGAGCGAGTGGTGACTCGCCTGATGTTCCTCCCCCGCGCTGTGACGATGGCGCGGGTGTCGGGGGAGCTGTGACGATGGCGCGGGTGTCGGGGGTTTTCGAGTAAACCCCCACCCCACACACCAACGCGTTTTTTTCGTTCGTTGCCAGAAAGTGGACAAGCGCGGATCCCGTCGGCGAGCTTCTGAGGATGGGGCCGCGCGCCCCGCCCCGCTCCCTCCACTGTGTGTTTGCACCGCGCGTAAACCCACTCCACCCTCTCTCTTTGCTCTTTCCCCCCGAAGAGAGAAATGGTCACGACCCGCGCTCGTGCGCGGCGCGGCGACGGAGGTGAGGTCCGCACGCACCCCGCTTCTCCGAGGGGCGGAAAAGTCAAGGCTGGTGCGTGGTCGAAGGGCGCCGCCTTGAAGGCCAAAACTCGTCCGTGGTCGGTTGAGGCGGGCGCGGTGCTGGCGTCCCTCGGCTCGTCCACAGCTGGCCTGACATCGGCTGAGGTCGCAGAGCGGCTTGCCCGCGACGGCCCGAACGAGCTCCCCAAGCCGCCTCGTGTGCCCCTCTGGAAGCTGGTACTGGAGCAGTTCGACGACAGCCTGGTCAAGATTCTGCTCCTGGCGGCCGTCGTGAGCCTGGTCCTGGCTCTGTCCGAGGGCGAGGGCGGGATGAAGGCGCTCGCCGAGCCCCTCGTCATCGTCACGATCCTCGCGCTCAACGCGGCCGTCGGCGTGGCGCAGCAGCGCGGCGCGGACGCCGCCCTCGAGGCCCTCTCGGACATGCAGGCGCCTGAGGCCCTTCTTGTCCGTGACGGCGGGGTCAAGTCGCGCGTCGCTGCCACACGCCTCGTTGTCGGTGACATCGTTGAGCTCGCCGCCGGGGACCGAGTGCCCGCCGACGCGCGCATCGTCGCGATGCGTACCCCTGTCGTCCGCGCTGACGAGTCCGCCCTGACGGGTGAGGCCAACCCCGCCTGGAAAGACGTCGGGGCCGTCGACGATGCGGTGCCCGTCGCTGAACGTCACGGCATGCTCCACGCGGCGACCGCCGTTGTGAGTGGGGCGTGCACCGCCGTTGTCACGGCCGTCGCCGGAGACACTGAGGTCGGCGCCATCGCGGGCTCTCTTCTCGACGCTGAGGAGACGACCACGCCACTGACGGCCGCCCTCGAAGCATTTGGTGACGTGCTCGCCCGACTCATCGCCGGCATATGTGCCGCCGTCTGGCTCATGAACGCTGGGCGCTTTGTGTCCTTCTCATTTGGAGGCGACGGCGGTGGACTGTTTGCCGGGGCGCCGGCTTGGCTCCCTACGGCGGCGCAATTGCGCGTTTCTGAAATCATATATTATTTCAAGGTCGCTGTTGCCCTCGCCGTTGCTGCCATCCCGGAGGGACTTCCCGCCGTCATCACGACATGTCTCAGCCTTGGAACCCGACGCATGGCGGCGCTCAATGCCATTGTTCGACGCCTGCCCAGCGTTGAGACCCTCGGCTGCACAACTGTCATCGTGTCGGACAAAACGGGTACCCTCACAACCAACACGATGGCGTGCTGCGAGCTTGTCCTACCCGCTGCCAAGGGGATCTTCATTAAAACTCAAGTCGAGGGGACCTCCTACAGCCCCGGCGACGGCAGAGTCGCCTGGCCCGTGGGCGCCAAAATCACCCCCGGCGTTGAGAGCTTCCTCCGTGCTGCCGTTCTCTGCAATGACGCGCACCTCGAAATCACGTCTGAGGTCGACTGCGACACGGGCAGTCTCGACAAGGTCCGCGCCAACGGCGCTCCGACAGAGGCGTGCCTCCTCACCCTCGCGGAAAAGGCCTTGCGCTCGTTCGGCGCCGCCGCTTTGGCGTCGCGCCGGAGGCGCGGCGCAGCGGGCGTGACGCCGCTGACGGACGATCTCGTCGAGGGATGCGAGCGCGCGGCCACGCTCGAGTTCGACCGCGAGCGCAAGTCCATGGGCGTCCTTGTGCGAGGCCTCCCCGAAACGGTGGGCAAGGGGGCGCTTGGTCTGTTTGTGAAGGGCGCCCCGGACATGCTCCTCGACCGGTGTGCCCGCGTCGTTGCGCCAGACGGGTCGGAGCGGCCCCTCGGGGCAAGTGACCGCGCCGATCTCAAGCGCATAATTGACGGCATGGCCAAGGGCGCACTCCGAACGCTTGCCGTGGCCCGCCGCATCGCGCTACCGGCCAAGCTCGTCAACTACAACCCGGCCCTCTACCATGGCGACACCGACCCGCTGTCGGACCCCGCTGGATACCCGGCCATAGAGTCGGACCTCTGCCTCCTTGGCATCGTCGGCATCCGCGACCCGCCGCGTCCAGAGGTCTACGGCGCCATCGAAGAGTGTCAAATGGCCGGCATCCGCGTCATGATGTGCACCGGCGACAACGGCCTCACCGCCCAGGCCATCTGCGAGGAGGTCGGCATCCTTCCCTCCTCCCCCCCGAAGAAGGCAAGCGCCAAGAAGGGGAGCGCCAAAAATACTGGCGCCATCGATGGGACTGACTTTGCTGCCCTCTCGGTCGCCGACCGCGTCGCATTTCTCGCCGGCGAGGGTGGGCGTGTCATTTCACGGGCTGCTCCCGTCCACAAGCTCCTCGTTGTGCAAGCCCTCCAGAGCGAAGGCGAAGTCGTCGCCATGACGGGCGATGGCGTCAACGACGCCCCTGCGTTGAAGGTCGCGGACATCGGCATCGCAATGGGTGTCGCAGGCACCGAGGTGGCGAAGGGTGCCAGCGATCTCGTCCTTGCCGACGACAACTTCAAGACGATCGTGGCGGCTGTCGGGGAGGGCCGAGCCATCTTCTCCAATATGTGCGCGTTTCTGCGATACATGATCAGCTCCAACGTTGGCGAGGTCGTGTCTATCTTCCTGACAGCGGCGCTTGGCGTCCCCGAGGGACTGACGCCCGTCCAGCTGCTTTGGGTCAACCTCGTGACGGATGGCCCCCCCGCCACTGCCCTCTCGTTCAACCCGCGGGACCCCGACGTCATGCAGCGCCGGCCGCGTCGCCGCAATGAGGGCTTCGTCTCTCGCCCTACCATCGTGCGCTGGGCCGTTGTGGGCGTCTACGTGGGTGCGGCGACTGTCGGTGTCCTTGTGGCGTGGTTCCTGTCGTGGGGACCGTTTGCTGGCGCTGGTCGGCCCCTCGCCACGATGGCGCAGCTCACGACGCACTCGTCCTGCCGAGCGGGGCTTGCGGCCGTCGCTGCCCGCGACGGCTCTGCGCTTGCGGCCCGGTGGGCCTCGTTCGCGCCCGATCCAGCGCGCCTCGCATGGGACGGCGCGCCGGACGTCCGCGCTGACCCTTGTTCCCTCTTTTCGACCGAGGGCGTGGCGTTGGCCTCGTCGCTCTCGCTCAGCGTCCTTGTTGTCATCGAGATGCTTAACGCGCTCAACGCCGTATCCGAATGGCAGTCACTCCTCGTCGTCCCCCCGACGGTCAACATTCCGCTTCTTGTCGCTTGCATCGCCAGCGTTGCATCTCACGCCGTCATCCTCTACGTGCCTTGGCTGCGGTCCATTTTTGGCACCGTCGCCCTCGACGCGAGCGACTGGGCGGGTGTCTTCGCCTTTGCGGGGCCCGTTTTGTTGGTGGAGGAGTTGTGCAAGCTGTGGCACAGATGGGACCTCCGGAAAAGGGGAGGGGGGGGTTAATACACGGG
>Ga0181565_10001885_pt1 | contig 16057 bp, 15 predicted proteins | sample 101ome_16_FD_129661 | JGI IMG/M metagenome (GOLD analysis project Ga0181565, IMG submission 129661) | Coastal salt marsh microbial communities from the Groves Creek Marsh, Skidaway Island, Georgia - 101401AT metaG (megahit assembly) | ecosystem: Environmental > Aquatic > Marine > Intertidal... | reverse complement strand
TTATCTTTCGAAATTGGCAATCCTACTCTTTTATCAATGAAAGATAGTAATTTAGAAATTAATTTTCTTAAAATTGTTTCTAGAAATAGGATGTATTTTGACTTAGATGGATTAACGCTTGCGGCCTCATTCACTGCCGGTTTTCAAAAGAACTTAGCAAATGACGTATTGAAAAATGATGACGGGACAATAGTATATAATGAGGATGGATCAGTTCGTACGGTCGGAATTTTGCCAAGCATTAAGGTATTCCGGTTGGAAGGCGTGGATGGCGTAAGAGGCTTTTCTGAAGAAGAAATTAATCGTCTTGATGATGGTATGGATATTTTAGATAAAAGAATTCAAAATACTTCCTATTTAATAAACTCGAAAATTGAGCTTCGAAAGATGCTATCGGACTCAATCATTGGTGCCCTGTTTTTTGATGCCGGTAAACTTTATGTAAATTCATTTAAGCCATTGAAATTACGAAGGTCCGCTGGAGTGAGTTTTAAGCTATTGACGCCTGTTGGCACACTTGACTTTGACTATGGACTAAAGCTTGATCGCAAGACTAACGCAAAGGGACAAAGTGAGATGTTTGGGCGCTTTCATTTAGCCATAGGTTTCTTTTAATAATGTCTTGACTTGTGGCCCAAAATGTCAGTATATACCAAACTCTATATTACTTTATGAACAGATAAAAGGTTATTGTTATGTATGTTGATAAATCTTACGTCCTAAAGCCAGCTGATGCGGATAAAAAATGGTTTCTAGTTGATGCAACTGACAAGGTAGTGGGAAGACTTGCTACTGAAATTGCAAATGTATTAAGAGGGAAAAATAATCCTAAGTTTACTCCTCACACAGATTCTGGTGACTATGTAGTTGTTGTAAATGCTGAAAAGGTAGTCTTTAAAGGCAATAAACTTAACGATAAAAAATATTATGCACACTCTGATCACGTCGGAGGTCTAAAAACTAGAACGGCAAAAGAAGTTTTAGAAAGAACTCCAGAGCGTATATTGATGTCAGCTGTAAAGGGTATGCTACCAAAAAATTCTTTAGGCAGACAGCAGTTGAAAAAATTGAAGGTGTTTGCAGGTGAGGTTCATGGTCATGAAGCTCAAAGTCCAACAAAGTTAGAGCTATAAGAAAGAAGGATAAGAAATGACTGAAAAAGTAAAACAATGGGATACACACACGGTTGGAAGAAGAAAGTCTTCAGTTGCTCGTGTTTTTATGTCTAACGGAACAGGTAAAGTACTTGTAAACGACAGAAACCTAAATGATTATTTTCCTAAAGCAACTTCTAGATACGTTGTTAATCAACCACTTAATCTTTTAAAGATTGCTGATAAATATGACATCAAGATCAATGTTGGTGGTGGTGGTACTACTGGCCAAGCTGGAGCATGTAGACTTGGTATCGCGAGAGCTTTAATTAAGCTTAATCCAGAGCTTAGAGAAGAGCTTAAGAGAGCAGGCTTCCTAACCAGAGACCCAAGAAAAGTTGAAAGAAAGAAAGCTGGTCTTCGTGGCGCAAGAGCGAAGTTCCAATTCTCAAAAAGATAATATTCTTAAAACATTTTTTATTTATAAGCCCTCGAAATCCGAGGGCTTTTTTTTATTTTTAAGGCTTTTAGCTTTAGTGTCCGATAAAAATGCATGGTTAATGCATTTAAAATTCTGCTCTTATTAATCCCACTTACTACTTACTCTGCAGTCTTTACGCAAAATCATACAAAAGTCCTTTTCACGGAAATTGATGGCTGGGTAAGGGGAGAGATTAATGACATTTCCTATAATAAAATAGAAAATGAGAAAGTCTTCACCCTTTTGTCTTTAAAAGTTACTGAGTTTTCAGGTCTATCTCAGGCCCAAATTACCAATAAGAGAAATTTCAAAATTTACTATCCTGGTGGGAAGTGGCAAGGCATCAATATAACCTATAGTGGGGGCCCAAAATTTAGCGTTGGTGATGATTATGTCTTTTTATTAAACAAGAGACGGGGAGGGTACTTTGTTAATGGTTTCAGTGCTGGTGCAATAAAAGTTGTGAAGGCGAATGACTCCTTAATTAACGAGTTGAAACAATTCTCTGAACTAAAGTTTAATCAAATTCATTTGGTTGGCTCTAAAACCAGTAGACCCATAATAAAATCTATTAATAAAAAGAGGAGTCCAGCAGCTAGAATTAATACCCAAAATGAGCTGAGCCCAGTTGAAAATGACATCTATATTATGATGGTCTTATTTTTGATTCTTCTTTTAATCTTTCTCTATCTTTTTGTTGGTAGAAGTGAAACTACAAAAAAATAATACATTTATATTTTTTTTTATTTTATTGTTAAATTCATTTGAATCTTTCAGTTTTGTCCAGAGTAAGTCTATTGCCGGTCAAAAATTATATTTAGAGCCTCGATCTGCGGAAATTATCTTTGATTATAATTTAACACCACTTGAATTAGACACCTCAGCGGTGAATAATTTTTTTGAAAACTTTAAAACAATTTTATCTAATGAATTAAATGTTAAATTAGTTTTCAATGAGGACGTATCTGGAAGTAAATTTTCAATCGAAACTTCGAGTGATACCTCATTATTTTCATCTAATTCAGTTGCAGCAATTACTCAAATCAGCTCTGATAGTTTTGGAGAAATAATTGGTGCAAAAATAATTATTAATTTAAACAACCAAGTATCCTCCGAACCATTAGACTATAATTATTTCGGAAATATTATCGCTCACGAGGTCGGTCATTCATTTGGATTAGATCATTCTACTGCCTGGGCATCTACAATGACACCATTTTTAAATCCTGGGCAGTACACATGGGAACCGGATGATATTACTGGAGGCAGATATATTCTAGATAAGCAGTTTGAAGGAAAAGGTGAAATTTCTGGAAGGTTTGTTGGTGGAGAGTACGACAAAAAAATATACGGTGTTGTTGTGGATTTAGTTGAAATTGAAAATATGAGAATTAATCAAAGTACAATATCAAATAAGCGTGGAGAGTTTAAATTTATAAATGTTGATAAAAGCAAAAAATATTTTATTTTTCATGGACCTTTCAACTTTAGTTCTGCTTATCAAAAGGAATATTTATCTGTTTACAACAACTTTTGTTTTAATAATACCTCATACGAGTATACTGCATTATCGAGCTGTTTAAATACAGAGAATGATGGCCCTCATCTCATCGATTTTGAAAGTTCATCAATAATTGACCTTGGTAACATTGGAATAAAATGTGATCTCACAAGTAGTGAAGCTCTATATGATTATTTTATCAATGGAGAGTCCGAGATCAACCTCTTCGAAAAAATTGATTTTAGAAATCAAAATCTATTTTTAAGTGGAGTCATTGCGGATGAGCGTGAAATAACTATTCCTTTAAGTTTTAAAGTTGATAGTGCAGATGAATTTCTTAATGTCTCTTTGATTTCGCAGATGCTTCGAAGTCCTGTTGTGTTAAGTGGAACAATATTAAATAAAGACAATGGACAAGAATATCGCCTTGGTAATGAAAAATTAGCCAATGTGAATGGAGAAGATATTCCAATGTCTGAAGGTTTACCCAGCTATGATTTTAGTGAATTAGTTGAATTAAAAGTAGGTGAAAATAATTTTGAACTAAAGTTAGAATCATTTTACGTAGATTCAATAATTGAAAGAATTCAGGGTACAAGTTTAACGGATAAAAATTTCCATTTTTCTCCTGGTAGCAAGACTGGATCATTTATTATCGGTTTGGTTGTAGGTAAATTAGATAACAGTGGTAAGTTTATTCAAAATGTCAAAAATAATACTTCGGTGTCTTCGAACGATTTTTCATGTAGCTCTGCTGTAAATAGCTTTGAAGTTTCTGAATCATTATCTGATAGCGCTAGTGGATCAAACAATTTTTCTACAGGTGGTGGGTGCAGTGTAATTGCAGGTGAGCAGGGAGTTGTATCTATCGATCACTATCTATATTTTATTCTGGAAATACTTTGTTATGGTCTTTTGTATTGCGCAATCCGTCGTCTTGGTTGTTTAATCTAAATACACACAAATAATTTAAATTATTAAGCATTTTTGATACTATTTTAGATAGCTTAACTCTTAGGGTTTTAAATGAGATATTTAATTTTCTGTCTATTTTATACGTTAACTTTTCAAATCACTTATTCTTATGAGGGTGGTGATATTATGGAGATTAAAAATTCCAAAAGATCCATCTACAGAGACACAGGGATATTTCATAATGGAATTAAAGACGTAAAAAATGTGCTTAAATCTATCCGTCACTCTGGAAAATTAATTGATAGTTACGAGCGTCTTGTTTTCGATTTTAAGGAAAGCGGTATTCCGCAAGTTTATGCTCATATCGATCAAGGATCAAAAAAGTTACAAATAGATTTTCTAAGAACCAAATTAAGTAAAAATTTAAAACCATCTTTTAAGAGTCATCGTGTTAAGGAGATTAACCTATTTCCGTTAGCAGATGATGTATTGTCAACAGAGTTATTACTCAAGGAAAATACTTATGTAGAAATATTTTCATTGAAAAACCCCGCTAGATTAGTAATTGATTTTAAAAATTAAAAAGGAAATTTATGGACGACTTAGAGCAAGAGTATAAAGTTCAAATCAAACCTTCTCCAGAGAATAAAGAGAACTTTCCAAAGAATAGTATTATTATTCCAATAATTAATTCACCAATATTTCCAGGAATGATTGCACCGATTATTCTTACCGAAGAAAAATTTTCTAGTGAATTAGATAAAAAAATTTTTCGATCAGGGTATGTCGCTTTAAACCTTGTCAAGGCTAATGAGCTCGCTAATGGCATTGAGAATGACGAGGATGAGGACGAAGATGAAATAGCTGAGATTGAAGAGGGAGATATCTATAAAGTAGGAGTTCTTTGTAAGGTTTTGAAGAAGTTGAAACTTCCAGATGGCAGCGTAAATCTTCTCGTGCATGGAATGAAAAGATATAGAGCTTCAAATATCAAAAATAAAGATAGTATTTTAAGTGCAGAAGTAGAAGTTTTTGACGATATTATTGAAACAGATGAAGAACTGGATGCATATACAAGATCTATCATTAATCAGGTAAAGAAACTTTCGGAAATCAATCCTTACTTTAATGAAGAAATGAAGCTGGCCATGATCAATAGTCCTTCACCGGGATCACTAGCTGATTTGGTAGCTTTCGCTCTTTCTTTAGACATACCCGAAGCACAGGATTTTATTGAAACTCTTTTGGTGAAAAAAAGGTTCGCAAAGCTACTTGTTTATTTAAAACGTGAAAAGGATGTTGCAGACATTCAAAAGAAAATTTCAGATGAAGTTAATGATAAGGTTAACAAATATCAACGAGAATATTTTCTTCGAGAGCAGCTTAAAGTTATTCGTTCAGAGTTAGGAATGGATGACGATGAAAAGTCCAGAGATCTGCAAAGAATGCGTGAGAAAATTGAAAGTCTTGAAATGCCAGACGAAGCCTATAAGGCAACAATGGAGGAAATGGATCGACTTGAAATGATTTCCGATAGCAGTCCAGAGTATAACGTTGCAAGGACCTATATAAATTGGATGCTCGATATCCCATGGGGTCAGTCAGTTGAGAAAGATATTGAAATTTCAAAAGCAAAGAAAATTTTAGAGAAAGATCATTATGGGCTCGAGAAAGCTAAAGAACGCATTTTAGAGTTCTTGGCTGTTCGAAAATTAAAACCTGATTATGACGGAACGATACTATGTTTTTCTGGGCCTCCTGGTGTGGGGAAAACTTCAATGGGGAAAAGCATTGCCAAAGCTCTAGGCCGTGAGTTTTATCGTTTTAGCCTTGGTGGTATAAGAGACGAAGCTGAAATTAAAGGTCATAGAAGGACATACGTAGGGGCTATGCCTGGTAAAATTATTCAGGCGATGAAACGTGTTAATGTCACCAATCCCGTTATTATGCTAGATGAAATTGATAAGCTCTCTAAAAGCTTTCAGGGTGATCCTGCTTCTGCCTTACTCGAAGTATTGGATCCAGAGCAAAATGAGAGTTTTATCGATAATTATTTAGATGTTTCCTATGATCTGTCTAAAGTACTTTTTATTGCCACGGCGAACTATATTAATGACATACCTGAACCTCTACTCGATAGAATGGAGGTTATTGAGCTAAGCGGATATACACTAGAAGAAAAAGTTTCAATTGCGACCAAATGGGTTTTACCAAAACAGTTAAAAAAGCACGGCTTAGAGAGAAAGAAGTTTTCTCTAAAGGTGCCTGTCGTTAAAAAGATCATCAATGATTACGCAAGAGAGCCTGGCGTTCGTGTCATGGAGCAAATGATCGCAAAGCTTTGTCGTAAAGCCGCCCTTAAGCAAGTTGAAGCGAAAAGGTTTAAAGGTTTTGAGCCAAAAGCGACAGAGTTAGAAACACTTTTAGGCCCTCCACGCTTTGTTAGTGAACTGGCAGAAAAAATTCCTCGCGCAGGAGTTGTGACGGGCTTAGCTTGGACTTCCTTTGGTGGCGAGATTTTGTTTATAGAAACATTACCCCTTGCAGGGAAAGGTGGGTTTAAGTTAACTGGCCAACTTGGGGACGTTATGAACGAGTCTGCAAATTTAGCCTACAGTTATGTAAAAAAGATTTTACAATTAGAAAATGCTGAGAGAGGCATAAATGACGAAGAAGGGGATTATCTTTCAGAACATGAAGTGCATCTTCATTTACCAGCAGGAGCGACGCCTAAAGATGGGCCTAGTGCTGGAATAACAATGGCCTTAGCTCTTTATAGTCTAGCAATGAATAAGAGGATTAAACCGACATTAGCGATGACTGGAGAGCTAAGTCTGACTGGAAAAGTCTTGCCTGTTGGTGGAATTAAAGAAAAAGTATTAGCTGCTAAAAGAGCTGGCATAAAACAAATCATTTTGCCAAAACAAAATGAAAAAGACCTAACAGAGGTCACAGAAAGACACCGCAAAGGACTTAAGTTCTATGCGGTGGAACACTTTGATGAGGTTTTAAAAATAGCGATAAATAAAAGGTCGTAAAACTAACTAAAACTCGTCGGAATCGTATTCATCTTTTTCGGCGAGTTTTATTTTACCTGCTGCAATTTCTCTAAGTGCTGTTACAACATCTTTATTTTTTGAACGAACTAATTGATCAGCTCCCTCACGTAGTTGCTTTACTCTTTTACTAGCAAGATGTACTAGTTCAAACCTATTGGAAACTTTATCTAGACAATCTTCGATTGTAATTCTTGCCATTGTTGCCCCTTATTGCGCGTGTGAAATATTTGATAAACAGAGAAAATATATAATTCATAATGATATTGTCAATATTGAAGTTTACGTAATTACAAATACTTAGAACTTTGTTAATGATCTCCTCTTTGCATTATAGTTCAATTGATGAATTTTATCGGAAAAAAAGCTTATATTCTTGGGTTTATGAAATGTGTTGCAGGTGAGTATTGCCAAGTGACTTTAAATAATTATTTTAATGGTGAACTTATACGTAATGTGATTTTTGGGTATTCACCATCACTTGATAGCGATAAAGATAACATATATCTAATAGAGTTTCGTATTGAGAGAGTCCAAAATGAACTTATTTATGCTAGAGAGTATAAAATTTTAAAGTTAATCGATCGGTATGGTGACTTCATCTCCTAACATTACTGCTTGGTACTCAGTAAAGGGCTCATTTTTTTTACTTCGGCTATTTTCGACAATCGCAATTGATGAGTTCTCATTAGCTTGAATAACTTTCAATAAACCAACCTTGATATGAAAGGTAAATTCTTTATTATTTTGAAATTTATTATTTTTTGAGATTTTTCTCCTTACTTCTAAAACTGTTCCCTCCTCAACTCCTTGGAGTGTACCAATATTTAAATAAAAGTTTTTTTGAGGAAGCTGAGAAGTACCTCTTTCTCCTGTTGGTATTTTATGATCTATTGAGTAGATAAAATAGTTCTTTGAGTGGGTACTAAAGGTAAATAATAGTACCAATAAAGAGATAGTTAGTTTAATCATGCAGGAACTCCTTCTCCGATGGTCATAGTTCCTCATCGGAAAATTTTGCATCTTTGTAGCTAAAAATATAAATAAACTTTAAGTAGGAAAAAAGTTCCTATTTAATTTGAATGTTTTGGGTTTAGTTTTAGATATTTATACAAATTTGGAATATTGTCAGAGTATCTGAAGTTCTCTAATTTTTGGTGATTTAAAATATAATATCGTTCATAGTGACTCAATAGCCATGGGATTTCTGAAAAAACTATCCTCTCCATTTCTTCAAGCTTCTCCAGTTTGTTTTTGGATTCATGCATTGTCGAAATCTCATCAAATAGGTTGTCAAAATTTTTGTTTTTAAATGATGAAGAATTTGGCCCTGGTGGAATATTTTTTGAATAAAGTAACTGTAAACTATTTTCTGGATCAAGGTAGTCCATTATCCAGCCACCTTTCCAGAACTGTAGTTCTCCTTGCCTCGCTTTTTTTAGGAATGTGGGAAAATTATTAGTACTTATTTTTACCTTAATTCCTATTTTAGATAACTCACTCTTTATAAACTCGCCTTCTTGTCTTGAAGTCGTAGAAGGGTTTCTAGTATCAAAAGTGATCTCGGGTAAGCCAGCACCGTTAGGATAACCTGCTAGTTTGAGATAATTTTTTGCTTTTTGTATATCATAATTAAAAATGGGTTTTCTTGCGCTATGGCCAAAGACTCCTGGAGGAAATAGGGAACTTGCCTTTAGACCGGTATTATTAGTGAAAATTTTAATAAAACGATCCCGGTTTATAGCGTGAGAGATCGCTTTTCGAAGATATTTGTTTCGGCCAAGTAGCTTATCATTCATATTGAAGGCAAACCAATAATATGTGCTTGAAGAAATTAGCTGACCTTTAATGTTATTATTTAAGAGTTCTTTTTTGAGCTCGCCCTTTTTATTGATGACAGAGGAGAAATTATCTTTAGGTAATTCAATTAGATCAATTTTTTTTGAAAGAAAATTGAGCCATCTTGTTTGAGATTCTTTGATGACGTTAAATTGAATTTCATCGATAAATGGTAATTTTTTTCCAGCGTCCTTGAGCAAGTTTGATTGATGAGCAAAACGATCACCAAGTTTTGGATAATAACTATCATGATATTCACTAAATCTCTTTAAAATGATTTTTGATCCTTTTATCCATTTTTCTAAGTAATAAGGCCCAGTTCCAATGATTGTATTTTCAAAATTATTATTAAGTTTTAAGAGTGCTTCTTTTGGTATAGGGGAGAGAAAGCTCATTGCGAGCACGTATTTTAGTTGAGGATATGGTTTTTTGAGTTTTAGTACGAGTGTATAATTATCAGGTGTCTCAACGCCCTCAAGTGGAGTGTTTAAAAGTTTTTGAAGAGAGTTGCCTACTTGCTTTTTAAATTTCTCGACCCCAATTAATTTATCCTCGAGGAGCCAGCCGCCAGTACTTTTTGTTCCAGAGAAAAGTAGTCTTTTAATTTGTGTGGCAAAATCATCAGAAATGACAAAACGCTTCTTGTTATCAAAGATATCATTTTGATGGTACTTAATATTTTTCTTGATTTTAATTGTGACGACTTTTCGAGATTCATCATACTTTGGCATTTCTACAGCTAACAAGGGGATGACTTCAAGCGGTCTTTTTAAGTAATGGTACTGATATAATTGCTCATACGTATTGTAGACAACTTTAGAGGAGGCTCCGTCGTAGGATCTTGCCGGATCTACAGAGTCTAAGTGAGTAGATAAAGATAAATTTAGCTTGTTAGAATTCACATTTTCCATGTTTTTGCGACATGAAGTGAGTGCAATTATCAAGCAAATTGAAATGAGCTTATGAAGCATTTATTGATTCCTTAATTGCATTTAAAATACTTTCTTTGAACTGAGAGAAATTAGAAGAATTACCAGACCCTTGTGCCATGTGCGGTTTTCCGCCGCCTCGTCCATCTAAAAGCTTTACGTGGTCTTTTAATATTTTACCCATATCCAGGGATTTCTCTTGCTTATCAGTTCTAAGTAGGAATTGAACTTTTTCACCGTCAAGATTGTAAATTAAGCCGGTTGAACTAGGGTTTTTAGTTGCAAAGTCATCAGAAAGTTTTCTCATATCAACATTCCCTTCAACAGGAACATCAAAGAAATGATGATTATCAGTTATCTGAATTTTATTATTAAATAAATTTGAGGATTTTAAAGTTTGGATTTGGTCTTTCAGTTCTCTTGTTTCTTTTCTGGCCTGTTTCAAGTCTGATTGTAGAGTCTCAATTCTATTTATAATATTTGAAGAAATATTTAGTTTTTCTTGTAAGTTTTTTACGACTTCTGCACATTCATCTAGATAGTTAAAAGCCTCAACAGATGTTATTGCTTCAATTCTTCTTATTCCCGAGCTTAAGGAGGACTCTGAAATTATTTTAATAATCGATATCTCATTGGTATTTGAAACATGTGTACCACCACATAATTCAGTTGAAAAATTTCCCATTTTTAGAACACGAACTTCATCATCATATTTTTCTCCAAAAATAGCGAGAGCCCCTGATTTAATTGCTTCATTTTTACTCATTACCTTAGGGGTAACCTCTAGAGATTCAAATATTTTTGAATTAACAACCTTTTCGACTTCCCTTATTTCGCTTGGAGTAAGGGCATTGGTATGAGTGAAGTCAAATCGAAGTTTTTGAGCATTGACAAGAGATCCTGCTTGCTTAACGTGCTCACCAAGAGTCTTGATAAGTGCCGATTGTAATAAGTGGGTTGCGCTATGGTTTCTAGCGACAAGGTTACGATTTAGCTTATCAATATTTAGATTGTAAGATTCTCCTCTTTTTAATTGATGCCCTTTTTTAATAATATGGCCATGGAGTTGGGGAATCGGCTTAATCACATCAGTAACACTTACAACTCCGTTTGGGCTATCAATAGAGCCGATGTCACCCACTTGCCCACCAGACTCAGCGTAAAATGGAGTTTTATTAAAAAAGAGAATATCCTCTTCATTATTAAAAGAAAGTATTTCATAAAGTTTCGATTCAGAGTTTGAGTTTGTGTACCCAATAAATTGTGTCGGGCCAAATTTTTCAAAAATTGAAAAGTATTCAGATTGATCTATTTGAGTAGATGTTTTCCAAGATTTTTTCGATCTCTCCTTTGACTTAATCATTTCATCTTCAAAGGACTTCATATCTAGTTTTATATTTTGTTCCTCTAAAATGATTTCTGTTAAGTCGATAGGAAACCCAAAAGTATCATATAGTTTAAATGCCTTATCTCCAGAGAAGACCTCGTTTTGTTTTAAACCTTCAATTTCAGCATTGAGAAATTTTAAGCCTTGATCAAGGGTCTCAAGAAACTTTTCCTCTTCGAGTTTTAAAAACTTTTGCGCTAGTTCTAAGTTTGCTTTGTTTTGTGGGTATTCCTCGCCGAGTTCCTCTAAAGTAGTTTCTGCTATTTTCCACAGGGAGGAAGGGGCTGCTTCTAGCTCCTTAAGGTGTCGTACCGCACGTCTAATAATTCTTCGAAGAACGTAACCTCTCCCTTCGTTTGAAGGGATGACTCCATCAGTGATTAGCATTGATGAACTTCTAATATGGTCAGCAACAACTCTCATCGAGTTAACATATTTAGGGTCGTTATATTTTTTACTGGTTAATTCTTCTAATTTTGAAATGATTTTATCAAAACAATCTGTGTCATAGTTCCAGTATTTTCCTTGCATGACTGCCGCGAGTCGTTCAAGACCTGCTCCAGTGTCAATGCTTGGGTTTGGAAGTTTTTTCGTGCCCTCTGGAGTTTTTTCAAATTGCATAAAGACAAGGTTCCAGATTTCTACATACCTTTGCTCATCTTCTAAAATATCGCCATTTTTGATTTCTAAATTAGGTGTAGAATATTTCTCTCCATGATCAAAGAAAATTTCACTACATGGCCCACATGGCCCATATTCACCCATTTCCCAAAAATTGTCCTTGTCACCCTTTTTGAAAATTCTATTTTTATCAATACCAATACGTTGATTCCAAATGTTAAAAGCTTCATCATCTGAGTGGTGAACTGTGATGTATAATTTTTCTGATGGAATTTTAAGTTCTTCTGTTAAAAACTTCCAGGCAAACTGGATAGCTTCCGTTTTGAAGTAATCTCCAAAAGAAAAATTTCCAAGCATTTCAAAAAAGGTATGGTGCCTCGCTGTGAAGCCAACGTTTTCAAGGTCGTTATGTTTTCCACCAGCCCTGACGCATTTTTGTATCGTGATAGCCCGTTTATTTTTTGGATTTGCTTGCCCAGTGAAATAATTTTTAAATTGGTTCATCCCAGCATTTGCAAAAAGAAGAGTTGGGTCGTTCTCTGGTACGAGTGAAGATGAGACAATTTTTTGATGACTATTTTTTTGAAAAAACTCACTAAATTTACGGCGAATTTCACTAGATTTCACGATTGTTCCTTGCGTTATAAAGCTACATTTGATGCGTGAAAATTAACATAGTTAGTTAAATTTTAAAATCATTAAAGATCACTCTTCATTGAATTTATCGTGCTTTTTATATCGTGGTAGGAGTGACCTTTACTGCAAATATGTCTAATTAGTGAATTCATTTTTTTGATCGGCAAGCTCTCCAATTCACAGGCATGATATTTTTTTAAAATTAAGTGTTTTATTAATTCCATATCTGATTGTAATTCGAGTTGCTCAATTTCATCCTTGGTGACCGAAATATTTTCCGTATTAAAAAATTGGATGATGTAGTTTGTTGAAAACCCTTTAATTTTTAAATTGTTAGCCTTTTGTCGAATATACCTTTCTAGGCTTAGATAGTTTTTTTCGCGTAGGTAACGAAATGCCTTTTCAAACTCATCTTCAGTGAATGATTGTTTGTTGTTAATTTTTTTTTGAAGTTCTTTTTCTGAATATTCCCTTAGGCACAAGTACCTAAGGGCAATATTAATTAGTTCTTTGTTTGGTTCTTCTAAAAACTGTTCTTGGCACATCTACTATTGTAATTTTGCTGACTTTGATTTCTTTGCTTTAGAGGGAGTTTTTTCTTCAACAATTTCTCCTGTTGTTTTATCAACTGTTTCAGTTGTAGGTGCGTCAACTAATCCTCTTTTCACTAAAATTTTGTGTCGAATTTCATCCATTACTTCAGGGTTGTCTGCAAGAAATTGTTTTGAGTTTTCTCGTCCTTGACCGATTTTACCTTCTTGATACGAGAACCATGCCCCTGCTTTATGAACAATTTTCTCTTCAACTGCTAAGTCGAGAACGTCACCAGTTTTTGAAATTCCTTCACCATACATAATGTCAAACTCAACTTGTTTAAATGGAGGTGCAACTTTGTTTTTGACAACTTTTACTCTTGTTCTGTTCCCAATAACTTCATCTCCGGATTTAATGCCAGCAATTCTTCTTATATCTATTCTAACTGAGCTATAGAACTTAAGAGCGTTTCCGCCAGTAGTTGTTTCAGGGTTGCCAAACATGACTCCAATTTTCATTCTCAACTGGTTGATAAAGATGACTGTGCAGTTTGATCTTGAAATTGACCCTGTTAACTTTCTCAATGCTTGAGACATTAATCTCGCTTGAAGACCCATGTGCGAATCTCCCATATCTCCGTCAATTTCTGCTTTAGGAGTTAGCGCTGCTACAGAATCAACAATGAGTAGGTTTACAGCACCTGAGCGAACAAGCATGTCAGCAATTTCTAGAGCTTGCTCTCCATTGTCAGGTTGAGAAATTAATGTGTTTGGAATATCAACGCCCAGCTTTGCAGCGTAGGTTGTATCTAATGCGTGCTCAGCGTCAATAAAGGCAACTGTTCCACCGTCTTTCTGGCACTCAGCCGCAAGGTGAAGAGTTAGAGTTGTCTTACCTGATGATTCTGGCCCATATATTTCAACAATTCTTCCTTGTGGTACTCCTCCTACTCCTAAGGCGAGGTCGATACCAAGACAACCAGTAGATATTGAGGGTATTCTCTTTGGCTTATCAGATTGATCAAGTTTCATAATTGCACCTTTGCCGAATTGTTTTTCAATCGTTGAAAGTGCAATGTCTAATGCTTTTAGTTTGTTTTCTTTGTTTGTGTCTGTTGTGTTTGAAGCCATCTTGATCTCCTTATGATCTATAAATTATGTATTTTCTCGTCTGCAAATTTCGATTTTCAACTATTTCATCTAAGCCATTGAGTCTTTGTTAAGTTTCTTTACTCAGTTTTTTAAAAATGAATGCGTAATAAAAGCGTAAGTCTGTTTCAAATTTTCGTCAACAGGAAAATTATTAATTTATAAGAAATTGCCGTATAAATCCCTGCGACAATATCATCAAAAATTACACCAAAGCCATTTTTTATCTGCTTGTCGATGATATTTATGGGTGGGATTTTCGTGATGTCGAAGAATCTAAATAAAATAAATATCAACACGTAGTGCCACCATGCATCTGTTGTAATAAATGGAGTAGCGACTAAGACCCCTAACACTTCGTCAATGACGATCCATGAGGGGTCGGAAAGGTCTTGCTTTTTTTGTACATAGCTTATTAGAAAAGAGCTAAAGATAAATGTCGTGATGTAAAATGGTAAAAGGAAGTAAATTGGGATGTTGTATTTAACTATTGCAACGATGAGCGGCATTGTTGCCAATGTTCCAAATGTACCAGGTGCATAGGGTATAAAACCTGTTCCAAAAAAAGATAAAAAAAAGTTTTCCAATTTAAAGCTGCGAAGCATTGTTTGTTTTCCTGAAAAATAGGTTAAGTTATTTTAACAATTTTACTTATCAGTGACCAATTATATGAGCAAATCAGAATATTTAAATAATTATAAATTTGACTGGGAAATGTTAAACGTTGTCGTGGGTGGGAAATCAGCTCTTGATGCACACCATTTTTTTGGGGCAGCATTTAGCTCCGATAGCATCAACACGTTTTTGAAAGGGTATGGAATTACTGGCAGTGACCCAATTTCAAAGGCAGAGCTATTTGGTAATTTCCAAGAATCAATACAATTCATTAGACGATATTTTTTAAAAGATGGAAATAAAGAAGATGGACTTGAATTGAAAATCCCAAACTCCATTTTAATGATCACAGATGTGAACGAACTTTTTCAAAAAGTAATTGAACACGAGAGAGACGAGCTCGAGTCACTTTGGGCAGAACTCGTATTAAAAGTCATGCATACAATATTGCATATCGATAAGGACCTTCGTTCAAAATATTTTTCAACAATACAAACTCAAATTCTTGATAACTATTATAGGTTTATCTCTAGAGATGCTGAAAATAAACTTATGCTAGGTAAAGGGAAGAATTCTATTTCATTAGTTGAATTTGATACTAAAACAAAAAAAACGAGAGATAGCGTAATCTTAAAGCTACTTCATAAGGCAGAACATGTCGCCGAGGAGCTTTTTGATAGAGTCGGTATCCGCTTTGTCACAAACAGTAGGTTGGACTGCATCCGGGTCGTGGAGTTTTTAATTGATAATGGAGTAGTGATTCCACATAACATCAAACCTTCTAGATCAATTAATAATCTCATTAACTTGGATGGATTGAAAAAGAATTATGAGTCGGCGGCAAAGTTAGCAGAAAAAAATGAACTTTCTGAAGCGCGTTTTCTACAAGCCCTTGAGCGGGATATCTCAAATGATCTACTCGATCAAAAAAGCCGTAATGATCACTCGCTTGAGACTTATCGATCAATTCAGATAACCGCACGGCAGCTGATCCGCTATGAGGATCCCTTCATTTCAGAATTTCTTAAAGTAAAAAAATATATTTCAAATAGTGATTGCCAAGATGAGGTTAAAAAGAAGGTTAGCAGTCTCGATCTTTCTAGCCTTACTCGTGATGTAGAGTTCTTTTACCCTTATGAGATACAAATTGTTGATGAAAGTACAAATGAAAACAATAAGCAAGGCGATGCTTCTCATTCGGAATACAAACGAATACAACTAATATCAGCAAGAGATAGACTATTCGGTAAAATAATAAATATCGCTACTGATGACTCTGAATAAACTGTAGGATTTTTTCG
>Ga0181565_10001879_pt1 | contig 16071 bp, 11 predicted proteins | sample 101ome_16_FD_129661 | JGI IMG/M metagenome (GOLD analysis project Ga0181565, IMG submission 129661) | Coastal salt marsh microbial communities from the Groves Creek Marsh, Skidaway Island, Georgia - 101401AT metaG (megahit assembly) | ecosystem: Environmental > Aquatic > Marine > Intertidal... | reverse complement strand
CCCGTGCGCCACTCTACTCACCCCGAAGGGCTTTCTCGTTCGACTTGCATGTGTTAAGCACGCCGCCAGCGTTCGTTCTGAGCCAGGATCAAACTCTCCAAGCTAAAACGTATAATCGTTTAATTTTTATAAATCGGATTTGATTTTTTTCTGAGTCTCTAGCTAAAAGCTAGCGTTTGGTAATTTCCCTAGAACTTCAACGTTTGTAACTACTACAGGGAAACCTCAGTTACGCCAAACATAACGGAGTATGCTGACTTTTTCCTTCTCATCTTGGTCCATCAGATTTTACTCCGATGAATTTTTTACTACTTCTAAATTGTCAAAGATGCTTCACGTAACCATTTGAAATCTTTCGTTTTTCAAACCGTGTTTCGTTCGGCGGTGAAGATGGTTATAGATGTTTCTAATAACCCCGTCAACTATTTTTTTATTTTTTTAGAAAATAATTTCCTTTTTCTAAACTTTCTACAATACGACCCTCTAGATCTTTAATCTCCGAACCAACAAGAGTTTTCGTCGTATCCTGGAATTCACTTCTTAAAGTAACATACTTTCGGCCATCTCTCACAAATACATCTCTGATTGAAGATCCAGCTAAAATAGGAGATTTGATCTTTGATATTGATGAAAGAATGTCACTCACATTAACTGACTGCTCAACATCTACGGTGCAATCAAAAGAAGCCCCGGGAAATTTATTAATTTTTTTATACTTAAATTTGGATTTAGGAGCTGAGCTCTCAAGAACATTTAAATTTAGAATAAAGACACTTAAATGCCCTTTAATTTTAAACTTTTTAAGAATTAGAGGGTGAACAGAAAAAATGCTTCCATGGACCCTTCCCATAATTTTCAAATCGTATTTCTCAACAGGATGAACTCCTTGCCACCCCTTAGGAATTACAGGCGATGGAAATTTATCAATTGGAGATGTAAGCTGATATGGAGCTGAAAGACTATTCAATAATTTTTCTACCGTGTTTACAATTGGAATAAAGTTACTCGTTTTTGCTGTTGTAAAGTTTCCAAAAACTAGTTGATTTTCTTCTGTAGCAAAATTCTTCTCCACACTAGAGTAAACCTTACCAATTTCAAAAAAATTAAAATCGTCATACGACTTCTGGTTTAATTGAATATGATTAAGAATTGATGGGATGATGGTTGGCCTCATGTGAGACGCGTCCTCTGATAATGAATTAATTAACTCTAAGTCACCTATTTCGATCCCAGAGTTTTCAAATAACTTTTTACCAACCATTGGGTAGGTCATCATTTCAATTGACCTTCCATTGTAAACCATAAACTCACGAATTTTTCGGTGTAATTTTTTTGCATTAGATAGCTTTACTGGTTTCACCAAAGACATTGGTGATACAGGTTCAATATTATCATAGCCAATAATTCGACCTATTTCTTCTATCAAATCAGCCTCAAACTCAACATCCTTAGTCGAGCGATAACTTGGAACAACAACTTCTAGGTTAGACTTATTTGCTGTCACTTTAAAATCAAGACTTGTTAAAATATTTACAATTCTATCGGCACTAAGAGTTACTCCAAGTACTGAATTAATTTTTTCTGCAGAAGTTATAATAGTAACAACCGGAATATCTTGCGCCTTCTCTCCGTCATAAACAGGTTCGCCCCATACCTGAGCTTCTGGGCATTCTTGCTTTATTAGTTCAACAAGACGGCATAAAGTTCGATAAGTTTGTTTACTATCAAGAGATTTTTCATATCTTTGAGATGAATCTGTTCTCAAGCCAAGTCGTGTCGACGTCTGACGAACTCTGGCCGGCATCCAATTAGCAACCTCAAGAAAAACATTCTCAGTCTGATCCGAGACAGCACTTTTTGCGCCCCCCATAATCCCAGCAATCACTAAAGGCCCGCTGTCATCTGAAACAACTGTATCCCCAGGAACGAGTTTTCTTGTTTCATTATCAAGTGTTACAAAATCAATTACTTCTTTAACCTCTTCAATTCGAATTGAATCACCTGAAAGCTTATCATAATCAAAAATATGATTAGGAATTCCATACTCAAGCATCACGTAATTAGAGATATCCACAATGTTATTTTTAGGATTGATTCCAGCTGACTTGAGGCGAGTTTGAATTTTTTGAGACGAAGGTTTTACAATAATTCCTTTCATTGCTAACCCAAGGTATGCTTTTCCACAGGACTCAGGCGAGACGACAACATTTTTTGGGCTCCCCTCAATTTCAGGCACAATTTCATTAATCTTTCTTCCATCGCAAAGTTGCCGTCCAAAAATGGCTGCATATTCTCTGGCCAGACCAAAGTGCCCCCACAAATCGGGGCGATGAGTCAAAGATTTATTATCTATGTCTAATATAATATCCTTATCAATTCCCAAATATTCACCAATAGAAGAACCCACAGGAGCTTCCTCTGGCAGTATATAGAGTCCATCAATGCTACACTCTAAGCCTAATTCGTCTCCAGAGCAAAGCATACCTTCACTCAAAACGCCGCGAATCTTCTTCGGGGTCAATGTCAATCCATTTGGAAAAGATGTGCCTAAGGGAGCAAAAGGGACTTTTTTACCAATAGCTACATTTGGAGCACCACAAACAACTCTGAAACTCTCCGTATCAGACAATTTGAAAGTCACGAGATTTAGTTTTTCAGCATCTGGATGCTTTTGAATATCTGTAATTTCTACAATTTTAACACGATGAAGAAGCTCTCCCTCATGAATAACATCCTCGATCTCTGCAGTAGATAAGGTGAACTTATCAATGAGCTCTTTTTCGTTGATTCCATCAAGGTTAACAAAATCTTTAATCCAATTAATTGATACTTTCATTATTTACCTATTCCTAATTATTGATTAATGAATTGCTCTAAGAAGCGTAAATCGGCACCATGTATGTGCCGAACATCATCAATACCATATTTCATCATCACTAAACGATCCAATCCTAAGCCAAAAGCAAATCCATTGTACTCTTCTGGATCAACTCCTCCTGCCTTTAAGACATTTGGATGAACCATTCCACAAGGAAGCAACTCTACCCAGCCGACTTGTTTACAAACAGAACAACCTTTTCCAGAACAAATTAAACACTTAATATCAAGCTCAAATCCAGGCTCTACGAATGGGAAAAATCCCGGCCGTAGTCTTACATCGACGGCTTTTTCAAAAATTTCACTCAATAAAGTTTTCATAAAGTAAATCAAGTTGCCTACTGTAACATTTTTATCAACGTACATACCCTCGAGTTGATGAAAAACCATTTCATGGGATGCATCTGTACGCTCACAACGAAAAACTTTTCCTGGGGCAATAAATCGAAACGGAGCCTCTCTCTCCATCATTCCGCGAACTTGAATGGTGCTCGTGTGAGTTCTAAGAAGTCTCTTTTCTCCATTTTTTTCTTTAAACCAAAAGGTATCTTGCATATCTCTGGCCGGATGATCTGCAGGGATATTAAGCGCTTCAAAGTTATGGAACTCATCCTCAATATGAGGGCCATCTAAAACTTCAAAGCCCATTGATAAAAAGATATCTTCTATACGGTCCTGAACAATATTTACGGGATGATAACTACCAATTCTATTTTGATTGGTGGAGATTGAATCTAAATAAGAAATATCCATTTTATTTTTAGACAACTTATCGTTGATTTTTTTCCACTCCAGTTCTTCTAAACGAGCTTGTATTAAATTAAAAATATCTTGTTTTATTTGATTGGCAAGCGGCCCGATGACTTTCTTTTCCTCGATAGAGATATCCTTCATTGACTTCATCGCTTGTGAAATCGCACTATCTTTGCCCATTACTTGGCCTTTAAGATTGAGAACTTCACTTTCATCTACACTCGCAGCAATTTTAATCTTAAACTCTTCAAATTGTTCTTTCATTTTTTCAATCATAAATTACCTTTAAATTATTTATGTTTGGCAAAAAACCAAAATTTATTCAGCCGATTTATTTTTTACATATTCATAGTAAGCATTAAGCTCTTTTAAACTAACTGTTGCTGTACCGCTCTTACTAACAACAACTCCCGCAGCAACATTGGCGATATAACCTGCTTCAACTAATGTTGCCCCAGAGCTCAACGCCATTGTCATCGTTGCAATAACCGTATCTCCTGCACCAGACACATCAAAAACCTCAGAGGCAACTGTTGGAATAATAGATATTTCATTTCCATTTTTACGGTCAAATAAAGCAAGTCCTTCAGGGCCTAGGGTAATGGCGATCATTTCCAAGTTTAATTTATCCACCAAAATTTTCACCATTTCAGATACGTTTCCTTCGGAGTAGCCAAGGGAGTGAACGAGTTCTCTGGCCTCAACAAGGTTTGGCTTTAAAAGACTTGCTCCGTGATAAAAACTTGCAGGCTTTCCACGCCCTGGATCAACCGCCACAAATTTATTGGCCTCATTAGATAATTCAATAAATTGACGGGTACTTGATTCCGTAAAGAGACCTTTGGAGTAATCTTCCAAAATAACGAAGTTGATATCATTTAATTTTTTTTCAAATGAGTGCATTGCTAGCTTAAGGTTTTTTTCAGAGAAAGAAGGCTTTTCATCTTCATAGTCAACACGGCAAATTTGTTGACGGTTAGTTAAAATTCTTTCCTTTGAAATGGTGGTGACATCATTTTTAACGACCAGATGATCAAGGTTAACGCCTTCTTTAGTCATTAACTCTTGTAGCGTATTACCTCTTTTATCATTACCGATGATACTGATTAAAGAAGATTTACCGCTCATTGAGTAAATATTGTGGCAAATATTTGCTGCCATCCCTAATTTTTGCTCCTCTCTGGTCACTCTTAAAACAGGAACTGGTGCCTCCGGAGAAATTCGGTCAACTGTGCCAAATATGTAGTAATCGAGACCAACATCACCGACGACTAAAATATCATCAATATCTTTAAAACTATCAGTGATCTGATTAAACCTTTCTTGATCAATTACTTGCACTGTTTACGCTCCTGTTTTTTCAGGGTTTGGTATGACCTGTCCTGCACCTAAAATCAACCGAAATGACTCAAAAACCTCTTTTACCTCAATTTTTCCCATGCAGTCATAATAGGGACAATTTTTTTCTGCACAAAATCGATCCTCTCCGCAAACCACATCAGGGTAAACAACTTTTGAAAGTTGACCTGTGGTTAAAGGTCCCCAACGATAGGCAGACTGAGTTTTGATCGGTGAAAAAATACTCAAAAAAGGGATACCGAGAATCCCCGCGATATGGGTAGGCCCAGTCGACCCTCCGCAATAAGCATCTGCAGCTGAAATAACCTTAATAAAGTCGCTCAAGCCAAGCTTGGAGCCATCAAGGTAAAAGAGCCGATTCTCATAGTTTGACTCGACAGACTTTAATTGCTCTCGAACAGTTGTCATATATTCGGCATCACTTGGCGTGTGGCTAAAAAACACCGTCACATCAGAAAAGCTCTCTAAAATTATTTGGCCAAGCCTCGCATAATTTCGGGCCGACCAGTTCAAGCTATGCCCTGTCATACCTGGATGAATTATTATTTTTTTTGAATTACTTGATACATGTGGAAACAATTTTTGAAATAAATGTGATCCCTCTTCTTTTAGCTTGCTCCTGTCAAGGTTGAGACCTGTCAGTATTTCCGGCAAATTTTCGTGAGAATAGGCTGGCAAAATTGGATTCAAGAGGCATAAGTTATATTCGACTTCATGCATCAGAGCAAGGCTACGGCTTTGCGAAACGCCCTTATTTAAAAATAACCACGGGAGTAGTTTATGTTTAAGCCCTAAGCGAGTTTTTACACCTAAAATAAACGCAGCAACACTTCCCCATTTATTACCACCAACATCGACGAAAATGTCTGCAGGAAATTCTTTTAAGATCTTTCGATACGCATTTAAAGAGGTGAAAAAATTAGCTTTTTGATCAAACTCAAAAATTTCATCGATGTGCTCTGAGAGTTCGGCAATACACCTATTTCCCTTACGAACAATAAACCCTACACTAGTATTAGGGAAATTGATTTTGATCCAAGACGCAAGAGGTATAGTTAGAATCAAATCTCCTATTGCATCGGAGCGATTAATTAAAATTTTGTCCATTGTTAATTAAGCCGCCCGTTATATTGACATTCTAACTCAATAATTTTTGCAATTACTTCATCAATACTCAAATCATCCGTAAGGATCTCACAGGCATCATCCGCCTTCGCAAGAGGTGCAATATCTCTTTTCGAATCTCGCTCATCACGTTCTCGTATGTCATTGATTAATTGATCTATGGAAACTTCCTCGCCTTTTTCAAGAAGTTGACGTTGCCGCCTGAGGGCACGAACATTATCGGTTGCGGTCAAGAATATCTTCAAGTAAGCGTCAGGAAAGATCACTGTACCAATATCTCGACCTTCCATGACGCAAGGGCTACTACTTACTAAGTTTCTTTGGAAAGTCATTAGGTAATCACGAATAATCTGTACTTTTGAATAGCGGGAAGCAATATCTGAAACATGATGTTGCCTGATCGCAGAACTTAAATTTTCTCCGTCAATAACAATCAATTCGTTGTCACTAGCTCCGTAAATAAATTCCATCTTCGACAGTTCATGAGAAATTGCCTCTATGTTGCCCTCATCGATATTTTTATTCGTTAAATGTAACCCAATACCTCTGAACATTGCGCCCGTGTCAATGTAGAGGTGGCCTAATTGTTTCGCAACAAGCTGCGCAATAGTACTTTTTCCACTACCACTAGGGCCGTCGATTGCTATCACCTTTGAATAAGTCATTAAGTATTTCCTAATTATATTTATTGTGCAGAGGATAATAGCATAAGATATTTCAGAGCGTAAACATTCAATCCTCCTATTTATGATAGATTAAAATGGCCAGATAGAAGATAAATCAATAACCTACTTGCTTTCAAAGAAACATATCAGGGACGTTAAAGATGAATCTTTTAAAAGACGAGTTATCACTATATTTGAATCAACATGCAGAAAATCCTGTCCATTGGATGCCCTACGGAAAAGAAGCATTCAACAAGGCAAAAGAACTAAATAAACCTATTTTTATTTCAATAGGGTATTCCTCATGTCACTGGTGCCACGTGATGGCAGCAGAATCATTTGAAAATGAAGAAACGGCAAAACTAATAAATGAAAATTTTATCGCAATAAAGGTCGATAAAGAGGAGTTTCCCGAGGTTGACAGCTTTTATCAAAAGGCTTGCCAAGCTTTTACTGGTGGCGGCGGGTGGCCACTAAGTGGATTTCTTACTCCTGATGGTGACCCGATGTTTGTTGGAACATATTTTCCTGCGTCTGCACCTCAACAAAGCATTCCTACTTTTTCGCAACTACTTAACGAGCTCAGTGGAACATACTCCAAAGACACTCAATCAGCGATCGAATCAGCGAAGGAAGTAACAAGGTCAATACTAGATGGGACAAATGAAGCACCAGAAGTTCAATTTGAGGGACACTTTCCCCACCCTTCCATTGTTGCCAATGCTATTAAGCAGTTTGCGGACGAAGAAAACGGTGGTTATGGCGAGGCGCCTAAATTTCCTCAATTTGCTTTTTATGAATGGGCCGTAGAACACATTGCTCAAGGCAATATTCCAATGGACTTGGGGTCTCACCAAGTTAACTCAATTGAAAAAATGCTCTGTGGTGGAATCTACGATCACGCCAGAGGCGGAATTCACCGTTATAGTGTTGATAAAAAATGGTTAGTACCACACTTTGAAAAAATGCTGTACGATCAAGCAGGCTTGCTTAAGTTACTTTCAAAATTCAGTATTATCCATCCATCACCTCTAGTATATGACGCCATTTTTAATACACTTAATTATCTCGAAAAAGAAATGCTTGGCACCGATAAGTTTTTTCTAAGCTCTCAAGATGCAGATTCTGAAGGCCAAGAAGGTTTATATTTCACTTTTACCAAAGATGAATTTGATGACATTATCTCTGACGAGAAATTGAATTTAAAAGAGAGCGAAATAGAGCAAGCCAAAAAATGGTTCCCTGTAAAAGAAGACGGAAACTTTGAAATGGGATTAAATGTAATTTCCATAGACCACGCGCATTTGAAGGAGACCTTTAATCAAGATGCTTGGGAAGTAATTAGAAAAGTACGACAAGAACTTCTTAAAAATAGAAGCATGCGTATTCCTCCAAAAACAGACCAAAAGGGAATTGCAAGTTGGAACTTTCAACTTTTGACTTCTCTGTGTGATGTCATCCAATACGTCAATATTCCGCAGATTAAACAATATGCTTCAACTATTTTAAGAAATAACCTTGAGGGAGTTTTAACCACTTTTACAAAAGTTGAAGAGAAAAAAACACTTTTAATACACTCAACAAGCAAATCTGATAAGAACAACCTTTTTGAAGATTATGTATTCTTTGCAGAACTTATGTTGAGAAGCTATGAAGTTAGTGGAAATGAAGTTTTTAAACAAAACTTAAACAATGTTTTAAAAATGATTAACACAGAATTTTACCGCGATGGAAAATTCTTTTGCCAAAAGACGAAATCGGAGACGACTGTTCCAAACTTAGAATGTGACTTATTTGATCAATCTTTCAGCTCTCCACTATCAACACTAATAAAAATAACCCGTCGTGCACGAGTTCTTTTCGCAGATCATTCTATTCTTGAAGAAATAAATGAATCCTTCTTAAGGAAAGTCTCAAATAAGGTTCTTCAAAACCCTGTATATCATGGTGAAGCACTGAACGCTCTAAGCTACCCTGATCAATTCTATCAAAAAATAACAGTACCAAGAAAATGGTTATCTGAAAGTAGATTTATCAATCTAATGCAAAGCTTAATGTCCAAAGTCATTTTAGATTTTCATGATGAAAATGAATGGTCATTATGTGATTCAAAAAGTTGTCTCTTTAACGGTAAGACAATAGACGAATTATTAGATAAGGTTGCGCCAAAAAGTGCAAAAGAATAATTAAAAATGACAAAACGGTTAATCATCGAAATGATCGGAAGGCTCCCTGGCCCGATGGCAGCTAAGCTCTTACAAGGTAAGGGAGTCTCTGTCATAAAGATAGAAAATGAAGATAAACCTGATCCATTTTCCGTTCAAATAGATGACTTTCTTTCCCCGATGTTTAATTATTGGTATGAGCAGCTAAAATCAGAAAAAACGTGTTTTACAATTAAAGAAGCGGAACCTCTAGAGATAAAAGACATCACAGATTTGATGAGTGAATATGATGAGTTTATATTTCTTACCTCAAATGGAAAATGCTCATTACCACTGACAAAAAAATATTTAAAAAATTACATTTTAAAAAATCATAAAAATTTTCAAGAAATTAAAATAGCTAGTGATCAGTCAAATACACCTCTTCATGATCTTGACCTTGCCGGAAAAATTGGTTTACTAGATAAAAATTCAAGTGGCCCACTAAAGTATCCAGTTATGGGTGTTCAATTTGCTTCCCAACTCGCGATCAAATGCCTAAGCGTGGAATGTCAAAATGGAGATGATACAATTTACTTTGAGCGTGAAATTATAGAAACCTACAGTCTAATTTCTCATGAAAGCAACAATGCACCAATTAGAGGACATGTCCTTGGTTACAATATATATGCATTAAAAGATGCAAAAATTATTCTAACAGCAATGGAAAAAAGGACATGGGCAAATTTTATTAGTCAGTTAGAAATAAACCTAAAAGTAAAAGATCGATTTAGTAAATCAAATACTAATGAATATGGAGTCCTGAGCAACGCCTTAGAAAAGATATCACAAAAAGAAATCGAACAACTTGTCCCCGAGGGAGTATTGCGTTGTTTTACAATTATCTAAATTCTTCAAATTCTTCAGTAGCAACACCGGCCAAGTTTCCTTCACTCGAAAATTGATTTGCCTTCATAAGATAGTGATACTCTAAATCACTTGAGCTATAAATGACCTCTGGAATATTAGTTCTTTTTGGAGGGTCGGAAGTAAAATTCCAATCGGCATTGTAATAAAGAATGTCTCCTCTCTTTATATCATGCGGCGATTTTATATAAATTGTATTATTCTTAAATAACTCAACCCACTTACTCACATCCTTCGTGATTCGATAATTTATCCCCACGAGCCCCTCGTTTTCCTGTGCCCTTATGGGTATGCCATTTGGTTGAAATACATTTGAAAACTCTGGAATTTCATAATAAACAAGCATCTTTCTTGGTAAGGATTCATCTATTTTTTTTATTCGAGGGTTAAGCTTTTGAATATCATACGCCCTGACATGATCCATATAGAGTTTAAATGAAATTAATCTTAAACTCTCACCTTCTGCAGCTGTTTGGTAAATTCCTATTTTTCCAGCATGTTTATTTTTAAAAGAATAAAAAAACTTTCTTCTTAAGAAATCCCATTTCATTCTTTTATTTTGCATCTCAAGAATTTTCTCCAAAGGATTTTTCGTAAATCGTTCTGCTTGAGTCTCATCCGCAAGATATTTATCAGTCCATTTTTTTTCATCGATTGTTAAAATTTCAATATCGTTCATCTTATCTAGTTTCGGTTTTACATAATTAAATGATGGTCTAATACTGTTATACGTGACACTTGAGCACCCGAAATTTCCAATAAGAACTAAAAGCAACAATGGTAAACATATTTTATTCACGGACCTACACTCCAAATTGTTAATGTGTTTATCGGTTAATCTAACAAAAGATGAAGTTTACCAATTATGCAAACTTGTTCTTAGTGGCCATGAGCTTGCAATAACCTACTGTTATTAAATAACTTGTTAAAAAAAATATTAATAATGTCGATAAACTCCTAGAAAACAATCACTAGGATTGCTGTTGAAAAGACTAATCTCACATATATTATATTTATCTATCCTAATTGCTTCATTTCCGATGCTGCCAACCAATGTATTTGCAACCAATTGCACAAGCCAAATTCACTTTGAGAAAAGAAAAGCCTGTGACGGCACAGAGGATGATAATCCAATTCTAGTTTGGAGTGAGGAAAGGTGTGATTGCGTGGAAAGTGAAGATTCGCAGGAGTTTAATGAGCAATTCAACGCTTGTGCAGAAAATAAGGACTTAGATGAAACCCAAAGGATGAACTGCTATATGAGTAATGCTTTGGGGGAATCAGGACTTTCAAGCTGTGGCGGTTTTTTAGAAAATGACGACGATTTAAAATCTTCAAAAAACAACGGAAAAGAGCTAACAGGTAATGATAAAGCGTGCATGGAAAGTCTAGGCCTACCAAGTAGTGCCGAAAATTGGACGAGTAGAATGTCGATGATCAATACTGTCCTGTCAGTTATCATGCTGTTTGGATTCAACAATAAGAAAAATGACAATAACATGTGCTCTAGTGCTAAATGGATGATCGCTGCATCAGTCGCAGGAGTGGCCAATGAGTTGATTAATTATTTTTTATTTGAGAGTGATATACGTGATCTGCAGGTGCGTTTTTACGAGGAAGCTTTATGCGATACTTCTCTAAGTAAAGAAGATGATTCATTTTCTAGTACGACTCGCTCTGAAAATGAATCCGATGTCTCCGGAGGATGCGCAGATAAGGACCCATTACAGGCTCAAGTTGACGCTTTTAACTATTTAGTGGAGGAGAGAACTATCTCCAGTGAGATCCATAACAAAAAAATGTGGGGATATATTGCAACTGGCGGATTATATTTAATCGCAATAGCAGTGGGTATTTATGATTTAGTCAGTAGCCTTGGGGCGAAGGCATCACTTACCTGCTACTTCCAAAAACCAACGTCGAAAAGCAATATCTTAGATAAGATAACTGAGCAGTTTTTTCCGGCCGCAACAGCAACATCAAATACCTTTCAAAGCAATCTCACAAGTGGAGATCTTGGTGGGTTTGATCAATTCTTTAAGGTGAAACGATATTCGTGCCAAAGAAGTAATGATTGTGGAATCGGAGAAACGTGTCAGTCCACTGATGATGATTACAGAGACTGCATGAAGTGTATGAGAAACTCCATCTCTGGAAAAATTAATTCTGAAACAGAAGAAAATAAAGAGGCGGCAGGTGTTAATTGCGAACAATATGAACGCCCAGTTTGGCAATATCCAATAATTTATCAAATTCTTCTTGGAGGAGCTGCTGTCGCCACAGGAATCCTTGCTTTTGGTGATAAGTTAAATATGTTTGGAGGAATCCTAATCGGACAAATTATTATATCCGGCATTGCAGCAGTTCTTGCATTTTTTAGTGCTCACAATAACAGAGTAGCTTCCAATGAGGCTGAAAGACATGCCAGTTTAATTTCTGGTGTTCAAGAGGAGTTTATTGGAGCGATCGTGCTAAATTGCCCTAACGGAAGAGAAGATCCAAACGTTCTTGAGTGCTATTGTTTTAATAAAGATGGAAGTAGAAGGCAGGACAGGTCTCAATCTGAATCTTGCCAGTCAATGTTTAGCTCCCTTGATCAACAATTTAAGATTGAGAGCCATGATTTGACTCTTGGCCAAAAATCAATAAAACCAACCTGTATAACAATCGATGGTAATCCTGACCCAGATTGTAATTGTCAAAAGTTTAGCGACTCTAAAACAGGTAGAAATGCCTGTTTTCAAGTCCCGATAACAAGCGGAAACATTGGTAATATCCTTACGGGAACTGGTGCAGACAAAATCGCAGCTAGTGCTAATGCCCTTTCAGGTAGTGGGAATACGAAAGATTTAAATAATACAAATGGGTTGTTTAATGCGGCAAAAAATTTGACTAGCACTAGTAAAAAACTCTTAAAAAAATTGAATAATACGTTAAAGCAAAAAGGGACTCCAGAGATTGACCTCAATCAAAAGAAAATTGCAGCAATAGGACAAGCAATCGCTACGCCAAGGCTATTGAGCAGTATAAAATCGTCTTCTCCTGCAAAACAATTTGAAAAAGCAAGGGAATCTGCCTTAACAAAAGCAAAGTCAAAAATTAAAAAGGCAAAAGCAGTTTTCTCTGGAGGAAAAAATCTAAGCTTTAATAAACAAAAAAGTAAGAAAGCAGGAATGAACTTTGATTTTGCTCAAAATGGCTCAGGAGCAAAGACAAAAAACTTCATGGACAAAAAATATAAATACAAAAAAGATGATATCATTAAAAACAATAGTGCTAGCATATGGAAAGTAATCACCAACAGGTATAACAATAGTGGTTATTCCAGATTATTTAAAGACTAGCTAAAAGAGCAAATTATGATCAAAAAAACTTATGAATATCTCACTGGCAGGTACCATCCAGACCTTGTTCCATGCCAACACTCAGAAGGTAAACTTATTCATCACGAAATGGTCAATCACCTTAATGATTTATATAAAGAGTTAAAGAAGTTTGGCTTTGAATTGACAATCCATAGTGGCTATCGAAACCATCTAGATCAACTTCGAATCTGGAACGATAAAGTTGAAGGCAGAAGACCACTTCTTGACTCAAATGGAGACCTATTAGATGTTAACGTTATGGCCGATGAAGAAATTGTCAAAAGTATTTGTCGCTGGAGTGCGATACCTGGAGCGAGTAGACATCATTGGGGAACTGATATTGATATATATTGCAAAAACTCACTTCCCTCAAGTGACTACACCGTCGAATTAACTCAACAGGAAGTTTCCAACCAAGGCCCATTCGGAAAGTTTCATCAAAAACTAGATGAACTATTGGAAAATTCAAGCTTTTTTTATCGCCCCTACCAACATGATAATGGTGGCGTTTCGCCAGAAAGATGGCACTTGAGCTATTACCCTTTAGCAGATGAACTATTAGAAAAATTTACAATCGAAGCATTTGAACAAAATATTAACGAAACAGACATACACCTAAAAGAAGTTATCCTGCATGATCTAGAATACTTTTTTAAAAATTATGTCCTAAATATCGCCCCTTCGCCCAAGAATACCTAACCACTCATTGGTAATATTTATGAGCTTTCTTTTTTTCAGGTCAAACAACCCGATATCAAAAAGAGCTGTACTAGAGAGAATATTTTCTTGATTATAAATTTCTTGATAGAAAGAAATAACTTTTTTATTTTTTACTTCTTGTAACCAACTCGTAATATTTATCTCTTCTCCCAGTGTTAATTCTTTTTTAAAAGATAAATTAACGTTTAACAAAACAGGGCCAACTTTTTCTTTTTGAATTTTATCAACTTCCCAGTTTCCCTTATTTAAAATGTCCCAACGTGCCTGCTCATACAAAACTAAGTATGAGCTATTATTGACATGTCCAAAGGAATCGATATGAATAGGAAGTGTTTTTGTTTTAAAAGAAAATTTTGTTGAGGTCATTAATTAAGTATTAATATTTTCTCCTTAAAGATCAATAGGAAAAATATTTTGACGGAACATAAACACATGAAATGTTACTTTCACACAATTCTTTAGATTGATTATTTTCACTAGTTGAACAAAGCCGCACAAATTCATCTGCCAGACAACTGCTTTCAATATAATAAGAATCTTTTCGAGGGTAATACCAAAATTTATTTTCATCGCTTCTATTTATAAATCTAGAAAAGCTAGAATACTTTAACCTCATATTCATTACCGTAAAATCTTTTGGATTACTCGATTGATCTACAATCCGATAAAACTTGTTCTCCTTAAAGTAATCTCGACAAGACATTTGGTAATTTTGTTGGTTTTGTTGAACTTCATCCCAATTAACGCACATTCGAAGCCAATTCATCGCAGAATACTCTGACCGAAACATAGTAGAATAACGATACTTTGAGTCTTCACATATATTAATTCCATCATATTGATTTTGAAGCCCAAAAGCTTCGTAACAACACTTCTCCCCTTTAAGCCGATCTTGCTCCTCTTTTGAAATTAGATTCTCATCGACCGCTGACTCACTTAACTTTGAAGTGCAATAAGCAGCGGAACGGCAATACTTATCCTTCATCTCCTGTTCAATCTCATTAAATGAGCAACATTGTCGTAACCATTTATGGCGATTTTCATTTTTTGGTTTTTCTTTGCAAATCGCGCTCAAATTTTGATCATTTGAATTATCTGCAGAGGAGCTCTCCTCTGTAGATCTAATGCGAGTATTTTGAGTTAGCATATTACTTTGCCCGGGTTTACTAATATCAAATCTTGGGCCGTTTAATTGAGAGGCAGCAGGTCCGTCATGGCAAAGTTTCGCTGAGAAGTTATTAAAAAATGTTTCCCCCTCTTGAACTTGAAAATCACCACTAAGGTGTGGATCACTAGTCGATTCAATACTAACGGTTTTATATTTTGGTTTATTGATTTTGGCGCAAAATGGAGTGATTTTAAAATAATCACCAGTTGAATAAATTTCACATAAAAAATTACTGTTACAACATTTTTTTTCATCAATGGGATTGAATAAAGTAAAATTATCTTTTGAAGCAATATTCATACATTCCATCAATGTTCTCTCTGTAGGATTAAAAGCTGCCTCAAAATTCGGTAATTTCAAACCATCTGTTTTACTGGTAATGCATAGTGAATCATCAGAGAGCTTACCGCTGTTATCTCGCCTGGATATAACTTCTCTCCATTGCTCTTTTGTCATCTCTTTCAACAATTTCTTAAATGCCGTGCTTTTTTCCTCGAATGCCTCTGTTCTATCTGATAACTTTGCTAATGTTATTTCTCGACATAAACTATATACCTCAGAAATATCATTTACTCGTTGTCTTTGATGCAATTTATTAGCATAATTTGAGAAGTTTCTTGGTATATGAGGGTTGTTTGGATACCTATCTGCAATAGACAAGACTCCAGCCTTGGCGATGGGGGGGAGTTGACGAAGGCTGTCCTCTTTCAAAATTTCTTTACACTCAGGAATGTCGAAAAAAAGTTGCTTGCGATCAAATGATTTTGTTTTGATCATTTCATTGTACAAGTTAACAAACTCTGATTGTTTATTAATTAGATCTACATCAACCTGGTCATCATTTTCACACTTTTGAAGATCACCAAAATACTGATGAAAGCAATTCGGAAAACTATTCTCAATAGCAAGAGGCAAACAGCGAGGGTTTTTGAGACAAGATTTACTAGTATTTTTCAAGACTCTTTTTT
>Ga0181565_10001876_pt1 | contig 16079 bp, 15 predicted proteins | sample 101ome_16_FD_129661 | JGI IMG/M metagenome (GOLD analysis project Ga0181565, IMG submission 129661) | Coastal salt marsh microbial communities from the Groves Creek Marsh, Skidaway Island, Georgia - 101401AT metaG (megahit assembly) | ecosystem: Environmental > Aquatic > Marine > Intertidal... | reverse complement strand
TTTAGAACTACTAAGTGAATTACAAAACTCACCACAAGCAATAAAAACAACACTAAGATAAATCGGTAAAAAAAGTACTTAGAGGTCAATTCTTAATTTTTTTTGTTTGATTGATTACAAACCACATGGCAATGACGATTCCAAGGAGGGTAAAAACAATGAGTCCAGGTTTTCCTTCGAATTCAAAATAGGTGTCAACCCATTTGCCGATCTGTACCATAAAGTAGATGATGGCTCCCATCTGAATAGCAATAGCTGATAAGAGTCCAAAATTTCGAAGGTTGTTGTTACGAGGCTTCTTGGGCGAGGTCATCTTTTCGATCTGGTTTCAAACTCGATACTCCTTTGGGTTTCATGCTGCATTCAGCTTCAAAAATAGCCCCAGGAGCAATAGCTAATTTAGTGGTTTGAACCTTTCCTTCAACAGAGGACTGAGATTGAAGATTGAGTAATTCAGCAACTTTGATCTCTCCTTTAAAAGTTCCTTCAATATCTGCATTGACACAATCTACCTGTCCTTCTATAGACCCAGATTTACCAATAACCACCTTTCCAGAAGTCGTTAAACTTCCTTCAAGTCTTCCTTCGATTCTAAAATCGTCTTTTGATACGATAGAGCCAATAATAGTGGTTTCTTTTTCAATTCTATTGGGCTGCGATCTCATATCAGATGAAGCGCTAGCTTTTTTGTTGTTGTCTGCAAACATAGTTATCGTTTTAATGCTTTGTGTTCTTCGCTATAGGCCTTTAAGTTCTTGTAAAGCTGTACGGTTGTATAGTGGGATGCTAAAATTACAAAAAACTCTCCATTCTCAAAGGTAGGATCTTTAAAAATTGGGTTTTTTGAAAATCTAACCGTCTCAATTTGAGTCGGAAAGCCGTGAACGACATACACATCTTGAACAGGAGAATAGGATTCTTTAGAATAGCGAAGATGGGATAAATCGTCTTTGAACAAAGAGCGAATTCTTTGACCAATAATCGAGTCGTTAGTCGCTTGTTTGTTGTTAACCCAAATAGTGAGTTTCCAATGATCACTATCGAGTGGATCTCCAAATTCAGGGGTTCCTACAGCTGAATTGGCCTTGGTAAGAAATTCTACTGCGTTTTCTGCAGCTGATGACGATGGAAAATCTTTAACCAATTGTTCCATTTCTCTTTTGTAAGCTACAAACCCCTCAGATCGACCCACAGAAAGTGCTTTTAAATTCGCCCATTTACCCGCTTCTTCGATATCAGTTGTTCGATCTAATACTTCATTAACAGCCTTAATAACGGAGTCGTATTTTTGATTTTTAAAGGACTGATAGACCTTTTGATACTGTTTGTCAAATTTAGATGCTGACAAGAGTAAGGCCTTAGATGGGTCTTTTAAGACCTGTGCGTATACCGATTCAGGATAGCTGTTGATGATTTTGTTTTTGACCTGATTGGCTTTTTGATCATCGTCGAGCAACTCATAGGTTTTGTAGATAGCGTATAAGGAAGGGATGCATATGGCTTCTGACTGGGTGTACAAACTCGATATCATCAAATTTTTTAAAGCCAGATCGTAAAGTTCAAAACTTTCCTTATAGATCGTTCCCAATCTAAAATGAGCGTAGTTTTTCTCTCTTTTAAGACTGTCGAGGGTCTTCTCTTCTGTTGGTATTTGACTTAGATAAAATTCTGGATCAAATTTAGAAGAACGCTCCTTTTGTTCTTCTACAACTTGTTTGTTGGCTGTTGATTCCTCCTGATTAATTAATTTGACCTGTTTCGTTTTTTGTTCCGATCTCCAGTTATCGGCCAAGGCGCGATCTCCCCATTGTTGTCTAAAAGCCTTTTGGCCTCTTTCGATCATTGCAGGATTGTAAAAGTAGAAGCTTCCTCGAGTTGGTGAAGAAGGATTTGAAAAGGCCTCATTGGCTTTCTTTTCTTTAGCCTCTTTTTCTTCTTCTTGAAGCTGTTCTTTTTTATTTTCTTGAAGCTGTAGTGTTTGTATGTGTTTATCGATCAATTCAAGTTGACGATCTTTTGGAGCATTTGCTAAATCTAAGACGGAATCAATTGTTGCTACTCTAGTTTCGTAAAGTGCTACATCGGCTAATTTTAGAGAACGCTTTAAAATCGCTCTGTATTTTTCAGAGGGGTTGACCAAATAAGGTAGTAAGCTGTCGTAATAGGTGTGAGCTGAAACGTACTCATTGTTGTCGAAATAATGATCCGCTAAAAGCTCATAGCTCATTGCAGTCAGCGTTGGGTCATTCTGATTAGCTCTAAGCGACTTGTTGATATAAGCCACTCCTAAGCTGTCCATTTCTTCTTCCAAATAAACCACCCCCTGTTGATAGTGAATCACGTCTAAATACTCTTGATTTTGCCAGCTTTTGACCATTTCAGCTAGTTCTAATAAGTGTTCCGTCTGATCCCCTTTATTTTGGTATGCAAAACGAAGTGTTCTGAGTTTTGAGTGAATCCAAAAAGCTCTCGGGGCTCTTCTGTTGAGTTCTACAATCTGCTGAAAGTGATTTTGAGCTTTGTCTAAATCCCCGCCAGAAGTAAAGAGCTGTCCGAGTATAAAATGATAACGAGCTCGTTCAACATTTTTACGAGTCGCACCAACCGCAATGGTTAATTTGTCAATAGCTTGAGCAATGGAGTCAGTATTCATATAGGCCTGAGCCATGGTCGCATTGGCATCTGCTAGTTCTTGATCTTTAAGCTCTCGGTATTTCATCAATCGCTTGAGGTTTTCAATGGCAATAACCTCATTTCCCAAACGGATATTGGTGCGTTCTTTCCAAATACGAACCTTGTTGAGTCGATTCGTAGCTGGGTGTTTTTTAATAATATAACTGAAGGCTTCGTAGGCCGGCACAAATCGCTGATCAAAATATCGAGCCTTTCCTAAAAGCAAATAAGCCTCTATCATTTGAGCATTGACCTCCTGATCTTCAATCATCATTCCATGCTTTTTAATGGCTTTAACGGCCTTTTCTTCGGCAATTGCAAAAGGAGAATCTTCATCGGAATCAAATTTGAACACATACTTTTGATCAACATCTAATCGTTCAATTGGCAATAGCTTCCAAAAGTCTTCACGATAACCTGATTGAAGGGTGTTCCAATTCTCATTAAAGGATTCGTTTCCATTAAAAACAACATTGTATTTGGTATTGAGTTTATGCCACTCTCTGTTGATCAACCGGTCTCTAGAAGTAGAGCACGAAGAGATTATTACAGCACTCAATACGAGTGAAAACCATACTATAAGAGATCTGTTAGTAATCATAAATTATTCCCTGTAGGGAAGATAACAGTGTTTTACAATGAATATTGTACAAACTTACAATTTTAAGTGCAGCTTTCTAGACTGAAAAATAGGTCTCTAATTCTCTAAGGGTTTCTTCTGAGGTTTTGAGGTCTTTAACAACATCTCCCTTACTGAGCACAACGATGCGCTCACACACCTCGGTAATATGGGTAAGGTCGTGAGATGAAATCAACAGTGTTGTCTCCCCGTCAAGGTGAACTTCTTTGATGTAATTCTTGAGTCGAATCTGTGTTGTAGGATCTAAATTAGCAAAGGGTTCGTCTAGGATCACTAGTTCTGGAGCGCCCAAAAAAGCTGCTGCAATACCCACTTTTTTTTGATTCCCCTTAGAGAGGTCTCTGATGTATTTTTTTTGACCCAAGACTTCATTTCCAAAAAGCGCATTAAAAGGAGCCAATTCTTCCTCAACTCTCGTAGGTGAAATTCCTCTTAGATTTCCCAAGAAATTGAAGTATTCTTCAGGGGTTAAATACCCAATGATAAAACTCTCATCGATATAGGCTGTAGTATAGGATTTCCAAGCCTCGCTTTGATCAACTCTTGTTTCCTTGCTTAAAATATGACCCGAAGAAGGCTTAATAAGGTCTAATATCAAATTAAACAAGGTTGTTTTCCCCGCTCCATTATTGCCGACCAAACCAAAACACTCCCCTTTTGGGATGCTTAGTTCTTTAATGTTTAGAACGGTATTCCCACCGTATTTTTTGGACAAATCAACTGCTTGTATCATCGATTAATTTTTAGTGTATGAGGCCAAGGTGTCGTATTTTTCTCTCTTGTAGAGCTTGACTAAGGCATCGAGTATTTTATTGTGAAACAAAAGGCCTAAAAGGCTTACTAATATTAAGAGGGTTATTCCAAACCAGTTCCCAACCGTATAATAACCTAATGCGTATACTCCTATTGGAAATAAAATCTTTGGTAAACTGAGCAGCATGGTTTTGGTGTTCATTGCCTGGGTGTCTCCAAAGGGCTTTTTACCCGATGTCAGATCCACTGGAACTTTGACAAAGGCTCCAGAAAAAATAACTAAGTATGCATTGAGACCGAGATTAAAGAATCCTCCAGCCAAAATATATCCAAAAGCTTCAAGGCTGATAAAGAGATATAAACTCGAGAGAATGGTACTGAAAATCACTGCAAAAACCACAAGAGCCCATTTGGACTTTAAATAATCTTTATACGACAAATTCTGTGTCATTAAAAGTGGATAATAGGCAGAATCCCAACTTGGAACATAGGAACCAAACATAAAAAGAAACCCCCCTGTTACAAAGATTCCTGCGAACATTTTCATTACAGGAGCTTCATAAGCCTCAATGGAATCGGTATAAAACAACAAGCCGTAAAACAAAAAGGCAATCCCTGCAATCACAGCTTGTTTGGGGCGTTTGTTGCGAACAATCATTCGCATATCATTGGTTAATAAATTTCCTAAAGAGCCTAGTCGCTTGAGAAAATCAAAATCGATGTTGCGAACCGATTCTTCTTTCTGAGCCAAACCGCTGTCTAAAAACATATGATTGGTAAAAAACTTCACCGCTCGATAACGCATAAAGAACAACAAAGCTACAGGAGCTATTAAATAAAGTGGCTGTTGATAAAGTGCGTCAAAAAATGGTGCTGTAAAAAGCGTAATATCAAAATACCCCATATAGTGACTCACCGCTAATACTATATAAATCAATGAAGCTATATATAGGATTCGATCACTTGAATTGACAAAAACATTGAGGTAATTAGAAGACAAAATCAGCAAAAAAACACCCAAAAACCACGACAAAACACCAAAAATGGAATAATCGTGAGCGATCAAAACCACTGAAAAGGGAATCAAAAAGAACAGGTGGATGATGTTAAAAAATGAGAAGCTCGATTTTAATAATGAAAATCTAATAATTTGATTCTTATTGAGAGGCGTTAATAGTAACTGCTTAATTCGAGTTATCGGCATCTTTTGTATGCTGTAACGCATAAAAAGATCAGCAGCTAAATAATAAATCATAAACTTATTGACCCAAACAAGAGGGTCTTCAGCTCCGACGTCTTTAGCAATAAAGAAAACACCCACTCCTAATGCCAAAAATATGGCGATAAAATAGAGCGCCACAAGGCCCATGAGAATTTTAATGGCGAGATTGGTTTCAAAAGTAGGAGAACGTTTAAAAGCGTTCCATTCTAAATAGAGAAATTGCCTAATGGTTTTCATAAATTTTCTTCTTAATTGCGTACTTTTGAATTAAAATCTACACTAATGTCCGAATTTTATTCTCTAAAAATAAGTCAAATCGATAAATTAACTGCAAATGCCGTTAATCTTAAGTTAGAACTACCACAAAATCTAAAAGATTCTTACGAATTTAAGCCAGGGCAATACCTCACTTTAAAAGCCGATATCAACGGAGAATCGGTTCGAAGAGCCTATTCGATTTCTGCTGCTCCTTCTGAGGATTATCTCAGTGTAGGGATTAAAAAAGTAAAAGGAGGAATCTTTTCAACTTTTGCTGTAGAAAAACTTAACGAAGGTGATCATCTCGATGTCATGACTCCGCTTGGAACCTTCTTTTGGACTCCAAATTCAAACATTCAAAATATAGCCCTTCTTGCTGCAGGGTCAGGGATTACTCCTATGATGAGTATTGCAAAATCTGTTTTAAACTCCAATGACACTTCAAAAGTCTTGTTGATTTTTGGAAATAAAACAGTAGAAGAAGTCATGTATCGAAATGAACTTCTAGCACTACAAGAACAGTATCCAGATCGTTTCTTACTCGAATGGGTCTACAGTAGAGCGAATGTCCCAAGAACTCAATTTGGAAGAATTGACAAGGGAATTATCAATCACTTTTTCAAGAATACTTACTCCCATTTATCCTTTGATGACTATTTTGTTTGTGGGCCTGAAGATATGATTAACACGAGTCTTTCAACTTTGGAAGCGCTAGGTGTAGATGAAGATTGTATTCACTTCGAACGATTTGTCAGTAATACCCCTAAAACAGAATCAGCTCCAATAGCAAATGGAACAGTGCAGGTGAATGTTATTCTTGACGAAGTTGATTATCAGCTGAGCTGCGATTCAAAAACCGCTCTTTTAGATGCCTGTATCAAGGAAAAGATTGATGTCCCCTACTCCTGTCATGGTGGAGTATGTAGTACCTGTATTGCAAGAGTCACCAAGGGATCGGCGGTCATGGAAAAAAATGAAATTCTAACCGATTCTGAAATTGAAGAAGGATTGATCCTCACCTGTCAAGCTCACGCTACCTCCTCAGAAATTGAGTTGAACTACGACGATGTCTAAACTTTATTAAAGTGCATACAACACGAATGGAAGTGCGATTAACCCAAGGAGAATTAAATCTTTAATCCAGGGTTTTTTAATCGCCTCTATGGCGTTTGTATATATCACAGAAACCGGAAACAACAAAAAGATGGTTTCTTGTCCATCAGAAAGGTTTGCTAAAGCGATAAACGCAGCGACAAAAAAGCTTAAAAGAACTAATCGTATGCTGATTAGTTTCCCTATCAATGTCCTGCTGAGTCCGCGATAAGTGACAATTGATGCGAGAATTCCCAAAAAGACAAATCCCAAAACGACTAAATGATTCTTTGAAAAGCTCAAATCGCTTAAGTTTATTTGAAACTGATAATGTTGATCAAAAAAAGCCTGGGTTTCATCGATTCCCATATAAGCAAACACAAGCAACAAATAGGCTCCAATTGCAGGAAGGATCACCAACCAATTTTTGAGTTTTTCAAATTGATAGAAATAAATTGCAAGAGCCAAAATCAGGAAGAAATACAAAGCGGAAGGGTTAAAATAAGAGGCTATTAAAATCCAAAAACTAGCATCAAAAACCTTTAGTTTAATAGAAACCAAAGAGCGAATGCTAAGGATTCTCCTAAAAGCTAATAATAAGAAAAAGAGGGTGAGAAGTGTGTTTCTGTCGTATAATTGATTTTCAAAAAATCCAAAAAACACGGTAAACAATAGAATGACATAAGTGTTTTTCCCGCTAATCTGATTCTTCTTTACAGTGAATTCAACGAGTAACATTCCCAAACCAACTACAGTGAGTTTGCCAAAAAACACCAGTAATTCAAGGGTTGAATAGGCTTCCACTCCTGATGCCCAAAACCAAAACCAGTAGTGAATACTGAACAATAGCAGCGCTACTAAATAATTTATTGGATTAGTTTTGTCAAAAACACTTGAAATCATCTTAGGATTTTATATTTTTGTCCGATAAAGATAAGCTTCGCTTTTAAAGTGAACTAAAGAACCTTAAAAAAATTAAAGTTATGGGATTTTGGACTAGTATTTGGAAAGGCATTGAAACCTTGTTTGTAGATTTTTTATTTGCACCTTTAGATGCTATTCGTTTTATGGACAACTGGTGGTTACAAAATACTGTTAACTGGATGTTTGTAGTTATCGGTTTTGTTGCCTTTGGTTACTGGATGAAACAATTAAAAATATTCGAAGACAACAATGAAGAAGATAAGTCAAGCACTTCTCATTCATTCTTATAATCAGAATATTCTACAATAAAACAAAAAGGCCCAATTAGGGCCTTTTTTTTATGATTTCAATTAACTTAAAGCTTACAAATCAAATCCTAAATCCGTTCTGTAGTAACGATCTTTAAACTGAATTTTTGAAACGCCTTCATAAGAAGATTGAAGTGCTTCTCTAAAATCAGTTCCAAAAGCAGTAACTGCGAGTACTCTACCTCCATTGGTTACAATTTTCCCGCCTTTTAATGTCGTTCCCGCCTGAAATACGATCTGATCTGTTACAGCGTCTATTCCGGTGATTTCATCTCCTTTATTGTAGGCTTCTGGATAACCTCCTGCTACGTTCATCACTGTGGTTGCTGCTCTAGAATCAATTTCAAAAGGAACTTGATCAAGAGTTCCATTCGCTACCGCTTTAAATATTTCAACAAAGTCGGTTTTGAGTCTTGGAAGTACCACCTCTGTTTCTGGGTCACCCATACGAACGTTGTATTCGATGACTTTAGGGTCGTTTCCAACTTTGATAAGGCCGATAAAAATAAATCCTTTGTATGGTAAATTGTCCTTTTCAAGGCCTCTTACGGTAGGTTCGATAATTCGATCGTGAATCTTTGCCATAAATTCCTCATTGGCAAATGGAACTGGAGAAATTGCTCCCATTCCTCCGGTATTGAGTCCGGTATCTCCCTCTCCTATTCGCTTGTAATCTTTAGCTGTTGGAAGCACTTTGTAGTTTTTTCCATCAGTTAACACAAACACAGAAAGTTCGATTCCATCTAAAAATTCTTCAATCACTACTCTCGCACTAGCTGCTCCAAATTTTCCATCAGAAATCATGGACTTTAGCTCCTCCTTAGCTTCCTGAAGGTCTTTTAGGATCAAAACTCCTTTTCCGGCAGCTAATCCATCTGCTTTTAATACATATGGCGGATTTAGACTTTCTAAAAAACGATAACCTTCTTCTAAGTTCTCAGCAGTAAATTCTTGATAAGCCGCTGTTGGAATATTATGGCGCTCCATAAATGCTTTTGCAAAAGCCTTAGAACCTTCAAGTTCAGCCGCGGCCTTTTGAGGGCCAATGACTGGTATGTTTTTTAACTGATCGTCTTCTAGGAAAAAGTCGTGTATGCCATTAACTAAAGGATCTTCTGGTCCTACTACCACCATATCGATATGTTGAGATAAAACCGCCTCTTTAACGCAATTAAAATCGTTGATGTTGATTTCTATATTGGTTGCTATTTCATGAGTCCCAGCATTACCAGGAGCTACAAATATGTTCGGTTTTGATTCACTTTGGGCTAACTTCCAAGCAAAGGTGTGTTCTCTACCTCCACTTCCTAGAATAAGAATGTTCATAGTGTATTATTTTTTACAAAAATACACTTTTGTTTAGTGTTTGGAAGCCAAAACGACATCTTTTAATGCCTTTTCCCACGGAATTTGTTCAAAACAAGAACTCGGTTTCATAACAGAGTAAGCGGGACGTTTTGCGGTAGCTCCATAAGCTTCTGTGCTAATCGGTTCTATTCTTAGATCGAGCTTGTTGTACTCCACTATTTTTTGTGCAAATTCCATCCAAGAACAATGACCGCTATGAGCAAAGTGAAGAATTCCTGTGGGGAGCTTCTTATTAGAAATAAGTTGAAGCAATTGTTTGGCTAATTCATGAGCCGATACAGGAACTCCAATTTGATCATTGACCACATTGATCTGATCCTTAGTCTGAGCAAGGCGAATAATGGTTTTATAAAAATTATTGGCAACGTTGGAATACAGCCATGAAGCTCTAATGACGCTGTAAGCGGCTCCACTTTCTTCAATACGCTCCTCTCCTGCTCTTTTGGTGCTTCCATAGACCGATTTAGGGTTGGTTGCATCCTCTGCTGTGTAGGGGCTCGTTTTAAGCCCATCAAAAACAAAGTCTGTAGAAATATGAACCAGGTGAACAGAATGCTTTTTACAAGCCTTAGAAATAAACCCTACTGCTGTTTCATTGATCAAGCATGCCGCTGTTTCATTCTCCTCAGCGGCATCGACCGCCGTATAAGCCGCACAGTTGATGAGATAATCGTATTGATGGTCGCTCAACTCCTGTTCTACAGCTTCTTGGTCAGTAATATCAAGTGTTTCCCTTGAAGCAAAGACGAGCTTTAAATCAAACTGTTCTTCAATCTGCTTAAAACACTGACCGAGTTGCCCGTTGGCACCTGTAATGAGAATTCTACTCATAGCTGATCTCATTAAATAAAGGCAATTCGAGATCTTTTTTAGAAATAATAAGTTCGCTGGAGTTTAATTTCCAATCGATTCCTAAATGGTGATCACTGTATAGAATCCCTGCTTCTGAAGCTGGATGGTATTCATTATCACAGAGGTAGGTAATAGTAGCTGATTTGGATAAGACTACAAAACCGTGAGCACAGCCTCTTGGAATAAATAGTTGATTTCCCTTCTCTTTTGAGAGTTCAACAGTATAATGTGTTCCAAAACTATCAGAGTCGGCTCTAAGGTCTACAACAACGTCCAAAATAAGCCCCTCTACGACTCTAATGAGCTTGGCTTGAGCCATAGCTCCTTTTTGATAATGTAAGCCTCTTAGGGTGCCGTAATGAGATTCTGATTCGTTTTCCTGAACAAAGTCAGGGGCATACCCTAGAATTTCTTCTAGCTTTGACGTTTTAAAACACTCTTTAAACGTCCCGCGCTCATCCTTAAAAACGCTGGGAATAAGCTCAAAACAACCCTCAATTGATGTTTTATGATGCTGCATTATTGCTTTTTTGAATTAGTGATTTGATAAGCTCCAGAGTGAATGCGTTCCAACCACTTCTTATTGTCTAAATACCAGTCGATGGTGCAATCCAAACCTTGTTTAAAATCGTATTTGGGCTTCCATCCCAATTCGGTTTCGAGTTTGGAAGCGTCAATGGCGTAGCGCTTATCATGTCCAGGTCGATCTTTGACAAAACTGATCAACTTTTTAAGGCTTCCGCTTTCTTTTTGGAGCTTCTCCTCTAGCCTTTCACATATTAAATTGACTAAGTCGATGTTCTGAACCTCATTATGACCACCGATCAAATAGGTTTTAGTGTTTTCAGCCTTGTGAAAAATTAAATCCATCGCCTCGATATGATCCTGAACATACAGCCAGTCTCTGGTGTATTTGCCATCTCCATATACAGGAATCGCCTCCTTGTTTAAGGCTTTTTCAATACAGACTGGGATCAATTTTTCTGGAAACTGATTAGGGCCGTAATTATTAGAACAGTTGGAAATCACATAGGGCAAACCATAGGTTTCTCCATAGGCTCTTACGAGCATATCCGAACTCGCCTTGGATGCAGAATAGGGTGAATTAGGAGCATAGGGACTGTCTTCAGTAAAAAAGCCCTCAGCACCAAGTGAGCCAAACACCTCATCGGTAGAAATGTGATAAAATCGTTGAAAATTTTGCTGTTTTAAAGCGGCGTTCAACAGGTTCGCAGTCCCTTCAACGTTAGTCTTTACAAAGGCTAGGGGGTCGGTGATCGAACGATCTACATGAGATTCAGCAGCTAAGTGAATGACACTGTCGATTTCCTTTTCTTTAAAAAGCTGCTCCACAAAGTCTTTATCTGTGATATCTCCACAAACAAACTGATAATTGGAATAAGACTCTAAATCTTTAATAGTGTCCTTGTTTCCAGCATAGGTGAGTAGATCGAGATTGATTACACGGTAATTAGGGTAGGAGCTCACCATATGCCTACAGAGGTGAGAGCCGATAAATCCAGCTCCTCCTGTAATCAATATGTTTTTTGGCTCCTTCATAGGGTAAAAATAAGGCTTTAATCCCTTATTGGATATAATCGACGAGTTCATCGGCCAAACTGCGATCATTGGCCAGGCGTTGTATTTTATTTTGACCCCCTAATTTTCCTCGTTTCTTCATCAAGTTGGTAAAGCCTCCCTTTTGAACAATTCGAATTTGAAGTCGCTGTAATACATTCCCCTTGATGAGATCGTCGTAATAGGTGTTTTGTGACTGCATTTCTAAGTCCAAAGCCTGGGTAAATGCGTTGAGGTCTTCTGGTAGTTGTTCAAACTCCACAAACCATTCGTGATAGGGGAGTTCTCCGTCTTTTGGAACAATCTGAGGAGCCACTGTAAACTCCACCACAGAGCCTCCACATTCGTCAATTGCCTTTTTCATGGAATATTCCACCTCTTTCGCGATAACATGCTCTCCAAATGCTGAAATAAAATGCTTAATGCGCCCAGAAACAATCACTCGATAAGGATCTGTTGATACAAACTGTACAGTATCCCCGATATTATAAGCCCAAAGTCCTGCGTTGGTTGAAATAATCATCGCGTAATTCACACCTTTTTGAACCTCTGCAATGGTCAAACGCTTGGGGTTATCATCAAAAAAGTAATCCGCCTCAATAAATTCATAAAAGATTCCGTGATCCAAACAAAGAAGCATCCCAACTTCGCTTTGTTTGTCTTGGTAGGCAAAAAACCCCTCGCTTGCAGGAAATAATTCAATAGAATCCACCTCCTTGCCCATGAGCTCGACAAACTTGGCTTGATACGGTTTGTAATTCACCCCTCCGTAAATAAATAATTGAAAGTTTTTAAAGAGCCCTGTAATGGGTTTTCCAGATTTCTCCTTGAGTTTCTCAAAATACATTTGAACCCATGAAGGAATTCCTGCAATCACTCCCATATCCTGATTGATCGTCTCTTCGACAATGGCGTCTACCTTAGTTTCCCAATCCTCAATACAATTGGTTTCCCATGAAGGCAATCTATTTTTTTGAAGGTAATTAGGCACATAATGTGCTGAGATCCCTGAAAGTCGCCCTGTTTTAATCTTTTTTGATTCATCGAGCTTTGGACTTCCCTGTAAAAAAATCATCTTTCTTAGAACGATATCTGCATTTCCAGTCTCGTGAATATAAGACAGTATCGCATCTCTAGAGGCGCGCACCTGCTGTTTCATAGATGCCGCTGTTATCGGTATGTATTTAGCTCCAGAGGTGGTTCCTGAAGTCTTTGCAAAATAGGAGGGAAGTCCTGGCCAAAGCACGTCCTTTTCCTCATTGACAACACGATTGATATAGGTTTTTAAGTCCTCGTAATCGCGAATGGGTACTGCCTTTACAAAGTCTTGATGACTCTTGATCCCTTCAAATCCGTGATCCTTACCAAAAACGGTCCCTTTAGCGTTTTCGATCAATGAATTAAAAAGAGACTCTTGAATTTTTACAGGGTTCGAGCTCCATTTTTTTGTCTTCTTATCAATACGAGCTGCAAAAAGCTTAGCGGCTATGGCTTTTAATGGAATCATCTAGTTAAAATCGATATAATTGGTTGGATTGACAGGTTTCAATGCTTTCCAAAGTTCAAAGTGTAAATGAGGTCCTGTGGTGTACTCTCCGGTATTTCCTACTGTAGCTATCACCTCACCTGCCTCTACTTGATCTCCCTGTTTTTTGAATAAGGACCCATTGTGTTTATAGGCCGATATAAAATCGTCTGGGTGTTCGATGATGATGACATAGCCTGTCTCTGAGGTCCAATCGGAGAACACCACCATTCCCTCGGCTATTGCTTTAACAGGAGCCTTAGTTTGAGCGATAATATCAATAGCATAATGATCGTTCTGTGGATCAAAAGAGTCCGAAACCACCCCGTCTAAAGGAGGGTAAAGCACCGATTCTGTTTGTTCTCCTCCTTGATAAAATAAATTGTATTTCTCATCCATGGAAACCTGTTCTCTAAGGATTGAATCTTCTTTAATAGGATTGATACTAATGGCAACAGTATCCAAATTATAATTTTGCAAAAGCGAATCACGATCCATTTCAGCAGTCGTATAATCGCCATTTAATACCATTCGAATGCGCTCCAAATAAAGATTGTTATAACGAATCGCCCTTGATAGTGAATCGGTCTGTTCTTCTAAAAGCAAGGCCGTTCTTCTGAGATCTGTTGAAGAGTAACCCGGAATATATTCACGAAGAGGGGTAAAGGCAATAATTAAAGTCGTAATTGCCACTAAAAAAATAGAACCAAGCCCCAAATAAACGAACACACTAAGCCTGTTTAATTTTAGGGAATACTTCTCCTCATAAGTGTCTTCATTGAGTACTACCAATCGATAGTGATGAAGCCATTTCTTTTTGAGTTCCTTATTTTTTTTCTTCGGTTTGTTCATTTAAAACAAATATAGGCCAAAAAACTGTTGAATTATATAGAGATTTGATCTTAAAAGTATAGAAACATAAGCTTCTTTGAAGTTTTTTATTACATTTGTTTTTACAAAATTTCAAAATCATGACATCACTGTTTTTACCCTTAATTCCTGGACCATACCAAATCGTAATTGTAGTAATTCTAGTATTACTCTTATTCGGAGGAAAGAAAATTCCAGAATTAATGCGCGGATTAGGAAGTGGAATTAAAGAGTTTAAGGACGCTTCTAAAGAAGATAACGAAACTGTGGACCCTAAAAAGGAAAACAAAGAATAAGTTTTTTTCTTAAAATAAGATTGTAAAAAACCGCCTTAGAGCGGTTTTTTTATTCGACTATTTCAAGTGTTTTTATAATCGCTTCTAGTTCAAATAAAAGGTTGCGCTTGAGCTCATTTGGAGCAAAAACAAAGCCCTCGAGCACTAATATGCGATCGTTTTTCTTGTCGTTGATAAAATAACTTACAAAGGGTCCTGCCATCGCATAGTTGTGCATTTCCCACATCCCTCTCATTTCAACAGCCGGCAGTCCAGAAACTGTTACTGCTTTTACATAAGGTCTCAAGATGTTTTCGGTAAGCATATAAGTTGTTTTACCAGGGATATCTGGTCCTGGAATATTCTCACTCACTACGGCATCTCTTCTAAAAATAAGGTCTCCAACTAAATCATTAGGCTGGGTAAACACGCCTGAGGGCAGTTCATATGCGATGAGGTTTAAAGTCCCTTTTGGTACTGGGCGATCAAACCAAAGAAAATCATCGGTCTTTTTGCCAAGTTGATAGATCGACGGCATATTCAATCGAACTCCAAAGAGTTCTTCAAGGCTTGTATCCTTGCTCAGAGATCGCTTAAAGCGCTCTTGGGTCTCTGTTAGTTCAATTTCCCTAAACGCTTCTATAAACTTCTCAGAATGGTCGACAAAGGAATAGATCAACTCCTCTGTAGTTCTCCCTTTGATCACAGCAACCTGTTGGGGTGCAGCATAGACGTCTGTTCTCATATAGGCCTGAGAAATTGAATCTATTTCCGCGAATAAAACCGTTCTGTTTTGTTTGATGGTACCTGTAAAAATAGAAGGCGGAATATGCTGAATTTGCAAACGAGATTCCACAAGCGAAAGCCCTTTGATGGGGGCGTAAAAAGAAGAGCGAATACTGTCTCCTAGAGCTGAATTCCAAAGCGCATCTTCCATTACAACTAATACCGAGTGAATGGGGCCAATGGATTTTGGCAAAAAGGTATAATCGGGATCTGTAGTGTTCTTACACGAGCCTAAGCTCAATAAAACAGCTAGAATGACAAGGGTTTTCTTCATAGTTTAAGGTGTACAGTTACACAAAAGCACCTTGGTTCCAACAGCAATATTGGACCCCAAATGTGCATTCCACTTCTTTAAATCCTCAAAACTTATGCCATTAAATTTCTTCGAGATACTCCAGAGCGAATCTCCTGAGCGAACCGTATAGTATTTTTGATTCGAACTACTTGTTGTGGATGAGGTCGTCTTTGGAAATTTTCTCGGATAAATAAGCAGCCGTTGACCAACTTTAATGGTGTTGGAACTCAAGTTATTCCAGCGCTTAATTTGACTGACGTAAACCCCGTATTTTTCAGCAATTTTTCCTAAGAAATCACCACTTTGAACACGATATCTCAGAGGAGCTTCAGCCTCTACGAGCATCGGGCTTTTGGGCTTGTTGGCTTCAAACTCAGCTGCGATTACGGAATAGATACTATCTTCGTTGGCAACAAATCGTCCGAGAGCCTCGAGTGGTAATCGAAGACTAAAGTCAGAGCCTTTTACATAGGGGACAATGTCGAGTTTATAAGACGGATTGAGTTGTTTTATTTTTTCGATATCGACTTTCGCAAGTCTCGAAACCTGTTCAAAGTTGATCCAGTTCTTAACGTGAATGGTGTCCGTTGCATAAAGCGGTGTGTCAATGGCTCTATTTTGAAATCCGAGTTCTTCCGCATATTCAAAGATGAACATACT
>Ga0181565_10001874_pt1 | contig 16082 bp, 11 predicted proteins | sample 101ome_16_FD_129661 | JGI IMG/M metagenome (GOLD analysis project Ga0181565, IMG submission 129661) | Coastal salt marsh microbial communities from the Groves Creek Marsh, Skidaway Island, Georgia - 101401AT metaG (megahit assembly) | ecosystem: Environmental > Aquatic > Marine > Intertidal... | reverse complement strand
GTCGCATCGATAAGCATCTTCTTTGCCATAATTTCCATATATCAGTGAATAATAAAAATGACGCCACACGCCACTCTTGTAAATTCATCTGTCCTGATTGGGCGCTGCCTAACTTCGAACGAAATTTTACTCGTCCTACTTCACTACTAAATTTATTTTCTAAAGTTTTAGACACCGCAATTTCTCTCCAGCAGCTAAAGCCGCCAACTATCCCCTGTATAAAAAGGGGTTTAAGGCTATTTGCCTCATCAACTAGTTCAACTGGGCCCTTTTAGAAAAGAGCAACCTAGGAAAACTTTTGAATTCTTCACTTACAGCAAAGCAAAAACTCTGCCAGCTCTACGATCATAACGATTATCGATGGATAATTACAATAGCAAAATTCAATAACATAGATGTCAAATTATTTTTTCTAACGCTCTCAGCCTAGCTATAAGTGAAGATGTATCCCAACGTCCTCCACCTAATTTTTGAACATCTTTATAGAATTCATTTACAAGTGCTGTAACAGGTAAACTTGCACCGATTTGCTCCGAGGTATCTAAACAAATCTTTAGGTCTTTTCGCATCCAGTCTACAGCAAAACCATGGTCGAAATAATTATCAAGCATCGTTTCAAATCTATTTTCCATTTGCCAACTACCAGCAGCTCCTTGCGATATAACCTCAACAACATCTCTTCCATTAAGACCAGCCTTTTCAGCGAAGTGTAACGCCTCAGAAAGACCCTGAACTAATCCAGCTATAGCGATTTGATTACACATTTTTGTCTGTTGCCCAGCCCCACTCTCTCCAATTCGCCTACAAATTTTTGAATAGATTTCTAAAATAGGTTTTGCTTTCTCGAATGCTTTCTGAGATCCACCACACATAATCGAGAGCAACCCATTTTCAGCACCGGCTTGCCCACCAGAAATTGGAGCGTCAATAAAATCAAAACCCATTTTATTGCCAATATTAAAAAGTTCCTTCGTAACTCGAGCTGAAACGGTTGTATGATCTATAAAAATTGAACCTTTTGTAATTTCTGAAAATGCGCCATTTGAACCAATGGTAACTTCCCGCAAGTCATCATCATTCCCAACACAACACATAACAAAATCTGCACCTTTAGCAGCCTCAGCCGGAGTTGCAGCTATCCTTCCAGTAAATTCGGAGCACCACTTTTGTGCCTTTTTGGGATTTCGATTAAATACTGTCACGTTGTGCCCAGCCTTAGCTAAGTGACCAGCCATTGGAAATCCCATAACCCCCAGACCTATAAACGCTAAATTATGCATAATTTTTCCCTAACATTTTACTTTCTTAATTCTGTCGCTTAAGTACAAATGTTGCAATAGGATAACTATTAATCAGAAAGATTCATGTCTATTTTTTTAAAATGGTTAATTCGAGCTTTAATTAGTTTTTTTTTGCTAGTGTTAGTGATTGCAATAATTAGTTATAATTTAGCATCACGATCTCTTCCAAATTATAATCAAACTTTAGTATCAGGTAAAATTACTGATGAGGTTGAGATAATTAGAGACTCGTCAAACATTCCTCACATATTTTCTGAAAATATAAATGATGTATTCTTTGGGTTAGGATACGCCCATGCGCAAGATAGGTTTTGGCAATTAAATATTTTGCGAAGGTCTTCGCAAGGACGCTTATCCGAAATATTCGGCCCAAAAACTTTGCAATTTGATGATCTCGTAAGACGACTAGATATTTATAATCTGGCCCGATTATCACTAGAACATCAGTCAGAGCAAACAAAATCAATTCTAAAAGCATATTCTAAAGGCATTAACGCTCGAATAGTTGAAGTTAACTCCAAAGCTCTAGGGCGTGGGGCACCTGAAATGTTTCTATATCCAAATGAATTTGCTTATTGGCAACCAGCTGATAGCATAGCTATTTTTAAGCTTCTTGCATTAAAGATGAGTGGTCAAATTAGTGCTGAAGTTACATATGCCAAAGCTTCATTAATACTGGAAGACAAGCAGCTACTTTCCGCATTGTTACCAGATGCACCAGGTAAAATAATAACAAATCTTCCGTACACACAAGAAACCTCATCAAAGAATTTTTCTAGTTCAAATTACAAAAAAAAACTTAAGGCTTTATTTAAGCTTCCAAGCTTAGAATTGGCAGGTGCTTCTAACGTTTTCGGCGCCACAAAAGAAAGATCGGCTGCCGGTGGAACATTAATAGCGAATGATCCTCATTTCGAACTTTCAGCGCCATCGTTATTTTATTTGGCAAGATTACAACTCAATCAAGTTGGGGTAATTGGTGCATCAGTTCCTGGAACTCCCATTATTATCAGTGGAAGAAATGAAAAGTTAGCTTGGGGTATCACTGCATCATATCTTGATGATCAAGATGTATTCATTGAAGAACAAAATTTATCGAATCCTAACCTTTACAGAACTGAAAAGGGTTGGGCAGAATTCAAAACTGACGAGCAATACATCAAAGTCAAAAATTCATCAGATATTAAAATTAAAAGAAAATGGACAAAAAACGGCGCAGTTTTGCCTGGTTCGGCATTTGATTTATCAAGTATTACACCAAAAAATCATCTAGCTTCGCTCTCTTGGGTCGGCTTAACTGAGACCGATACGACAATCACATCTGCTCTCAATCTAATGTTCAGTCAGAATGTAAGACAAGGACTAATCGCTTTAGAAGATTTTTACTCTCCGTCACTAAACTTTTTATTGGTTGATCATGAAAGAATGATACTAAAAACAGCGGGCAAAATGCCGAGGAGATCACCTTTAAATCAAACGCAAGGCAAGATGCCATCTTTAGGATGGAAACTAGAAAATAATTGGCGAGGTTTTTGGGGTTATGAAGCAAACCCAGCCATAAGTAGTTCGCCAGGTGACATACTTGGCAATACAAATAACAAAATAACAACTCAGAAATTCCCACAGCATGTGTCACATTTTTGGGGTGATACACAACGAATTTTACGCTGGAAAAAGTTAATGCAAAACAGAGAAGTCCACACAAGAGAAAGTTTCATAGAAGCCCAGCTTGATACTGTATCACCAACAGCCAGATCACTTTTACCAATAATAGGCTCAGAACTTTGGTACTCACAACCAATGGGAGAAAAGGGCAGCATACAAAGATTGCGCTTTGACGCTGTTTCAATGCTTGCTTCATGGAACGGTGAAATGAACGAACATTTACCTGAGCCTTTGATTTATTCTGCATGGATAAAATTTTTACAAAAAAATTTAATTGAAGATGAACTAGGGCAGTTATCTCTACGTTTTAACAATATAAATCCTATTTTTATTGAAAAGGTTTTTCGAAATATAAATGGCGCTTCTAAGTGGTGTGATATCAAACACAGTAACTATCAGGAGACCTGCTCTGAGATTGCCTTAAAGTCTCTTGATTCAGCTCTTCAATGGTTACAAGAAAAGTATGGAAAGAACTTGAATGCTTTAAGATGGGGAGATGCTCATGAAGCTTTCCATCGAAATGAAACTCTAGGTGATATTCCCATTTTAAAATATCTTACGAATATTCGCCAATCTACATCAGGTGGTAATAACACTCTTATGCGAGGTAAAAGTTTAGGAATAGGCGATGAACCTTTTTTGAATGTACATTCGGCTATCTACAGAGGCGTGTACGATTTTGCTGATCCGGATAGTTCAGTTTACGTTATTTCAACTGGACAGTCTGGTCACTTTTTATCGCGTCATTATGACGATTTAGGGAACTTATGGAGGCGAGGCGAATACGTACCCATGTCTTTAGATCCTAAATTAGCTAGGGGTGCATCTATAGGCATAACAACAATTTCACCTCAATAATATTTATTTGCAAGACTTTGATACTTTGCCTTTTGGTGAGCAGTCCAATTTACCTCAAATTTAAAACCATTATCATTACAAAATTCGTTCACGACTACTCCATTTTCGTGTAGCCAAGCCTTTTTGTCCCCAAATTCAAAAGGCACTATTAATGTTTCTGAGAACTTTTGATGTTCTAATTTATTTTTAACTTCTTTAATTAATGCTGAAACGCCATCACTGTTTATTGACGAGACTGCGCATATGTTTTCTCGTCTATGGGCAATGTTTTGGAGACTTTTTCGTTTTTCGGGCTCAAGTAAGTCTATTTTATTCCAAATTTCTAAGATGGCAGTATTTTCAGAAATTCCAAGGCTTCGAAGAATTCTTTTTACCTCATAATCGTGATCTTCAGTGTTTTCATGAGCTATATCCCGTACATAAAGTATAAGATCAGCATACAATACTTCCTCCAAAGTTGACCTGAATGCAGCAATCAATTCTGTGGGTAAGTTCGAAATAAATCCAACTGTATCAGAAAGTATTACTTTAGTATTATTATCTAACTTTATTGATCTCATTTTGGGATCAAGTGTTGCAAATAGCATATTTTCTACGAATTCACTGGCTCCCGTTAACAAGTTGAATAAAGTAGATTTACCTGCATTTGTATATCCTACGAGTGCTACAATTGGAAAAGGAACCTTTGCTCTAGACTTTCTATGCAAATTTCTTGTTTTTTTTATTTTTTCAAGTTGTCGACGCAATCTAACAAGGTGACTATCAATTGCTCTTTTGTCTGCTTCGATTTGTGTTTCGCCAGGGCCTCCAACAAAGCCAAGACCGCCCCGCTGTCGCTCTAAATGAGTCCAAGCTCTAACAAGTCTAGAGCGTTGGTAAGTTAATGCGGCCATTTCAACTTGTAACACACCTTCTTTAGTAACAGCTCTGTCCGAAAAAATTTCCAAAATTAAAGCCGTTCGGTCTAATATTTTAACCTGCCACTTTTTTTCTAGATTTCGCTGTTGAATGGGTGAAATTTTATAGTTTATTATTACCAAGTGAATATTATTCGATTTAACTATTGTAGTTAACTCTTCTACTTTACCCTTACTAAAAAATTCGCCAGGGCTGGGTTTTTGAATTTTTATTATCGTTGACCCAATTAACTTTGTTCCAGGCAAAGCTTTTGTTAGTGCAAGAGCTTCATTAATCAGGTCTAAGTGGTAGTTAGATGCTACATTAAACTTTAATTTTGGCTGAATAACCCAGACGTTGGTAGTGTTTTGTTTAACTACCCTCAACTCTCCTCTTCACCATCGTAAAGAGATATATTTTGTGTTGGCATTATGGTCGAAACAGCATGCTTATATACAAGTTGCGATTGCCCATCCCGTCTCAGCAAAATACAAAAATTGTCAAACCAAGTTATTGCGCCCTGCAATTTCACTCCGTTTATTAAAAAGACCGTTACGGGAATTTTAGTTTTACGAACTTGGTTAAGAAATGCATCTTGTAAGTTTTGACGATCAGAAGCCATATTTGGAGCCTTACCTTTTATTGTTATTTGACTACTTCTAGAATACTCAAAAAATAAACCAAATCAACTAAAAGCATAGAGAAATTAGCCTCAACTCCCCCTAAAACCATAGGAAAGTAGGGATAAAACAACTAAAATTTCTAATCTTCCTAGAACCATACCTGCGACTAAAGCAATTTTTGAAATATGAGACAAATCAGAGATTAACCATGACCCTAACCCTAGCACTTCGATTATTGGCCCTGTAGTTGTTATGCAAGCTACCGCCAGAATAATTGCATCTTCAAACAGCAAACCAAAAATAGTGAGAATAATTATAAGAGAAGCAATGCTTACGATGAATAACATAAAGGAAATCCAAGCCATAAAGACAGAAACTTGAAGTGTCTTAATGGTAGTATTTATTCCGATTACTGAAGATGGATTTAGTAACTTTCCAGTTTCACTCGAAAAAGAGGAAAATAAAACTGAAATTCTAAGTAACTTAATGCCTCCTGCGGTTGTTGCCAACCCACCACCAAATAAACACAGTCCAAGTAAGATTACAGAAATATGTGGCAAAACTTGTGAGGATTGAGATGCACTCCAGTAAGAACTGATGTAACCATTTGTGCTAATAAACGATAATGCTGTGAAAAAGTTTCCCCAAAATAATTTACAAGAATTAATGAAAACTTCATGTAAAATAAAATCTGAGTTTATTTGGTTCAATTCTTTCAGAAAAAGCAATAACGAAACAAACAAAACCGAAAACAGACCAAATCGCAATTCCCTGTTAAGAAGTACTTTTTTCAGATCTGTTTTGTTAGTTATATAATACAAAGTATTATTCGATAAAGCTAATAGTAAGAAAACTATAATTATTAACTCTCCCCAAAAGCCTGCCTCATCCGATCCAAATTTGTAAGGTCCTGAAATTCCTGATGTGGAGAGTATAGAAAAAGCTCTTATTAAACTTGTATAACCATCTGTCCCAAGACTAGTAAGAAAGCACCAAAGAATGACCGTTAAAGCTATGTAAATAGGAATTAACTTTTTACTTATCTTATTTAATGTAGAGGATCGTTCATTAAGAGTAAGTTTCCTATTAAAACTAGAAATTCTTTTTTGGGTAGAAAAGACATCAAATCCTCCTCGAGCCGCCGGTAAAAGAATTACAAAAGCAACAATCAAAATTAATCCACCACCAAACCAAGCAACTATAGCTCTCCAAAGATGAATTGATTTTGATAATAAATCTTCAGAAAAAACTCGTAAACCAGTCGTGGTTAAAACACCCACCATATCAAGATATGCATCAATATAAGCGATGCCGGGTACGATTATCCAAGTGGGAACGGCTAAAAATAAAGGTAGAAGTAAAAATAAAAAAATAAGAGATATAAGTTGCATTACCCCCGTTTCTCTTAGGTTTCTATTTGAAGTAGCTAAACTTATCAAAGATAAAATAAGAAGTCCGGTTAAGCCACAATATAAAAAAACTCTTGCTTCTCTAAAAGACTCAACAAAAAATCCATACCCCGAAAGAATAAACATTAAACAACTTGCTAATGCAAAAACTTTAAAAAAAAGCGGAAAATCTTTGTGCATTATTAAAAATTTAAATTTTGAATTCATAATACTAATATGAAAATTTCAATTAAAAGTAGTCTATTGTCACTTGAAGAAGTCTTTCCACTTCAGGAATATCTTTCGAAAGTGCAAATAGCGCAAGTACATCTCCTTCTTCAATCTTTGAACTGCTATCTGGCTTAAGCATATCATCATCTTTCAAAATTCCACCAACAATAACTCCTTCTGGAAAGTCAATTTCACTTATACGACTCCCCGCTATTGGGGATGTCGACATAACCTGCGCCTCTATAATTTCAGCTTCCGCATCGCCTATAGAATATACATTTCTAACTTTTCCGTGTCTTATGTGTCGCAAAATTGAACTTACAGTAGTTGATCTAGGATTTATATATGCGTCAATGCCCAAAGGTCCCATCAGTGCCGACATCGTTGGATCATTAATTAGCGCAATTGCCTTTTTACACCCCCTCGATTTTGCCCTAACAGCAGCAAGCATATTAGTTTTATCATCGTCGGTCACAGTAAGAATAGCATCAGTTTTTGATACATTGGCTTCGTCCAACAGTCCTGAGTCTAAACCATCGCCGTGTAATACAATTGTCCTTTCCAAGGAACTAGCCGCAAATTCGGCTTGTGATCTATTTCTTTCTATAATTTTTGAACGAATGCGATTTTCGCTTACTTCTAATGTTTTAGCAATTCTCAAACCGACATTTCCACCACCAATCAAAATTACTCTATTTTGCTCACCTTGGGACTTACCAAAAACATCCATAGTCCTAATCGCATCATCTGAATGACACATCAAGTAAACTTCATCTGAGCAAAAAATCTGATCACCGGCGTTAGGCGCAAATAAGACTCCTTGTCGTCGAACACCTACAACTATGACTCTTAAAGAAGAAAATAGATCCGTAAGTTGTCTCAAGGGTGTATTAACAACAGGACAATTTTCTTCAATATGAAGGCCCAAAAGTTGCGCTTGATTATTTAAAAAATTTTCAGACTCGAATGCATTAGGGAAAGAGAGTCTTTTTAGGGCAGCCTCGGCTACTTCTAATTCAGGACTTATAACTACATCTATAGGAAGATGGTCGCGCCTATATAAGTCTGCATAAATAGCATCTAGATAGGATTGGCTACGTAATCTCGCTATTTTTCTAGGTATATCGAAAATAGAATGCGCCACCTGGCAAGTAACCATATTGACTTCGTCTGAGTGAGTTGCAGCAATTATCATATCTGCGTCTTCTGCTCCTGCATTACTGAGAATATTAGGGTACGAAGCAAAACCACTTACGCCCTTGACATCTAAAGTATCTGTTGCTCTACCCACTAAAGCTTGATCACTATCTACTATTGTCACGTCATTTTTTTCACTAGCAAGATGACGCGCGATTTGCCACCCTACTTGACCAGCACCGCAGATGATCACTTTCATTTAACTCTACCCCACTAATAACCAATCACAAAACTCATAAAACAATTAAATTAAGTAACAAGTAATTATGATTTTACTACTGAAAATTTAATTTTTATGCCCTGAATTAATACCTAACGACTTGAGTTTTCTGTGTAGGGCACTTCTTTCCATTTCAACAAAAGTAGCAGTTTTTGATATATTTCCACCAAAGCGGTTTATTTGTAAATTAAGATAATCTCGTTCAAAAATTTCCCGAGCTTCTCGTAAAGACATATTTGCTAATTCTGGTGAAATTAGATTTACTTTGTTATTTTCATCTTGCGATTTTATCTCAGATAAAATCAGCTCATCGCTTCTTATTTTCTCAGAAGGGTTCCCCAAAATTAAAACACGTTCGATTAAGTTTTTAAGTTGCCTAATATTGCCTGGCCAAGTCATCCCTTGTAAAAACGTAAGGGCCTCATCCGAGAATTTACGTAATGCCAAACCATTCTTTGATGACAGTTTTTCCGCAAAATATTCAGCCAAAATTGGGATATCGTCAATTCTATCATTTAAATTTGGAACTTTAATAGGAACTACATTCAACCTGTGAAACAAGTCTTCTCGGAATGCTTTATCCTTTATTTTTTTTAATAGATCAGAACTAGTAGCGCTTATAAACCTTACGTTGACATCAATTTTTTCATCACTTCCTACTCTAATTAATGAGTTCTCCACCAAAACTTTCAATAATTTACCTTGTAAATCTAAGGGTAACTCAGACACTTCGTCCAAAAAAACGGTACCACCTTCAGCCTTTTCTAGTGCCCCTATATTTTTCAAACCATTACCATTTTCAAAACCAAATAACATTTTTTCAAGATCATCTTGATTAGAGGTTGAGCAATTTATAATGATAAAATGCCCATTGGATTGTTTTGAATTGTCATGAATATATCTAGACGCAGCTTCCTTACCAGAACCAGATGCGCCTGATATTAATATTCTACTATTAGCTTTGGATACCTTGTCTAAATTAGATAAGAAGTTTCGAAAAGCAACGCTCTGACCTATTAATTCAAACTCAACTTTATCCTTCTGTTTTAATTCTTTGTTTTCTTGACGCAAAGATGAAGTTTCCATAGCGCGACGTACCACAACTAAAAGTTGCTCAATATTAAACGGTTTTTCTATAAAATCATAAGCACCTTGTTTTATTGCTGATACTGCTATTTCAATGTTCCCATGTCCTGAAATGATTACTACTGGCATATTTGGATAATCGATTTTTACCTTTTTCAAAATATCTATTCCGTCCATATTGCTATCTTTGAGCCAAATGTCTAAAATCAACAGACTAGGAGGGTTTTTCATTACTTCATCCAAACACTCAGCAGAATCACCAGCTAAACGTGTTAAAAAGCCCTCATCCAATAGAATATCTGATATTAATTCTCGAATATCTTTTTCATCATCAACAATTAAAATATCGTTCATCCAGTGTTCACTCCGCCTTATAATCAATTTGATTTTTAGATTTTGGGAGATTAATGGATATCAAAGCTCCTACAATTTCACTGTTTTTAAATGGAGTAGAATCTTCCAATTGCAAAACTCCTCCATGCTCCTCAACAATTTTCTTAACAATTGCCAATCCAAGTCCCGTACCTTTCTCACGGGTTGTGACGTAAGGCTCAAACAATCTTGATCTATCTTGTGGCAAACCTACACCATTATCAGAAATTTCTAACACAACATTTTCAACACAATCTTTTATCAAAACATTAATTATGCCTTTTTCATCCCAGTGTGGATTGTTCAGTCTTCTTGTTTCAATTGCCTCACCAGCATTTTTCAAAATATTTGTTATTGCCTGATTTATCAAAGTTGCATCAATCGATATTATAATAGGAACCTCAGGTTTCATGAAATTTATAGAAACTGTAGGTTGTCCAGCCTGTTGGAGGGTAATTATTGACAAAACTAAAGAACCTAAATCTTCATCTTTACGTTTCAATTCGGGCATCCTTGCAAATTTGGAGAATTCATCAACAATTCGCCGAATATCATCGGTTTGTCTGGTGATAACCTCTACCATTTGTTGAAGTGTTTCCGAGTCACTAGTCAGAAGAGGGCTGAACTTTTTTCGAATTCGTTCTGCCGACAATTGTATCGGAGTGAGAGGGTTTTTGATTTCATGGGCAATTCTTCTTGCTACATCACCCCAAGCAGCAGACCTTTGTGCGGAAACCAGGGTTGTAACGTCATCTAAAGCAACAACATATCCTTTTAAATTTTTATCCTCAATCATGGTCCCTATGCGAACCAAAAAATTTTCTAACCGGCCAGATCTTATCAATTTCATTTCAGACTGCAGATTATTAGCTCCTGATTTTTTTAACTGCTCAAAAATATCATTTAACTCTGGAAAAATATAAGAAAGCTTGCTTTGAATTGCTTGTTCGCTTTTGTAATTTAATAATTTATTCGCTGAGTTATTTATAAAATTCACATTTCCCTTTGGATCGAGAACGATTACCCCAGAAGTAACAGATGAAAGTACGCTATCAAATAGTCTCCTTCTTTCTTCTATTTGCTCAGTATTATCAATTAAAGTATCTCTTTGACGCTTAAGTTGTTTTGTCATTTGATTAAAATAACGCCCGAGCTGCGCAATTTCATCATCACCTTCATCCTCAATCACCTGAGTAGTCAATTCACCTGCCCCAACTCTCTTTGCAGCAGCGGCTAACCTTCCTATTGGTTTCGATAAACGTTCTGCAAACCAAAGTGCAAACAGAACTGATGAAACAATAAGTAGAAGAGCTAAAGCAAAATAAAGTACAGCAAAATTAAGCAAGTAAGCTGTTCTATCACTTTCCATTTGTTGATATAAAATTGCTGTCTTTTGGGTTTCATCCAATAAATTGAAAAGCGCTCCATCTACTTCTCTTGTCACATATAAATATCTATCGCCAAAACCATTTAAATAAATCAAAGCTCTAAGCTCATCATTATTAAAATCTTCTATTAAAACAATATTATACAAGGCTTTTTTAATTTTTTGATCTTCAGGTTTTTCAAAATCAAAAAGATAGGATCGATCGCCCCTCAGCTCTATGTCACCTGAGCTATTGATAATAAATGCTTCTTTCAAGCCTCGCTGTAATTCCAACTGAAGATCAGCTAATTTATTTCTTAGCTCATCTTCCTCAATAAAACTTTTGCCCTTACGAAAATCTTGCAAGTTAGCTGCTAAAGAGCGTATATCCTCTGCCAAAGCTGACTGCTGTTCATCGGCGTATGATCTGGCAGCAGATAATGAAGCACCAACAACACTCTGTACTCGTTCGGAAAACCATGTTTCAAGGCCTAAATTGATCGAAATAGTGGCAAATAGAGCAACAGTGATGGTAGGCAACAGCGACATTGTTGTGAAAACACCAGCAAGACGGAAGTGTAGTTTCGAGCCTGCTAGCCTAGATCTTCTTTGCGATAGAACAAATAGAATTCTAACCAAAACTATACCAATAATCAACAGGACGTAAACTAAATCCAATAGCAGAAAAAAACGAAGCCAAACAGATTGACCAGCTACATTAAAAGGGCCTAAAAAAAGATACGTAGCTATTGCTAAAATTGGCCCAAGCAGAATGAGAAAAATGTTTATTACAGACTGAAAAGGTTTCAGATTTAAATAGTTTAAAAGCCATTTAGAAAGAGACTTGTTTTTATTAAACGCTACCAAATAAACCTCAACCTAAAACAAAACTATGAAGATTTGTTGCAAAATTACATCACAAAATCAATATCAGCATCAAATATCAAGAGACGTGTTGCTTTTTTACATCAATTTGCGGCGTCTTGAAACTTTTATATTTAGTTCACTGATTTTTTTTCTTAAGGTGTTACGGTTAATTCCCAGTAGATCAGCACACTTTGCTTGGTTACCACCTGTTGCCTCCAAAGCAACACCTATTAAGGGTATTTCCAATTCCTTTAAAATACGATTATAAAGGCCAGACGGAGGTAGAATATTCCCATGCAAGTCAAAATACCTGCGAAGATGCCTTTCTATATCACTCGACAACTTTTCTTTTCCAGCCGTTCCAAATAAACTTTCCATTTCTGGTTGATTTTCAAGTGACTGCTCAACTTCAGTGAGAGAGATCTCATATTCACGCGCAGTTAAGCCTAATCTTTTAACAACATTTTGTAATTGCCTGACATTACCTGGCCAACTGTAAGTTCTAAAAAGTTCCTGAGCTTTTTCCCCTAATATTCTTTTTGGACTACCTTCTTTTTCAAGCAAATTAAGAAAATGTTCAGTCAAAATCAAAATATCATCAACACATTCGCGAAGACTGGGTAATTCGATTGTTGCTGCCCCTAGCCTGTAAAAGACGTCGCTTCTAATTAAACCAGTATCGACAGATTCTATCATACTGCCCTGCATGGTTGCTATAAACCGGGGTGAATATTCGCCAGGATTATCAATCATTTGGACCAGTCTAGCTTGACTTTCTAAAGAAAAATCGGAAATTTCTTCTATAATTAACGAGCCACCTCTTACTTTAGCTAATAATCTAGCAGGTCCATCGAGCTCTAAGAGATCAGTGGGAGAAACAGTTACAAAAGGTAAATTACGCCTATCAGAAAAACTGTGTAATACTTTAGCAATCAAACTCTTACCTGTACCGGACTCTCCAGAAACCAGAACAGGTAAATCCGAGTTCATAAGGCCAGCAACCAATCTATACACACCTTGCATAGGTGCTGATTTTCCAACTAGCGGTAATCCACTCTCTTCACTAGGCACATCATTTTCATCTCTATTTGAACGAATATAAACTTTTTTCTGTTCAAGCGCTTTTGACACTCTTTTCATTAAGTCTGGAAGATCAAATGGTTTTGGTAAATAGTCAAAGGCCTTAGCATCAGCAGCTTGAATCGCAGTCATAATTGTATTTTGCGCAGAGATGACAATAACTGGAAGGCCCGGCCGATCAGATGCTATTTTTGGTAGCATTTCCAAACCATTTCCATCTGGCATCATTACGTCAGTAATAATTGTGTCTCCCTTGCCCTCTGCAACCCACCTCATTAGAGTTGTAAGGCTTGACGTTGCATGAACCCTGCAACCAGCTCTAGTCAAAGCCTGCGTTAAAACTGTCCTAATTGTTCGATCATCATCTGCAACAAGCACTGTACCATCCATTTAAGAAGCCTCACTAATAAGAGAATTATTTTTTACATTGATTGCGGCCAAAGAAATCGTAAAAACTGTATTTCCTGGAGTACTATCAACAGAAATCCAACCATCATGATCCGAAATAATTTTGCTAGCCAGCGCCAATCCTAATCCTGTTCCATTTTCCTTACCTGAAATAAATGGATCAAACACTTGATCACGTATATCAGCAGGCAAACCTGGCCCATTATCGAATATTTGAATTTGCAATGGTAAAGCCTGGCCACTTCCATCGGATCGACGTAACCTAAACGAATGATCAAATGAAGTTTTGAGTTTTATTTTCCCATTGTCTTTACATGCCTCAGAAGCGTTTTTTATCAAATTCAAGACCACTTGAAGAAGTTGATCTGCATCCGCAACCGCAGCAGGTAATGATGGATCATATTCTTCTTCGAACTTAATATGAGCACCAAATCCCAACTGAGCAGACCTTTTGGCTTTATCAAGTATATCGTGAATATTGACAGCCGTCATTTCTGGTGCCCGTGAATTACCAAACTCTTCAACCTGCTCAAGTAAATTTACTATTCGTCTAGTTTCTTCAACTATTAGATCTGTTAATTCTCTATCTTTAGTCTCTAAATTCATCGATAAAAGTTGAGCAGCACCAGAAATACCCGCGAGTGGGTTTTTAATTTCATGGGCAAGCATTTCTGCCATGCCAATAGCTGATTTTGCGGCTGATTTTACAGAATTTGTTTGATTTACCCTACCCGCTAGTTCTCGAGGCGCTATCAACACAGCTATGTAGCCTGGATACTGTGATACTGGAGCAAAGATTAAATTGCATTGTAAAAGTTGTTGACCAATTGCACCCACTTCAACGTCATTAACGAATAGTGGAGTCACAAACTCCCGTGCCCTAGCAAAACTTTTTTCCAAAGGCGCTTCTACAATTAAACGGTCCCAAATGTATTTACCACAAAGTGACTTTCCTGAATTGTTAAAAAAACCTTCAGCAGCTGGATTAGTCTCAGTTATGATGTCTTTAGGATCAATAAGTAGCGCCGGGACAGGAAGAGAAGACCAGACAAAATCAAAAGGAACTTTTGTCATGCGGCCTCTCTTAACTCAAATAAATTTGATAACTTGCAAGATACTTTAACTGGACAGTTCTCGGTTAATATTGATTGGCGTGAATTAGTAGACGCACCTAATTGATCCATATACCAACTCAAATGCTTTCTAGCTACTTTGACGCCCAATTCATTGCCATAAAACCTCAAAATGTCCTTGTAGTGATTTATGATTAATTCAATTGATGAAGCAAAGTTTGAATCATCATATTTTTTACACCCCCATAATTCAGCAGCTATTTGATTCAATAGCCACGGACGACCCCTTATTCCCCTACCGATCATCAAACCATCTGCCGTGGAGTCTTTCAATGCCTGCCTAGCCGATTTTGCATCCACAATATCACCATTTACGATAATCGGGACCGAAACAGCCTCTTTAACCCGACGAACGAGTTCCCACCGAGCAGCACCCTTATAAAACTGACAGCGAGTTCTTGCATGAATTGTAATAAGTTTAATACCAACCTGTTCAGCAATACGCGACAGACTTGGAGCATTCAAATCATCATCATTCCAACCCAGCCGGGTTTTAAGAGTAACTGGAACTGATACAGAACTTACCACAGCTTCAATCAACTTAGCCGCTAACCCCAAATCCTTAAGAAGAGCAGACCCAGCATAACCATTTACAACCTTTTTCGCAGGACACCCCATGTTAATGTCAATTATTTTTGCGCCTAATCCCTCAACCATTTTTGCGGTTTCAGATATTATGTAGGGATCTCGTCCTGAAATTTGAATTGAAGTGTTTTCTTTATTAATCCCCAAACTAGCCTTTTGTACAGTGCCCGGCCTACCGCTTAATAATTCCTGGCTAGCAATCATTTCAGAAACAAAATGACCAGTTTTAAAATGCGAAACTACATTCCGAAACGGTAAATCTGTTATTCCCGCCATCGGTGCTAGGAAAATGGGGTATTCAATGTTGTGATTTCCAATTGATATCGACATTTGATACATTTGAATTAATTATGATCAAATTCCAAGTCTGATAGGAACCTTAATGCATATTTTTTCCTCGCTAAAATTTAAATGCTTATTTTTTAATCATTTTATTACTTTGATTGCGAGTCAGCTATAAAAATTTTACAAGTCCTTATGGAGGAATTATGACCACAGTCGCCATCATAGTCGCTGCAGGTAAAGGTATAAGAGCTGGTGGCAGAGTAGCAAAACAATGGCGAACAATTGCTGGAAAGCCTGTCATTGACTGGTCAATAGATGCTTTTAAGAAACATAAATTGATTGATCATGTCGTTGTAGTAGTACCAGCAGGTAAAAGTCTCGATCGAAAAGATGTCATATGTTGTACTGGAGGATGTTCTAGGTCACTATCCGTTTATAACGGATTAAAAGCTGCAAAACATCTTTCGCCCGAAAAAGTACTAATTCACGATGTCGCGAGACCAGCAGTATCCGAGAGCAT
>Ga0181565_10001872_pt1 | contig 16085 bp, 11 predicted proteins | sample 101ome_16_FD_129661 | JGI IMG/M metagenome (GOLD analysis project Ga0181565, IMG submission 129661) | Coastal salt marsh microbial communities from the Groves Creek Marsh, Skidaway Island, Georgia - 101401AT metaG (megahit assembly) | ecosystem: Environmental > Aquatic > Marine > Intertidal... | reverse complement strand
GACCCCTTGACCATTGTCGTTGCCTCGAGGACGACTTGATTTTTCCATTTGATCCAGCGCCGCGCTATCAGGCTTAAGATCAGAAGCGCTTATTTTCTCGTCATCCCCAAATACTTCCCCTGCTAGATTGATCTCCTCCATTTGAAGTGGGGGAGCTAGCAAAATCTCGTCGCCCTCCTCAACGCCATCAAGGACTTCTATGAACTTGGTATTGAAGAGCCCCACCTCAACAGGCGTCGGTTCAGCACTTCGCAACCCTCGTTTAAAGACGACTTGCTTGCCATCAGTGGTCGTCACCGACTGAATGGGAACCTTGAGGGTGTTGGGAATGTTGGTGATCACAATTTCAGCCCTTGCCGAGACTCCAGGTTTCAAGTCAGGAAGGGTGTCAGTAACCAGAATCTCCGTGGCATATTCTTTGAGGTTTGGATCGCTGAAAAACGAGGCAGAGTCCGGCAGCGGGGCAACCTTGCTAACGATCCCTTTGTAACGTTGATCAGGTTGTTGATCTAGGACAATGAAAGTGGTCTGTCCTTTTTTGATTTTATTGATCTGAGATTCGTGAATCTTGACATCCACCTTCATCTGAGACGTATCGGGCAGAGTGATCAGCTCCTGGCGGTTGCGCACCTGAGCCCCTTCCTCGATCATGGATTCGGAACTGAAACGGCTGCGACTTTTAGCGTAGACCACCATACCACCTTTGGGTGCAAAGATCTTGGACTTATCGAGTTGCTCCTCTTCTCGCTGCAATCGCTCTTGATTGAGCCTCAAGGTATTGCTCTGAGTAATTAGATCCGCAACAGCTTTGTTCAGGGTGTTCGTGGCTTGCAGGATCACGCGCGTTAATTCATTGGAAGCCTCGATAAGAGCTGAAACATAGGTTTCTTCGAGTTTGGGGAGGTCATACATTTCCAGCATTTTGTATTCGGTGCGAGCCTGCTCAAGGCCAAGAAGCGAATTGGTAACCAGGGTCTGATCCCGCTCAAGGTTTGTTTTGGCTTCGAACCCTTGATCAAAAAGCCTTTGTGACCAATAGAGCTGATTTTGATTGATCTTCAGGGCTTCTTCACCCTGCTGGATCGCAATTTCTGCATTCCTGAGCTGCTGCAGGCGATCGCCCTCAATAAACTTACGGTAATCGATGTAGGCAAAGTTGGTATTGAGGATGGCCGTATCAATCAAGCTCTGCACTTGACTCCGTTCAATTTCAAGGTTGGCCTTGGCGGCCTCAAAAGTCTGCACAGCACTTTCATAGCTGAGCTTCTGCTGATTGACCTGCTCCACCGCTTCGGCAGAATCCAGCTCAACCAACAGATCACCAGACTTGACTACTTCCCCTTCGGGAATGATGTAGATGATACGAGAAGTGCCGTCGACCTCATTACGAATGATTTCCTGATTGACCGCTTCCAGTGTCCCACCGGCTGTCACCGAAACTAGAAAATCTCCGCGTACCACCTCGAAAGTGGACTGGTCGCCATCCTCATTACTATCAGATCGGGTCAAGGCCCATATTGAAAGCAGGACAAGCAACCCGAGGATCACTTTGAGTCTTAATCCCGAAGCAAGCGAAGTTTTGCCGTTCTCTTTTGATTGGTTCATGGCTGATTATTGAAAAAGTTGGTCCGGTGTTTTCAGCAATTGTGGGTTGTTCTCTGTGGGAGCAATCGATTCACCCCTTGGGAGCAGCTGTTCGGATTTTAGATCCACCACCACGGCATCCTGACTGATCCAAAAATCCTCACGATCGGCCCTCAGGATGCCGATTTCTAATAACAAGTTCATCCTGGCTCCAATATAGTTGACCATCGTGGTGCTCAATGCATTACGAGCCGCAACCAAATTATCCTGAGCACGTACAATTTGGTCGACCGTGGCGCGACCTGCTTGGTAGGTCAAGCTGGCCCCAGTGACCCGTTTGGAGGCAAGCTCCATGGAGATTTTCTGAATCTCGTAATTTTGCTCGTATTGTTTGAGGTTACGCAGAGCAAGGCGTATGGCGTTACGCTTATTATCCAGGGCCAGCCCCAAATTTCGAAGCGCCCGCTCAAAATTGATCAGCGTGGTTCGGTATTGATTACGTTCACTGAAGCGGTTGATTGGGATATCCAGTTCAAAGCCCATGGAGGTTCGAACGTTATCCGAGTCGAAGCTGGCGTATTGGTTGATCGAATCATTGCTGTCACTCAATGAAGCATTGGCAAAAAAGTCCAAGCCAGGCTTGAGTCGATTCGCAGCCACATAGACTTTGCGCTTGGAATCCTCGAATTGATCGATTTGGTTCATCAGAGGCCAGGAATATTCGATAGCCAATTCAAAAGCACGTTCAGCATCCAGCTCAAGCAAAGGCAGCCCAGCTTTGGTTATGTCCTCCAACGCCGAATCATCTAGCTTGAGATCGATTCCCAGTGGAAGCCCAAGGTCTATTTTAAAGCTATCCAGATCAGTCCCGTAGGAAGCAATCGCGTTGATGTAATTATTCTTGGAGGTCAATTCGGCTTGTTGGATTTCACCAAGGTCCACTGTGGAGACACGACCTGCCTCAAGCTGCTCCACCAGTCGAGCTGTTTCATTGGTACGGCTCTGATAATCGGCGAAACTATTTCGAATGATATCCCTACCTCTGAGCAATCGGAAATAATCCAACACTTTTTGAACGGCGAACTGATTCTGGTAGTGATTGAAATCTCTAATGGCGTAAATCACATTGCGCTCAGATTGCCTGAGGTTTTCGGCTGCGACCCTACTGCCAAACCCGCGCAGTAAAGGCTGGCTCAGGTTGAAACTGATGGCATCAGAAACCTGCTGACGGGGGCTGCCCACATAAAACCGAGTCAGATCACGAGCCAAGTTGGCACTGATCCTTCCACCGGTTCGCATGAATTGAGAGACAGAAAGTCGGCTCGATACACCCCCAAGAGAATCCCCACCACCCTGCGGGTCGGTGTAATCGGCCCCTGCGGTCGCCAGAAACTGAGGACTGAAGACAAACTCCGTTTCGCTCAACCCCAAAGCAGATAGATAGAGCGACTCCTTTTGAGTTTGGTATTCTCGGCTTCCCTCAATGGCCAACTCCAACGCACGGTCCACATTGATTTCCATGGCCTGCTGCAGGCTTCGATCCGCAAGGATTTCCTCACGAGTGACCTCATCCACATCGCGCTCAGAATAACGCGTATCAATCGTAAAATCCTCCTCCTTGCCAAAGAGATCTGCCTGGATTTGATCGAGTATGGCATAAACATCCCTGTCGGTTTTATCCCGATAATAGGACGTCTTGCATGCGACCAGCGCCAAAGCGCCGATTACTGCCAAGACAAGCGTCAGTAAAGTTGATTGATTAAAGTCACACCTACGCACAAGCCGGTTTGGATTTTTCTTCGCACCCGTTGAGTTGACTGTCTTCGAAGACGGAACAAAGTTCTTCAATGAGCGGGATTTGACAAGGGGAGAAAGCAAAAAGTTACAAAAATAATCAGCTCACCCAGATTGGGTGAGCTGATGGCTGAAAGCCTCTGATTTAAGTGCAAAAAGGGTTTTATTCTTCTACTTGAGCGCGGTAGAAGCGAGCCCGACCTCTGGCGATCCGCTCACTGTAGGTCACAGAGCCCGTTTCGTTGACAAGGCCGCTCTTGCGCTTGGCCCAGTTGATGAAATCAATCGAACCCTGCACGGTGTAAACCTGACCGACTGTTCCAGAAACAGTGACTTCTATCATGGAGCCATCTTCAGAAAGCCTGGAGGTAACCTCCGGGCTAGTTGGCGGTTCAACCTGCTTGGATTCAACACTGACTGCTGCGTGAGCACTACGTTGGGAAAATCCAGCAGCATAAGCCAGCACGGCATAGTGCCCTGAATCGGCAACACTCACCTCGGCGATGCTAAACACTGGCTCATGGGCACCTGGGATATCCACCCCATCTTTCTGCCACTGAAAGAGCAAGCCTTCCAAACCGCTTGCTTCAGCCTGTAATACAAGTTCCGATCCTTCATCGAGAGTCTGATCAGCAGGTTCCTGGACAAACGAAATGGGGTTGACCAAGCCTTCGACCTCAAAACTCTGAGACCATTGGAATGCTGCCGCTGACTGAATGATAAAGCCCTGACCCATTCCAACTGTAGGCTCCTCACCGCCACTCCAGAGCCATCCAGTGGTGTCATCGATGTAAACCCCTAGATCCACTGTATTGCCCTGAAGGTCAAGGGTAGAGAGCGTGGTATTCTCTGGGGCCACAAAGCCAAGTTCACTCACAAGCAGACCGGCCACGGCTAAGCGACTTCCCCTGGCTGACCCGCCAGCTGGAATCCAGTTCTCCAACTGCCCAATCAGTGGCTTGCCGGAGGTAAACCACTGGTATGGAGCGGGGCTGTCAACTCGGGCACCCTCGCCGGGAGTCAGGCTCAATGATGGGAGAGACCATGTTGAGTCCTGAGCCGACCAGGTGGAACCTTGCCATTGTCCGTCGATCAGTTTCGAAACAGTAAAACCATCGGGAACATCCTCAAACAGCGACGAAACAAGGTTGGCGTCTGATTGAAATGGGTTGGCAACCAGCGAAGTGCCTTCAGGGAGGTCCACCAAGTGGAAACCCACCCCGACGGATTGCGCGTTGGCACCCTGCAGCAGGCTGCAGACCAATCCCATCAGGGCTAAGGGTACGGCTCCTGGGGCTGAATGACCTCTGAAAAATCGAATAGCTTGCATGATGTGATTGGGACCTAGTCCCTCTAACTATCTAATGGGTGGTCGAAAGCTCTGTCAAAAGTAATCGCTGCCTTGCTTGCGGAGATCTAAATCTCCAGGTCCTCATTCTCTTCAATTTCCCTCAATCGAGCCTTGGGTAGTTTGAGACGGACAAATCCGTAGACCAGATAAGCCGTGAACGCCAGAGGCAGGAATATGGGTAGGACGGTTTGGTGCAGGATGAATAAGAGCCCAATGAAGAGGATCACCATGACCATGGTCATGAATCGTCCCTTGAGGCGAAAACCCACTCGCTTGAATGACGGGTAGCGCACCTCACTAATCATCATAGCCGAAAGGAATACGAGCAGGATGGGTAACACATAGCGCCATTGACCGGTTGCAAACCCTTTGTCTTCCCACCACATGAGGAAGAGGGTCAAGGATGCCACCAGCCCGGCTGCCGCCGGAATGGGAAATCCGAGGAATTCTCGACCGCTCTCTGACTCAGCGCTGGCAGCCATGACATTAAATCGAGCCAGGCGCAAGGCACCGCAAATTAAGTAGACTGAGGAGATAAACCAACCGATTTCCTGATGGTTAAGAAAAACGTCCTTGAGGACCACCTTGTGAACCAGGAAAGCTGGAGCAACCCCGAATGACACAATGTCGGCAATCGAGTCGAATTCCCGACCAAAGGGACTTTCCAGCCCACCCATCCTGGCAACGCGACCATCAAGCAGGTCGAAAAAGCAAGCAAGCAATATGAGCAGCAGTGCCTTGATGATAATTTGGTTGAAGTCCTCCCTGCCCGGATCTGCCTCGACAATGTGCGTCAACGCCAGGAATCCGCAGAAGAGATTGCCTGCCGTCATCAGGTTGGGAAGGATGAAGAGGCTTAGCCTGGGCTCATCACTTTCCCGAGAAGACTTGGGATGCCTTGGGGCGACCATGACGTTTCTCAACCTTCCTTGTCCGAGTCCAGCCTTAGGCTTGTGGCCGCTGGAATCCGATGGCATGGGTGAACCAGATTGTCTGGGGTGGGTCGATGCCATCGGCTAGGAAACGTTGCAGTCAATTTAAAGGTCTCTGGGGTCAGTCACCTTACCCGTCAAGGCACTCGCAGCCACTGTAGCCGGAGAGGCCAGGAAGACTTGAGACTCCTTGTGCCCCATGCGGCCTGGGAAGTTGCGGTTCGTCGCACTGATACACTTGAGGGGTTTGTTCATCCTTCCAAAGGTATCAACAGGCCCTCCCAAACACGCAGAGCAGCCTGCATTCTCAGTCATTTGGACACCGGCATCGGTCATGATTTGCCATACACTGGTTCCATCCCACATGGTTGATTTGAGCTCGTCAACGATCTCAGGCGTCGCAGGCACTCCAAAGGTGTCAATGACCACGGATTTGCCCCGAATGACTTCGGCAAAAGCAATGAAATCGCTCGTTTTGCCCCCGGTGCATGACCCAATGTAGGCACGATCCAACCCGAGGTCCGACAATTCTCGAGCAAGGCGACGATTACCTGGGTCCGGATGGCACGCGACCGTGGGTTCCAGTTTATCGAGATCGATTACGTGCTCAGAAAAAAAGTTTTCGCTGGCATCTCTTTCCACGGGCTCATACTCCGATCGTGTCCCATTGGTCTCGGTTCGATGGCGCACGTAGGCTTCGGTTTTCTCATCAAATTCAAAAATACCATTTTTACCACCTGCTTCGATAGCCATGTTTGCCACCGTCATGCGATCATCCACTGACAAACTTCTGGCTCCCTCCCCATCAAACTGCATGGCACGATAGGTGGCACCATCAAATCCTATCTCTCCGATGATGTGAAGGATGACATCCTTGGCCATGACACCGGGCTGCAGGCTACCTTCAAGACGAAAATGCATGGTCTCGGGTACTTTGATAAGAAGTTTTCCCGTTCCCATAACGAACCCGGCATCCGTATTGCCGATACCCGTAGCAAATTGATTGAAGGCACCAGCCATGCACGTGTGTGAATCGGTACCGAAAAGGACTTCACCTGGGCGAGTATGCCCGCGCTGAGCCAAAGCCGTATGACAGACCCCGGCATATTGAGAGCCATACTGCTTTTTGAGTAAGCCCTGGGCCGGATTGAACACCCATTTGCCTTCGGGATCATCGATGACGTCGTAAAAATACTTGAGACCCTGCTCTCGGACAAAGTCCCTCAGGATATCCACATTACGATTGGAGCGAGAATCAGCCGTAAAAATGTAATGATCGGGGATAATGACAATGCGCTCCTTGTCCCAGACCCGAGCGTGTTCTCCAAATTCACGCTTAAATACGCCAATGGTACCGGGGCCACAAACATCATGAGTCATTAGTGTGTCGGCCTTGACCCAGACGTTGTCCCCTGCCTTGACCTGTGCCTTCCCTGCTGCCCGAGCGAGTATTTTTTCAGTCAATGTCATCATCGAATCCTCATCCTAGACATAAAAACCACAGCATTTCAATCATCATTAGCCCCATGGGAAGCTCTTTGGCTTATGCCTGGTCCTGAAGCATTGAGATCGCTCTGAGATGATGAAAAAGAAATTTCCCCCTCCATCAGATGAAGGGGGAAATCGGGAACTGAGCATGTTGAGAACACGAATAGCATGAAACCTAAACGAAAACGTAAACCGCAATTCTCAGATTAAGAGACATCGGCTTGGCTGAGCCTGTTCAAAAAAAGATTCAGTAAAAAAACTTTTCAGCGTGCTAACAAATTTAGTCTTGCCTAATTTTAGGCTTGCAAGCGGTACAGGTGTATGATGATTTGGCAGTGATTATGAGTGGGCGTTTTCATCATCAGCCAAACCAGCTCAACAAATACCATGGATCCCACTTCAACTAAGACAGTTCCACTTGAAATCCATGACCTGACGGTTGCCTATCACAACAAACCCGTCCTATACGGCATCGATGCTGTCATACCAGAAGGTAAGCTCGTGGGCATCATCGGCCCTAATGGAGCCGGTAAATCAACCTTGATCAAGGCCATCATGGGGCTGGTCCCCATTGAGGCAGGTTGGGTGAAACTTTTTGGCTCTGATCGCAAATCAAAGCTCAAGCGCGTTGCCTACGTACCGCAGAGAGAATCGGTGGACTGGGATTTTCCCGTGAATGTCCTCGATGTGGTGTTGATGGGTAGGTACGGCAAACTGGGACTCATTCGGCGCCCCAGCAAGGAGGATCGTGCTATCGCCTGGAGTTGCCTTGAAAAAGTCAACCTGACTCCCTATGCCGATCGCCAGATCTCAAATCTCAGTGGGGGTCAGCAACAGCGCGTCTTCCTAGCCCGGGCACTTGCCCAGGAAAGCGACCTCTACCTGATGGACGAACCCTTCGCTGGAGTCGACGCTGCAACCGAGGCATCCATCATCGAACTCCTGCATACCCTTCGGGCAGAAGGCAAGACCATCATGGTGGTGCATCATGACCTCCCCACAGCCAGGAACTACTTTGACATGCTCATGCTGCTCAACATGCGTCTGGTTGGCCTGGGCCCCACCTCCGAGATGTTCACCTATGAAAAACTCCAGAAAACCTATGGAGGGAGATTGACCATTTTATCGGAGGTTGCTGATGCGGTGCGGCAAACCCATTCCTGATACGATGCTTGGTCGCTCCATCATCACGATCCTGGCTGTTGCACTCAATGCCTTGATGATGCTCCAGCTTCATGCCGAACGCATTGGGCAAAGTGTGGATATACATCCTCTAGATCAGCTTCGTCGCTTTGTCGCCCTAGAAGATCCTGCCCTTCGATTTGCTTTGGCTGGAGGCCTTATTCTTGGGCTACTCTGCGGGTTGATGGGAAGCTTCCTAGTGGTCAGGAAACTTTCCCTGGTTGGCGATACCATCTCACACGCCGTCTTGCCTGGCGTGGCCGCTGGTTTTCTTTGGAACATGGAGAAAGATCCAGTTGCCATCCTGATAGGGGCCACGACAGCCGGATTGCTTGGCATGGTCCTTGTCACGCAACTGACACGGCGAACAAGACTCAAGGAGGACACTGCCATGGGCATGGTGCTGGCTGGGTTTTTCGGAATTGGAATCTGCATGATGGGCATGATCCAGCGACTTCCTACTGGCAGTAAAAGCGGCATAGACAAATTCCTCTTCGGGCAAGCAGCCTCCCTAGGCTGGGGGGACATACAACTCATGAGTGTGGTTGGATTGCTGGTTTTGATCCTGATACTGACCTTCTACAAGGAGCTGCTGACCACCAGTTTTGATCCCCAGTTTTCCGGCTCCATCCAAATTCCTGTTCATACCATCGAACATGGTTTCATGCTCTTGTTAGCCTTTGCCATCGTCATCTCACTCGAGGCAGTTGGTGTGGTATTGGTCTCAGCCATGTTGATCATCCCAGCAGCGACAGCCTATCTCTTGTGCGATCGCATGCATTGGATGCTTTTTTGGGCCTGTCTAATCGGGATGATTGCCGGAGCAGGTGGTGCTTTTTTCTCATTCCTTGGCCAGAAGTTACCTACTGGTCCATTCATGGTGTTGAGCGCCTCTGGCCTGTTTGCCCTGGCTCTGGCCTTTGCTCCAAGGCAGGGTCTTGTTTCCAGATGGTGGGCACGCCATGCAAGGTCCAGTCGTATTCGAAGGGAGAATGCCCTCAAATCAATTTTCCATGTTTTGGAAAAGGAGCACTTTGCTAGAGAGGGAGTCACCCTGATTGACCTAGCCCATTCAAGAAGTCAGACCCTGCATGAAACCGAGAAGACTTGCCGAGAACTGACCAGAGCAGGCCTTGCTTCCATCGCTCACGAGGAAAAAGCTGTTTATCTCACCCCTGAGGGCATGAGACGTGCCCAGACAATCGTTCGAAATCATCGTCTCTGGGAAAGGTATTTGACCGACGCTGCTAACTACCGGCCGGACCACGTCCATGACGATGCCGAGGAAATCGAACACGTCCTTGGCGAAGCCACCGTTCGCATGCTGGAGCGACAGCTGAATTTTGTTGATCGAGATCCACATGGGAAACCCATCCCCAGCATTCAGGACATCTCTGGACAACCCAAAAACAGAAACCCGGATGGCATGACTGGCTACCACACACCTTCATGATGAATCTGATCCTACCATGGGACTGGCAACGGGTTGTGATCGAACCCTGGACATCCGGCGCTGAAATATACGGATGGATCCTGCTCATGGGCTTTCTCATCAGCGCGACCTGTGGATTGATTGGTAATTACCTCATCCTCCGGCGCATGGCATTGATTGGAGATGCTATCAGTCACAGCGTGCTACCCGGCATGGCAGTAGCCTTCCTAGTGAGCAGCGGCTGGAAGAGTGCGGGAGATCAACTTGGAGCCACGGCCAATCTACAGGAAGGACTCCTTCACGGATGGCCGATTCTTTTGGGTGCCATCCTGGCCGGCATGGTCACAAGCCTGCTCATCGAACTCATACACCACCGAAGCCGCATCAAACAAGACGCTGCCATCGGCATCACGTTTTCAACCCTGTTTGCACTAGGAGTCGTTCTGATCAGCCTCTTTGCTGACAAGGTGGATCTTGATGCTGACTGCATCCTACATGGCGAGATCGCTTTCATTCCGTTGGAACCCTTCTTGAGTGTAGGAGGTAGGGCCTTGGCCCCTTTGCCAGTGATTCAGATGCTTGGCGTCGCATCCCTGACCGTGCTGGGTATCGGTTTATTTTACAAGGAGCTGCTGATCAGTTCGTTTGACCCAGGCCTGGCCAAGGCCACCGGGATCCGGGTGCGGTGGATTCATTACGGACTGATGGTCTGGCTTTCAATCGTGGTGGTCAGTGCCTTTGAGTCCGTGGGGGCCATCCTGGTCATCGCCATGCTGATTCTACCCGGAGCCACAGCCAGTCTCCTTAGCCAAAGCCTAAGGACCATGTTAGGCATTTCTGTGGTCCATGCGCTGCTGAGCAGCCTTGGCGGACTTCATCTGGCTATTTGGCTGGATACCTCCATTGCTGGAAGCATGGTGGTAGCCGGCAGTGGGCTCTTCATGATTGCCTGGTTTCTGAGTCCCACCCAAGGCTTGCTGAAACAGTGCGGCAAGGCAGGCGCACGCGGCTAAACCACTGCGTCAATGAAATGAAGCTATGCGCCTTCAGCCTGAGCAGGGTCCTGATCCCGTGTCGCGGCCAGCAATACTTGGCCTAACTCATGGATCAGCAATTTCACAGCCATGTCTGCATGTTCACAGCTACTGGAGGCAGGTTGCGACGGCCGAGAGCTCTTGGCTGCAAAGAAACCTTTGAATCCACCGGAGGTCTCGGAAGGGACATCAAAAACATTCCAGAACCTGAGCTTACCCTGGGTCTCGAGTATTTTGGGAATCTGACCAAAACGCTCCCGCATCATTCCCTCATGTTCATGGCGACAGAGGACAATGATCAGATCAGCCTTTTCCAGGTCGGAAACCTTGACCGCTTCAGGATTTCTGGGCTCATCCATCAGGGCGTGCAGGCCTTTCTTTTCAAGAAAAGCGGATGCGTCCGGCGAGATGCCTTTGATACTGGTCTCGGTCAAACCTCGCGATTGTGCCCTCCACTCCAGCTTGGCCATCATGGCGTAGTAGTTGAAGAGGATTTCAGAAAGTCGGCTGCGATACCAATTGCCGGTGCATAAAAATAAAACACTTTTCATGGAATGAATAACGTCTGCGTCATCAGGGCCCCCATCAACGGCATGATGGGATGACCGGGCGGGACAACAATCAGCCGTGACCAAGAGGCTACCCTCGCTAAAAACCCTAAAAAAGTAAATTCCCCCTTAGATTGCATAAGCCTCCCGCACCCAGCTTGGTAGATTGGTTGGCCGTCCATTTTCAAGATTGATCAGTGTGTATTCGGAGGATCCTTCACTGCATAGAAGCCTCTCGGGCAAAAGTCTGATTTCGAAACCAATCACTGCGCTTCGGGACTTAAGCTCTTCAACCCAAGTGAGCACCTCAAACAAATCGCCCAAGCCCAATGAACGTCGATAGCGGATTTGGAAGGATTTCACATACCACCCCAGCCCTAGTTCCATGAAACGCTGCATGGAAGCTCCATAACATCGCTCCATCTGATCAAATCGAGCGGCCAGCACGTAATCCTGATAGCGGCTGGCATGAACATGTTTGAAAAAATCCAGATCGTCTGGCCGAACCTGCAGTTTGGTGGCAAATACCCTCGTTCCAGTAGCTGATACACTCACGCCCTCAACTTGAAGCGGCCCTGAGCTGGAAGGGTTTTCTTCAGGCTCCATGATATCAATCCACACGGTCAAGCAACCGCTGCACCTCGGCAATCAAGATCTCTCCGGTCTGTTCCCCAAGAGAAACCCGAGTGATGTATTCATAGCGTTTGAAACTACTCCAATCGACTCGTGACATGATGTAACCAAAGGCATCGTTGGTGAGTCCCATGAGTAAATTGTGTTGACCGGACATCTGGCGCTTCAGGTAGTAACCCAGATTGGGCAGAGCCTCACCGGGTATGGTCAGAATCTGAGCCGAACCCAACTCGACCAGATTAAGGGTGGTGGCAATACGGCCCTTACTGTCCACATCAAATCCAAGGGGTGAAGCCTCGAGCACTGCTAGCATCTCCTTGGATTGCACCGGGAAATGAACCCTTCGAGAATGAACTCTGAGATGAAGTGGTTCGTCTTCATCAGCCTGCTCAAGAATTCGAAGAGACTCATCAGCAAGCAGCTCCCCGATACGCTCGCATTCTTCCCAGGTTCGGGAATCCCCACCTTCCGGCTGCCGATTATCAGCCGTGACCATCCCTCCCTGCGCCCCATTGATGAATAGTGCCACCCCGCCGGCCTTCTGCTCGATGCGTTCGGTTAAGGGCCAGATCAGATCAGGGCTACAAAGACCCACATTCGCACCAAGCACTTCGGGATGAACCGCATAGTTTACTAGGGTTGCGATCACCGCTCCCTGCGAGTCGGTAGCCTGAATGACCGAGCATCTGGGATCATAAAGTTCGGGAGCGTAATAGTTGTAAGCAATCTTTCCCCTCGCCTCTCCGGTTTGAATACGCAGGCTCGCGGGCTGCAAGGAGGTCAGCGCTGAGCGAATGGCAGCGGCCATTTGAGCACAGACCCAATCCCAGTAGGCGGGATCTCCTCCATGCCCTCCCTGTCCGTCAGGGAATCCATAGCAATCAGGTGCGCTGTGGGTATGGGTTGCTCCGATCAGCACATGATCACCAGGGATCCACCCCACCATGGCACGGACTCGATCACCTAATACAGAGGGAAAACCCAGAAAATCGGAGGAAACAAATACGACTGAAGTTTTGCCCAATTCAATGGCAAGGGCTCGAACACTCAGCTTCCCTCGCGTCTCAGTCACCGGATTGGACGGGCCAATGCCACCGGAGACAGGCAGCAAAGGTGAAGGGGTCACATCCCGTATGGCCACGCCAGCTCGATAGCCCTGGGCGGCAAGGCTCAAAGCACCCAGGCAGGTCATCAGAAAAAGTTTGAATAAAGTCTGAGGCATGTGCGAATCGGTAATGGATTTTATCACTTATTGCAATCTCCTAGCCGTGGAACTTCTTGCCAATCCTTCTGCCCCGTTAGACCATGGTATGGTATGAATCGAACCAAACGACCCATGCCAAGCTCGCTGCTGATCAGTGGTTTGGTTCTACTGGCAAGCTGCTCCCAAGAACAGTCGCCCACCCACCCATCGACGGCTGCAATGCAAGCCACAGGCGATAACGAAGGAGACACCCTTCCTATACTGGATCATCATTTGTGGGAAGAAAACGAATTGGATACCTCAGCAGGGCCTCAAGAAATCTCGCTTCAGTGGCCAGCGAATAAGCGCTTTGTTTATCAGGCCTCAAGCGAGCAGACCACCGCCACGGAGGATTCACCTCTCATGACCATGGTTCAATCAGAAGCCAGCCAGATCTTCACCTATGCTATCGAACCGCAGCAGGTTGATGAACAGGGTCATCAAGTGATTGAAATCACCTACCTCAGCGCGAAGGTGGATCTGGATATGGTCGGCAACCAGATTCATTACGATAGCGATCAGAACCAGACGCAACAAGAAGCTGACCCGTCCACAGAAACTGCTTTCAAGGGCATGAGCAAACTCATGGGGCATTCCATGCGGGTCACCTTGAACCAGGCAGGGGAAATCCTCCAAGTCGACGGTCTTGATAAGCTTTATCAAACCCTAAGAGAATCCATGCCAGGTCAGTCTAATGCCATTTATGAGAGGTTGATTCAAGAGGATCAAATTAAGGATCTGATTCGTTATCCTTTCCTACCTCCTGTGCCTGTGACACCCGGTACCCCATGGCAGATGCAATCAACCGAAAACACAACCCTGGGACAGTTTGCATCCATCAGCAACCACTACACTTACGCAGGCACGCTTGAACGTGATGGAGCCAACCTTCATGCCATCAGTGTGAAAGGCATGGTCGAACCTTACGCCGATGAGGATCCCGACCCCATGGGCTTAAGCATGCAAGGAGGCAGCAGTCAGGGCAATATCCTGCTCAGCACGGGTTTCGGTTATCTGATGGAGTCGACATCCAATCAGACCCTGTCCATGCGCATTCAACTTCCAGAAGAACTTATGGCATCACTCCCAGTGACTCCCGAGTTAACCTTCAAGATCATGCATCACACCCAGCTATTGGAAATCAGCGAAACGGCAAACAAGTTGTGAGCCATGGGTGCTCCTGGCTTTCGGATCAAGCATCGGCTCCAACAAGCAAGGCGCTCCCCGAGGGAAGCGCCTTGAAATGACTGCCTAAGGCCTGAAGCCTTAGAAGCTCCTTACCGTCATCCTGTTCAGTGACCCGCTGTCAGTTGACGTAAGACATAGGGCAGGATGCCGCCATGACGGTAGTATTCAATTTCGATGTCTGTATCAATGCGGCAGCGAAGTGATATCTCCAAGGTCTGACCTGAGGATCGCGTGACCTTCATCACCACTTTCTGGCGTGGCTTGAGGGAGTCAGAAAGTCCCAACAGATCATAGGTTTCGCTGCCATCCAATTGATGCGACTGAATGGTTTCACCTTCTTCAAACTGCAGCGGTAGAACTCCCATGCCTACCAGATTAGAACGATGGATTCGTTCGAAACTGGCAGCAACAACTGCCTTGACCCCAAGCAATCGTGTACCTTTTGCGGCCCAATCCCTCGAACTCCCTGTCCCATATTCATGGCCAGCTAACACCACCAGAGGTGTGGATGCCTCGGCATAGCGCTGGGCTGCATCGTAGATACTGAGCTGTTCACCTGATGGCTGATGGCAAGTCACTCCACCTTCAACCCCTGGCACCATCAGATTCTTGATGCGCACATTGGCAAAAGTGCCGCGGGTCATGATCCGGTCATTGCCTCGGCGAGACCCGTAACTGTTGAAATCACTGACTGCTACCTGATTGGATTCCAGGAACTTTCCAGCTGGAGCGTCTGGCTTGATGGCACCAGCGGGGCTGATGTGATCGGTGGTCACACTGTCACCAAAAACACCCAATGCTCTAGCACCCTCAATAGATTGGATGCTTCCTGCCTCCATGGAGAAATCACTGAAGAAGGGTGGCTCCTGAATATAGGTGCTCTGCTCATCCCACTGATAGACATTACCTGTTGAAGAGGTGATATCATTCCACTTGGGATTTTGATCTGCAAAATCCGAGTAAAGTTTCTGGAAAACCGCTGGATCCATTGCCTGGGAAAACAAAACCCTGATCTCCTCTAGGGAAGGCCAGAGATCCTTTAGGAAGACCGGTTGATCCGTTGAGTCCATCCCAATGGGTTCACGAGCCAGATCAATGTCAACGCGACCTGCCAGAGCCAGGGCAACGACCAGCGGAGGAGACATCAGGAAGTTAGCCTTGATGTTCTGATGAACCCTGGCCTCAAAGTTACGATTACCCGAAAGGACAGAAGCGGCGACCAAATCATGCCCGACTACGGCATCTTCAATAGGCTTGGAAAGAGGGCCACTGTTGCCAATACAGGTCGTGCAACCATATCCAACCAAGTTGAAACCCAGTTGATCCAGATAGGTCTGCAGGCCGGTTTTGGATAGGTAGTCACTGACCACACGCGATCCAGGTGCAAGAGAAGCCTTCACAGCAGGATTGACAGTGAGACCTCGCTCGACCGCCTTCTTGGCTACAAGCCCAGCAGCCAGCATGACGCCAGGATTGGAGGTATTGGTGCAACTGGTAATCGCAGCAATCAGAACACTGCCGTGTTGCAGGGAGATAGATTGATCGTCCTGAAGAACTGTGATCGGATCACCAGAAAGTGCTGCCTCATCCTTACCAAAACCACCCTGATTGACAGGCCGTGCAAAGGTGGCAGCAAAGCTCTGCTTGAGATCGTTCAGTGCAATGCGATCTTGAGG
>Ga0181565_10001868_pt1 | contig 16102 bp, 14 predicted proteins | sample 101ome_16_FD_129661 | JGI IMG/M metagenome (GOLD analysis project Ga0181565, IMG submission 129661) | Coastal salt marsh microbial communities from the Groves Creek Marsh, Skidaway Island, Georgia - 101401AT metaG (megahit assembly) | ecosystem: Environmental > Aquatic > Marine > Intertidal... | reverse complement strand
TACTCCATAATTTATTGAATTTAAGTAAAATATCAATGCAATGCAAATTAAATTGGGCAATTTGCAAAATACTTCATCTTTTACCACTACAAAAGCAAAGGGTAACACATTGAAAATAGGCAAACTAAAGAGGTTTTTAAAATCAACTAGAGAGTATTCAATAAAATATCTAAGCAGGAAGAAAATATGAAAAAAATAAAATTATCTACTTCGCGACTATCTCCCCTATTTGGCTCATTGTTGATGCTCATTGTTTCTCTATCACCAACAATTACCAAAGCTGAGAACCTCACAAGTGGCACCGTCATTAAGACAAGAGGCCGAGTAATCGCAAGTATAGATGGTAAAGAAATAGAAATAAAAAAAGGCGACAAAATACCCGCAAAAACATTTCTTGAATCAAAAGAGAAAAGCTTCGCGATCATTTTATTTGAGGACAAAACAAAATTAACGCTCGGCCCGAAAAGTAAAATTCAAGTTGTTAATCCCTCAACAGATAAAGACCCCGGCATCATTAACCTATTACAAGGACAAATAAGAAATAAAATCACCAAACCAGGAGTGATGAATAAATACTTTGTTAATTCTAAAGCAGCCGCTATCGGCGTTCGTGGAACTGAATTCATTGCCATATATAATCCAAAAACAAATTCTTTAACGAGTGGTGGCTTTAGTGGAGTTGTCGCCATTGGGCCATCAATTGAAGGAAGCCTTACTGTCAAATCAGCGAACAACACGATTAAAGATGGTGGGAAAAACATGTATTTTTTAAAAGCTAAGCATTTCAGTTCAGTTCAAAAGACAAAAGATGGTATAAAAATTTCGGCTCCAAGAAAATTAAGTCCGGTTCAATACGCTCAATTAAAAAATAATGAAGAACCTATTTTCAATACAAGTGCCATTGTTGCTAGAGTCCCTCAGAAAAAGCGAACAACATCACTACCTAACGTCTCGGAAAAAGTACAAAATGTCTCCATTTCACTAAACAATGAAATAAACTCTACACCCGACACTAGGGTAGAAAAAGAATCAGCAAAACAAATGCCGGCCGGAAGTTTTGTCGATTTAAACTCTGGTGCAATTATTCCCCCTCCTCCAGGAAGTGAATATGACCCTAACTCAGGCACATATATCATCGACAGCGCTTTTGGTAGCGTAAGCGCTGATGGCAGTTATGTTCCTCCTGAAGGTTTGGCCATAAATGATGAAGGAAAATTTGTACCCACATCAGAAGCAGGTACCGAAAAAAGTAGCGCAAAACACCTTGAAACTCTTAATAAACTCGTCGATAGCGCAAGGAATTCTGAAACAATTATGCTCAACCCTACTTCAAAAGCAATCTTCTCCTTAAACAATAGTCTATCAGAAGGAATAAATGGCGAAGATCAAGAATCATCAAAGCAAGCATCAAAGGCATCAGAAGAGGCCCAAAGTCTTCTGGATCAAGAAGCAGATTTCACCAGTGAAGCTTCTCTACCTTCAATTTCAATGGACACAAGCTGTCCCGGAAATATTTGTGATAAATTTGATACGGTTGCGCCAACAAGCGATGAGGCTAGCCAAAAAACACTCGTTCAATTTATCATTCGAGTGAACAAAGACTAATTATTTTTAACAAGGATATCTGTTGATGAAAAGGAATTCATCTTACTTTAAAAATATCTGCTATTTCTCAACAATTGCAGTATTATCGTCCGTCAGTTTATCAGCGGAACCCCCGGCATCAAAACTAAAAAATAAGCGAGAAAAAAATTGGAATAATTATATCAAAAAGGGAACTTATAGCCTTTTCATCGATAGTGAAAATGGACTATCTCACCTCCCCTACGGTGAGCGGCAAAACATCCTAAAAAAGCGTAATTTGCGTTGGGACAACCTACTAAAACTATATAAAGACGCTGATTATTTAGCAGTGACAAAGATGGCGCCAACATTTTACGAATGGAAAACACATCGAGCAGCTGCTGCTTACATCTCTGGTTTATCATATTCAAAATTTAATGAATTAAAAAAATCGCTTAAAGACTTAAACAGATCAATTAAATATAATTTTAAAAATCCTCAAGTGTATTTTGAAAAAGGAAAGGTACTCCTTTCTCTAGATTTTTTAGATGATAGTTATCAGGCATTTGAAGAATCAATAAAAAGAAATAATCAACAAATTTTAAGTAGATATTATTTAGGTTGGATAAAAGAGTTGCAAAAAGATTATAAACAGGCACTAAAACATTATGATGATCTTCTCAAAGATCAAATAATGGATTCTGAAACAACTCAGTCGGTTCAAATAAGAAGGGCCGAAATATACGACCAACTAACAAAAGATTCAAAAATAGATACAAGAGTTCGTAATAAGATTCTCAATCAAAAGGTGGTCCTTCCGGCAAAAGAAGCTATTAGCCTTGATCCAGCAACGACGAACGCAAAAAGATTAAGGGAATTCCTCCAAAAACTAGAGCAAAAATTTGGTTTACCAAGCTTAATACCATTTAAAATTGGATCAATTGGAAACTACCTAAGACTGAATCAATATCTCTCTTACAATACTAATGTAACGAGTTTACCTGAAGAAATTTCTGAATTTAGAGATTCTTGGTTAACGAACACCATCTTTGTTTACAAACACTTTTTTTCAAGTTTAAAAGGAATAACTCACACTCCGGAAATAAGAGTGAACTATACGACACATTTTGAAAAAAACATACCGGGGATTATTGCGGAGGATATGTATGTTATTGGGCCCAGCTTCAGGAACTCAATAAAGCACAATTTGTGGGGACGCCCTTCAAATTTTATTTTTGATATAGAAACATCTTATACAGGAAAAGATGTCAACCAAGACCGATCAAATGAATTTTTCAGTCGCTCTTTAAAACTTAATATTGGAGAGAGTTTTCAATTTTTGAAATTTGGAAGCACCAGTATAAAGTTCAGACAAGATTCTAGAAGCTACTTTGACTCATCTTTGGACTCAAAAACATCAACATTTTTCGTCAATCAAATTATTGGTTTACAAAATAATCGCACAATATCACTTATTGGAAATGCTGATTTTACAACAACTGAAACGAAAGTTAATAGCACTAATACTTACATGCTTAGAGCAGACTATCTTCACCCAAAGTTAATTGGAAGCTGGGAATTACAGACAGCGCTAACATTTCTTGGGACTGATACAAAAGAGCAAAGTGACATTCGTGGCTTCGAGACAAATATTAGTTATGAGATGGAGTGGCGAAGAAAGTTCATGAAAGAATTTGAATTCGCAATGAATTATAATTATTCAAAAAACAACTCAAAAGATGAAGCGAATTTTTCTTATGACAAGCATATCGTGTCTTTTGAATTACAGTACATTCCTAGGTTCTAAGCCTCTCTATTACTTTAATTTTTAGCCAGTTTTACATTAGAACTTTTTAAGTGTAGGTCACGCTGTGGGAATGGAATGGTAATCCCCTCTTTTACAAATGAGATATTTACTGCGTGCATAATTTCACTTCTGATGTGATATTTCTCTGCAGGTTCGTCTATATAAAACTTAAATCTAAAGTTTAAGCTACTATCACCAAATTCCTCAAACCAGACTTGAGGAGATGGTGAACTTAAGATTTTTTGATGATCATTCATTATTTCAAGCAGAGTATTTTTAACAAATTCAGTATCTGTACCGTAAGAAACACCTACTTCACAATTTATCGCAAAGATGTTGGAATTAAGAGTCCAATTGGTTAGACGATTACTAATGATTTCGCTATTTGGAATTATGATTGATGAATTATCAACAGTTTCGACAATCGTGCTTCTTATGCCAATCTGACAAACCCGACAAAAAAGATTATTCACTTCAATCATATCCCCTACTCTAATAGGACGTTCAAATAATAAAATTATTCCGGAGATGAAATTATTAACAATATTTTGTAAACCAAAACCGATACCGACACCTAAGGCACTCGCAAAGATAACAATATTCTTGTAAGTAAAACCAAGCAGACCAAAACTTACTGCTAGAAATAAAATAATATAAAAATACCGTACTAAAGTTTTAATACTTGGAGAAAACTTTTTAGAAATATTAAGATACTGAATCCAAAATGAATCAATAGAGTAACTCGTGATTAAATAGGCACCTTTGATCAAATAAAAACTAATTAAAATACTAATCGGTCTCCAGAGTGTTAACTTATACTCGCCTATAGAAAATATCTTCAAATCCCAAATGCTGCCAAAAATAAATATATTTTCACTCCACGAACGAATGACAAATAAACCGATGACAACGACAGTCATCGTATTAAAACCACTTTGAATAAAATTTATAAATTCATTATAACTTTCCTTACTGGGAAAAAACTTAACCTCTTTTCGCGCAAAATGAAGAAGTATCGATGTAATTAAATGATAAGCAGCCCAAACGAAAATAAAACTAAACAGATTATTGAAGACGACACCTTGAATAACCCGAGACAAAACTCCAAATCCAATAATCTCAATAAGCCCCGCAAAAAAGAGAAGGCCCGCAAACATAAATGTTAAAAAGACTGCAGATCTAAACAGAATAGACATATTGTTTTTTTGCTCTGGAGACACACCTGAGGTAAAACGCCATAGGCTCTTAATAGAGTGAGCGCTTAAGTACATAACAAGAATACTAGATAAAAAATACAACGCATCGGACTCGGTGCCAATATTTAGGATCAACATTTTAAAGAAGATAAAAATAATCATAAAAATATTGAATAATCTTCTCTCACTGTAAGGATCTATTTGGTTGAATATTTGGGCACCAAAACGAACCCAAAGATACGATAAGATTGGTGCGAGAGTGACGACATTGAAAACATGAGGTACGTCTGGAATTATGTTTGTGACCAATTTAATCCAAAAGAAGAGATAAAAAAGGATAACGAGCAGCAGTCTATCGGTAAATATTTTTCTCAATATATCAGAAAAAGTTGGATGAAAGAATTCGACATTATCTCCGAATCTTGAATATGCAAGGTCGGTTAAGTACAAAGCGATTCCCATACCAATAATTAAAATAATAGACATAAAAATGATTTTGCTTAAATGTTTTGAAATTACATTTTCATCGACCTGGCCAAAGCTTCTATCAATATCATATTTGATACCTTCCCAAAGAACCTCAAATTGCTTTAGAGGAGAAAGAATGAATTCATTTATCTTCCAACTAAATAAGTTCGCTCCAACATCTTGCTGAATCGTTTTTATAAGATACTTATTCCAGCGCTCGATTTCTTTATTAAACTTTTCAAGACTATTTCCATGTTTTTTTGCCTTAACAATTAGGTCTTTAACAACAATTTCGAGTCTACTAACTTCGTTAATTATTTTTTTTGCTCTCTTGACCTGATCTGCTGATGTTGCTCCATTTTTAATAATTTCTCGTTGAATCTTTTTATTTTGACCAATCAAAACACCTAGACTTAATAGCCTGTTTTCTTCTTCGCTTGCCTCTTTTAACCATAACGGAAGATCCTCCACAAATTGTGCAAGTTTCTTACTTAATGTTTTTGACTCATTTGGGCCAAGTACACCACTAGGGCTAGTGGTAATAACGTCACTTAATTGAAGTTTGAACTTCCAAATTACTTCGTCTCTTTGCGAAAACTCCTGACTTTTTAGTTTTGACTCTTCAACATCAGTAGCAATTCCTTTAACTGGGATATTATCGGATGCATAAATGTTAAAGGACAGAATAATAAAACTTATTAATAATTTTTTCATAAAATTATTATAAGTTCTTCTGACAAAATTAGGTAAATTTTATTGGGTAATCTCTTGGGTCTTTAGTAGGTCAGTTCTCTCAAGCAATGAACTCTGATGATGATCAATTTCTTTATTTTTCCCAACCGCACCAATCATTGCCAAAATTTGAATAGGTATATGATCGTCATATCTATTAATAACAGTATAGTTAATTTGAAGTCGCTCTAAAATCTCAAGTGTTTTAGCGTGAATTTGCTCGGACTGACTTTCAGTTTCATTCCGGCCAAAATTTTCAAATTTAACTAGTTTTCTCGAAACGAGAAAATGGGTATAGCGATCTTTTTCTTTTTTTGCCAACTCAAGCATATCTTTTGCAATTTGGTGGTCATCTCCCCTGTAATAAGCAGCGTAAATTGCGGATATAATCAAAGGGGCATCACAAATTGTAATATCAAGATTATCTGGGTAGATATCTTCTAAATTCTTTTGATTATTAAATTTTTCGTATTCATAATCTTCGCTCGTAAAGTCGACGCCTTTGTAATAATCCCATTTAGCAACTTCAGGTACAGCATCCGCTTTAAAAAGAAATAATTTTGAGAAGTATAATAGACCAGCACTTAATGTGGACTTACCTGAACCCGGTGCCCCTAAAATCGCCAACTTTAAATTGACATCGTCATTTCTTGAAAATCCATTTGTCAGGTGAGAAAAAGTTCCATCTATCTTCACAAGTACCTCAGTATAAAAATAATTTGGCTGAGGTTTTAACACTAATTAGATTTATTAACCAAGGTTTTTATCTTTTATATTTTCTAGCGCAGAGCAAACTACCCAGAAACAAATGGGTTAAAATTTTTCTCGTGATAAATTTGGGTCTCCGCACCATGACCAGTAATCACCCGCGTTTCATCAGGCAGACAATACAACCGCTCTTTAATTGATTTTTTAATTTTGTCAAAATTTCCTCCAGGAAGATCAGTTCTCCCAATAGAGGATTGAAATAAAGTATCACCAGCAAACAAAACGGGTTGCTCAAAATACTCTGTATAAAAAGAACAACTTCCCTCAGTATGGCCAGGTGTATGAATGGTTTTTAAAAAATTTTTAAATTCTCCGTTATTAAAACTCAATGAATACTCTTGGCCATCATCAATCCATTCATCCACTTTACCGGCCATTGCTGGAGCAAAGCCAAACATGCTTCTTTGAACGGGCAAACTCTTGTAGAGAAGTTCATCACCTCGATGAAGACATAATTTCGAATTAGTTTTTTCCTTCACTGATTTTGAACAGCTTATATGATCAAAATGTGCGTGGGTGTGTAAAAGAAGTTTAACCTTTAAACCCATTTGCTCAACTTGACCCATAATCACATTTTCATCATCACCCGGGTCAATAATAATCGCCTCTTTTGAATCTTCACTATAAATAATTGAGCAATTACAACCAAGAGAACCTGTTGGAAAAGATTTCATTAAAAGTTTACTCATTTAATATTCCCCTTAAACATGAGCGCGTGACTCCCAAATCAAAAACAATAGTTGAACGAGTAACTCTATCTTGTCAAAAATTCAATAAGTAAAGCCCAATTAAAACTATTGCTTAAACTCCGCCACTAAGCCCTGAACGCTCGACTTCGCATCACCAAATAACATCCTTGTATTGTTTTTGAAAAACAGTGGATTTTGAATCCCAGCAAAACCAGAGGCCATTCCCCTCTTTAGGACAATCACTGTTTTTGCATGATCAACATTTATTACTGGCATTCCATAAATAGGTGAGCCCTCTTCTTCTCTTGCCGCAGGATTAACAACATCATTAGCACCAATGACAATGCAAACGTCGATGTTCTCCATAATAGGGTTAACATCATCCATTTCATGAAGGTTTTCATAAGGGACATTTGCCTCGGCGAGAAGAACATTCATATGGCCAGGCATTCTGCCTGCAACAGGATGAATCGCAAAACGTACCTCTGCTCCATTATCTTCTAGCATTTCTGCTAGCTCTCGCACAGCATGTTGCGCCTGTGCAACCGCCAGCCCATATCCAGGAACAATGCAGACACTTGTTGCTGCTTCCAAAATTAAATGAGTGTCTTCGACATTTATTGGATTTGTTTCGCCAGTTACTTCTTTTTGAGCAACCTTCGCCGCCCCAAAGCCACTAAATAGTACGTGGCCTAAAGACCTGTTCATGGCTTTACACATTATTTGAGTAAGAATAATTCCAGATGCACCAACAAGGGCACCAGCAACAATTAATAAATTATTGTTCATAACAAAACCGGCTGAACAAGCGGCCATTCCCGAGTAACTATTTAACAACGAAATAACAACAGGCATATCAGCACCGCCAATTGGTAAAACCGCCATTACGCCCATGATCAAAGATAACCCTGAAATTATATAAAAATACTGAATATTATCTGCAGGATTTTTAAGAAGCATAAAGCTTGAATAAAAAATTCCTATCAGGATTGCTGAATTAAAGAACTGTTGTCCTGCAAATTGAAGTGGCTTAGAAGCTAGCCCTCTTAATTTAGCCCACGCAATAATCGAACCAGTAAACGTCACTGCTCCAATAAAGACAGAAGCAACAATGGTTACACCTGTAAAAACCCCCATATTTGGGGCTAAGGTGTACGCAGCGTAACCAACTAATAAACTAGAAATACCACCTAAACCATTTAGTACGGCAACCATTTCAGGCATGGAAGTCATTGCCACCATTCTGGCCATGAGAGTACCAATAATAGAGCCTGCAATTAAACCAACGAATATCCATTGATAAGAAATAATATTTTTATCAATCAACGTCACAAGAATGGCCAATAGCATACCAATCGCTGAAAACAGGTTGCCGCTACGAGCAGTAGCTGGCGAACCTAGCTTCTTTAATCCCAGGATGAATAAAAACGTACTAACAACGTAGACTAAATTAATAATTAGAGATGTTTCCATTTTTAATCCTCTTATTTTTTTTGTTCTTTTTTCTTAAACATTTCAAGCATTCGATCCGTTACCATATAACCACCAACGACGTTAATCATTGCAAAGGTAACAGCGAGGGTTCCTAAAATGGTGACCAATTGATCGTTTCCTCCATTACCTGCAAGACTTATTGCCCCAAGTAACGTGATTCCTGAAATTGCATTTGAACCAGACATCAACGGAGTATGAAGAGTTGATGGAACCTTTGAAATAAGTTCAAAACCAAGAGCAATAGAAAGCAGTAAGATGAAAGTTAATGATATTGCCAACGATGTGTCCATTTTAAGCCCCCCCTACAATATTTTTATACATCTCATTAACGATTTGACCGTCATGGGTCATTAGGCACCCTCTAACAATTTCATCATTAAGGTCTAAATTAAACTTAGCCTCATCTTTATTCCAATAGGACTCAACAAGATTAACAATATTATTTGAAAACATTTGTGAAGCATGTACAGCAACTTGGCCTGCAAAATTTGCCCCACCAATAATTGTCACTCCATGGCTAATGACATCCTCGCCAACTTTACTCCCCTCAACATTTCCTCCGCTATCAACCGCTAAATCAACGATGACGCTACCAGGTCTCATTTGAGAGATCATTTCATCGGTAACAATACGAGGAGCAGGTCTTCCAAAAAGCTGCGCTGTCGTTATAACCACATCTGCGCTCGCAACACATTTTGCCATTGCTTGTTTTTGTAAATCTAACTGCTCTGCTGTTAGCTCTTTTGCGTAACCACCACTTGTCTGTCCGGTTTCACCCATATCGACCTTGATAAACTTAGCCCCAAGTGATTGAACCTGCTCTTCCACAACGGGTCTTGTGTCAAAAGCCTCAACTCTAGCCCCTAACCTTTTTGCGGTTGCAATTGCCTGTAGACCTGCTACGCCTGCTCCGATGATAAAAACTCGGGATGGTGAAATTGTTCCTGCAGCTGTCATTAACATAGGGAAGATTTTATTTAAGCGAGATGCTGCATTAACGACAGCGACATAACCCGCGAGGTTCGCCTGAGAACTTAAAAAATCCATTTTTTGAGCAAGCGTTGTCCGTGGAATCATTTCCAAGCTTATACTACTCACTTTTTTTTCATTGAAAAAATCCAACAACTTTGGGTTATTAAATGGATCAAGAAAACTAGAATGTATCGTACCAGAGCTTAAACTTTTTATATCATTTTCTCTAGGAGCCTTTATTCTAATAGCAAAGTCACTTGACTCAACCATCTCCTTTTCATCCCCAAAAATCGATGCTCCTGCACTTTTGAATTCGTCATCAGTAATACCTAAAGTCTCTCCGAAGCTAGCAGGTAGGTTTACACCAATCCCGATGCTCGTTAACTTTTTTACAGAAGCCGGGATAAGGCTAATTCTTTGCTCTTGAGGGTCTCCTTCCTTGAAGGCCGCAATTTTCATAATAAACTCCGTTCAGTTTTTTTATTCTCTTATTATTTCATTGAATTGAATTTGGTTGTACCTTTTTTTCAATATTTTACGAGACCACCCAAAGTATGTATTATGAATAAAAAATATTTAGGAATTTTAAAATGAAAGAAAATAATAACCTACATAAATGGATTATCTTTGGCATGGTTATCGGCTTTATCACTGGCTTGTTACTTAACATATATCAGTCCGCAATCGATAGTACGGTAATGGAAAATATTCTTTGGTACACAAAGCTACTTGGAAAAGATTTATTTATTGGGTCTCTAAAAATGATTATTGCCCCTCTCATCCTTGCTTCAATCATAAATGGAATATGCAGTCTTCCATCAAGTAAGCAGTTGGGAGATATAGGTATTAAAACGCTGTCTTACTATTTTATCTCCACTGCAGTTGCCGTTTCAATTGGTTTGTGTGCCGTTTTTATCATCTCCCCTGGAACGAAAGAGTCCTCATTGAAGATTAGACAAAATAGAATTAATGAAATCAAAACTATTAATAAAAGCTACATGGAGGAAAAGTCGGAGCAACCATTTAATTTATATCTGGCGCAAAAAAGCGGTGCAACTGCAGATGAAGCAAATTCATCAAAATGGTCGACTTTAAATAAAGGCGCAACCAGATCACCTGGTGAAATGCTAAGACAAGATATTCTGCTTAAAATATTAAAAAACCCATTTGATAGCCTGGCAAAGACAAATTCTCTAGGAATCATTGTGTTTGCCATCTTAATTGGACTTGCCTGCTTAATTATTGGTGAACCAGCAAATGGGGTTTCGAACTTTTTTTCCAGCTTAAACCTAGTCATGAATAAAATAACCATGTGGGTAATGAAATTATCGCCTGTAGCGATTGGTTGTCTCATTACAAACATGATGGCAACTCAGGGGATTCCCGCTCTGCAAAGTTTATCCTGGTACTGCACCACAGTTATTGCAGGGATTTTTCTTCACATTCTCTTCCTTTTATTGATTGTTAAAGTATTTGGAAAAATGGGACCAATTACATTTCTTAAAGGAATTAGAGAAGCTTGGCTCATTGCTTTCAGTACAACTTCAAGCGCAGCAACTCTCCCTGTTACAATCAGAAATGTTGAAGAAAACTTAGGCGTTGATAAAAAAGTTAGCAACTTTGCCCTACCTGTTGGAGCAACATGTAACATGGATGGAACAGCTCTATATGAAGGAGTTGCTGTTATTTTTATGATTCAAGTTTTTGGCGGTCTAGCAGATGTTCCAATTGACCTAACTCCTGCAAAAACCCTCATTATTTTTATCACAGCAGTTCTAGCAAGCGTTGGTGCAGCAGCTGTTCCTTCAGCTGGTTTGATAACGATGGCAATTGTCGCGAAAGCAGTTGGATTACCACTTTATTATATTCCCATTTTGTATGCTGTTGATCACTTACTAGACCAGTTCAGGACATCAACAAATGTACTAGGAGATGCTGCAGGAACTGTTATTGTTGATCACCTACGCTCAAAGCAAACTAAAAATACTTAATCAACTCGAATATTGTAATTTGCCATTAGCGTTTGAAATTTTAAATGATTTTTGATCTCAGCAACTTTAATCATTATATTATTGTTTTGATCTTTGAGGCCAAAAGCCTTCGCCTCTCTAAAAAAATCATCCGAGTTAATGAACTTTTCTAAGTCAGGAGCATTAATGAGTTCGGTTAACAATGTCTCTGCTGAGAAATTTTTATTTTCCTTTTCTATATGATTCAATACTTCGGATAAAAAACGCAGCGCTGACCTAGATAAAATCCAGATCTCCTCGTTTGCTAACTTCTTAGAGACATAGTCTATTAATAAATTCATATCATCATTATTCACATCAAGCGACTTATTTGCACCACTCCCTGTTGCTTTAATATACCCATCTTTCTCAAAGGCCAATAAAAGTTTTTCAACTTTAAGAAAAGTAGGTCCACATAAAATCCCTAATTCCTCTACCGCTTTATCAAAGTTATCAATTGATTCTCTTGAAATATTGTTAATAAAGAGTTTAAAAATTTTTGCAATTCTTAATGTTTCTATCAATATTTCACGAATAATTAAATCATTGTCTTTTGCTCCAGAGCCCATATCAAATTTATTTTTTAATAATGTCAGTTTATTATCCGTCTCTCTAAGTCTTGAAATAATTGTTTTAAAAACGCCTGGCATCCAGGATGGTAATGTATCTAAATCCCCTTGAACTTGCTCACCATCAATTGCCAACATTTCTCCGTCATCAACAGCCTCAACATTTGCAATTCGAGGTTTTCCATCAAAAAAGCTCAATTCGCCAAATACCTCTCCCTTTCCTAGAATTGCCAAAGTCAGTTTTTTACCTAAATAAGTTTTGTAAACCCTTACACTTCCTGTCCTGATAACATAAAGATACCTATCTCTTGCTCCCTCTTTGATCAACAAATCGCGACTTTTAAAAGTAATAACTTTTGCTTTCTGAGGTGTTTCTGACATTTTTTTCCCTTCATTTTTTGATTTACCTTTATAATAATTCAAATTGTTAATTTCTCCTACTTGGAAAATATTTATGAGCAAACTTGCTATTTTAATGCGAACAAAAAATAGTGATTGGGTCATCGCTCAAACATTAACCGCTTTATACTCTCAAATTGAAGTCGATTTCCAACTCTACATCGTTGATAGCGGCTCAACTGATTCAACTCTAGAAATTTGCGAGCGTTTTTCCTACAAGCCAATAAAAATGAAAGGTAATACTTATGTTCCTGGCCCAGTTCTAAACGCAGCGATATCTCAAATCACAGAAGAAATTATCGTACTACTTAACTCAGACTCTGTATTACTTCACCCTAAATCCCTTAAGTACCTTGTGGCCCCGCTAGTCGAAAATGAACAGAACATCATTGCAACGGTAGGGAGACAATTACCTCGGCATGATGCCGAACCTTGGGTGGTAAAAGATTATGCGACATGTTTTCCCGAAGCAGACGAAATGCCAAACTTCATGACCATGTCATTTCCATTATCTGCATTTAAAAGATCAATATGGGAACAAGAAAAATTCTACGAAAAGTCGTGGGGCAGTGAAGATACTGAGTGGGGAAAACGAATTGTTGATAAGAAGTATGGAAGCATTAAATATGTCGCAAAGGCCATCACAATGCACTCTCACAACTATAATAATAACGAACTCCATAATCGAAAATTTATCGAAGGTGAAGCAGACTATTTTATCTATCAAACAAAACCAAGTCTCATCAAAATAGCGCTGGGCTATTGCAAAAGAGTTCTTTCCGAAATCTTTTATTATGTGTCCCACGGCCACTTTTTTTCAATTTTAGCAGTTTTTAACCGAAACTTTTTTTATTTTTTAGGCTATTATAGAGGCTTAAAAAGTGCAAAAAATAGAGAGAAGAAAAATATTAGCGCTGTAATTCACAAGCCATACTAATAACATCGGAGACACAATGAAGTTAAAATATATTCTCATTACCCTAACAATCATCCTAACTTCTCAAACTTACGCAGCAAAAATAAAAAAAGGGATCAAAATTTTTGTTCCTTTAACAGTGGGATCTTTTGAAATCACGACGTCTCGAATTAAGGGTGGTAAGATTAAGAAGATGAATGATCATTATGAGGTGTCAGATATATATGTGCCGACTAAAAAACTAACTAGCGGTATTGATCTAAGAGATGAGCACATTCACGAAAGAATCAAAAATGAATCGGTTATTGTCAAAAAGGCTACGGGAAAAAATGGTGTCGGAAGCGGCATCATCATTATCAGAGATGTTGAGAAAGAATTTAGCTTTAAATATGAAGAGCTGAACGATAAATTTTTAAAAGCATCATTTAATATTAATTTAAAGGATTTCAACATTCCAAATTTATCATATGCAGGAGTTGGCGTTGAAGATGTCATCAAACTGGAAGTGACGTTACCTTTTAGTAATTAAAAAATTGCTAAAAACTGACGTTTGGACGAATTAAAAAACTCCAACCGGGATCACCAACAGCGTCTCGAAGAGAGCCGACATAACCTTTTCCCCTGACCCAAATGGCGCCAAAATCAAGTGAGTAAATTTTCTTTTTATCTTCGCTTGGAAATTTTTTACCAAATATTCCACTCATTCTGGTGATTTGCCAATTGTCGTAGGCAAGGTCCCCTCTGATTTCAATCTCACTATTATAAAATGGAGACCAGCCAGTGTAAGAAGAGTCTGTGTGACTTCGCTTCATTCCCATGTACATGGTGTCTCTAATTCCATTGTTTTCATGAATTTTCATTCCAAGGCGATAACTATAGGAAATTTTTCCAGTCTTCGTAATTGAAGCACCTTTAACTTTCATTTCGCCTTCATACCATTTATCAGAAAAGATGAGGTTATTAACAATATGTTGTCCACCGGTTGATAATAAGAAGCCCCCTATTCCAGCGCCTGTGATACCAAGCTCCTGGCTCCCCAGATAAACTCTATCACCTAAAAATAAACTCACTGCACCTGGTTCAGGGAAACCTTCAGTAAGAGCATTAATTAAATTAATACCTGAAACCTCCGACTTGTCGTAAAAGTCTGAGTAATGCTTTTTTAGATAAACACCAAAAACCGGCAAAGGGTTAACACTTAGCTCAAGCCTCGCACTATTTATGTCAAAAAAGTGTCGAAGCAGATAATAATATAGATCAGCTTCCATACTGGGTGCCATGACAACTGGAGATTTAAAATCCTGGTTATAGGCAATCTGAGAATAGTAAGCATCAAGTTGGTAATCAATTGACTTTTTCTGCTCCTCGTCCAAAAAATGTAGCCCGGTAACTGGGTAAGAAAAACACTCACTACTAATAATCAAAAATGATAAAAACAGAATAAATCTAGACAACGCTTAATCCTCAAAATATTAATTACTTCAAGGTTACTCTTAAATTATTTTTTTTCAACTAGGTGAAATCAATTAACCTGCTCGTAAGAAATGTTACCTGTTGTCAGCTATTAAAGTTTTTTCAGGAAGTAATCTACCCCACCTCGCCCATCACGTAATAAGACGATAACAACTGCCTCATCTGGAAGAGTGTTGGCCAAATTTAGGCTAGTTGATTCTCCAACGTATAACTGAGAACTTTCAATCTCCCCATTGGAAGTAAACCAACTTAAGTAATATACCTCACGAGCTTGCTCTAGCTCTCCAGTTAAATTATAAAAATCAAAGCTCTCCGGATTCTCACTGACCACGGCGGATAAATCTTGTTCATTTGAAGTAATCGATAAATCAGAGATAGAGTCAATATTTGGATTGGAGTTTTTAGTCACTCTTGTGGAGACGCGAATTCTTTTAAAAGTAACTATTTCACTTTCTCCTACTGAAAAAGTAAAAATCACTAAATAATCAAGTCCATTAAACTGCTCAAAAATGGACCGGCCTGCTAATATGTTTTCTGGAATGGTGACATTTATTGCGCCAATTGCTCCGGTGTAAAGCGTTGCCCCTAAAAGAGCGTTTAAGTCGGCGGTTGTTTCTGAGACTAATTGATAATGATCTGCTCCAGAGCAGGTGATTTCTTCTCCTGTAGCAATTCCTGGGTCAAGACATGCTTCAACCTTGATCGATATTTCACGCCCCTCTTGTTTTACATCACTGACAATTGGAGTTAGGGCAACCGTTGCATTATTATCATCAACTTCTGGAGTATCACTAACAATTCCCAACACCCGAAATTCCGAAAGTGCAGCGTACTTTTTAAAATCATCGTCCCCACATGAAGAAACTAACACCATTAAAAAAAATAAATTTAAAAACTTCATCTTAAAACTCTCCTTTCAAACCAAAGGTCGGAAGAATTGGAATACCTGAAGTCACTTTAGACTCACTATAATCATAGTTGTAGTTAAGGCCTTCACTATTACTTCGATTAGTGGCATTTTGAATATCGAGATACGTACTTAAAATC
>Ga0181565_10001862_pt1 | contig 16123 bp, 10 predicted proteins | sample 101ome_16_FD_129661 | JGI IMG/M metagenome (GOLD analysis project Ga0181565, IMG submission 129661) | Coastal salt marsh microbial communities from the Groves Creek Marsh, Skidaway Island, Georgia - 101401AT metaG (megahit assembly) | ecosystem: Environmental > Aquatic > Marine > Intertidal... | reverse complement strand
AGGCAACCCACCGCGTTGCTTCTGTTGATGTGTTTATTGGGAATCCTTGTTTATGCCTTCGAGCGCTTGAGCCTCAACCATCGCATGGACTTACTCAGTTCGCGGCTGACATACCAATTGGAGGCGATCATGGACTTCCCAACCCAACAGATACGCCTTTTAAATTTGACGGCAAAAGCCTCTGATAAAGCATTCAATGAAGTTGAGACAACATTTTTGGAATTCCCTTTCCTGGATGCCATCAGATGGGTTTCTCCCTCAGGCACAGTCCATTGGGAGCTCTTAAACCGTAAATCCCAGGAGTCTGCAAACCCATTGCCCGTATCGACTGAGCAAAGCAAGGAGCTTTTGAATGACCTTGAAGAGGGCCAACAACCTTTGATGAGCCCTCTCCATTGGCTGCCAAGTGGTAGCATCGGTAGCGTTCAGTTCACTCCTCTCCACGAGGACAAGACTCTGATCGGGTTTTTGGCAGTTGATTTCAATTTTGAAACATTGCTCAAAACACTCCTTTACCCTCTCGATAACCAAACCAACCCATTTGAAGTGAGGCTCTCATCAGATGGGGCTAGGGATTCTGAGAATTATGTGGCAACCCATGGGCCAACGCCAGTGGGTACTGCTAGAAACCTCAAGAGGGACTACCCCTTGAAGCTGTTCAATCAGCCTTTAATGCTTCGCATGACTCCTGTCAGCAGAAAATGGTATTTCCCACCTTGGAGTGGGTCCAATGCTGTGATGGCTGGAGGTTTATTGCTTTTTTGTATGCTCTATGGCTTCGCCTACAATCGCCACAGACAATCGGAACAAAACAAGAAACTCGATCGGGAAATACGATTCCGCAAGACAGTTCAAGCTTCAACTTTTGAAGGCATTATCGTCACCGACCTCATGGGGCGAATCGTTGAAATCAATCAGGCAGGTATTAAGCTATTCCACGACCTCATCCACGTGAAATCCACAAGGATATTCAGCCTGATTGACTTCAGCGATAGCTATAAAAAACATCTCCTTCCTAATGACCGCTCAAGAGGCAAAAGCCTTGACCTGTTTCCACTGTTGCTGAAGCGCATCAGCGAAAAAAAACAAAGCATTCAGTTGATCACCAAAACCTGCTCAAGCAAGCAGTCCCATAGACCCCTTTCGTGCAGCCTGAATACAATTCTTGATGAGGATAAATCACTGATTGGAGCCGTTTTAGTGGTTAGCGATATCTCGGACCGGATTCAATACGAGCAGGGCATCAAGGAAACAATCAGTCGTCTGCACAGTGTCCTCAACCACAGCCCCACGCCCACGGGAATCACTCGTCAACCTGGCAATCAGCTTGTCTATGTCAACCAATCGTGGATAACCCAGAGCGGCTATGAGCGCCAGGATATCCTGGGGTATACGCCGGATTCGCTGGCACAATGGGATAATGATGAGGTTAGCCAGAGCATTCGATCGACTCTGGAAGCTTTCGGCGTGTTCGACAATTGGCTTGTTCAATTTAAACATGCCAGCGGTAAATCCATGCACTGTCTGCTTTCAGCTTCCGAATTTACCTTCAATGAGGATCGATACACCATTTATCAGTGGAATGATCAAACTCTGAGCCAGGAACTTCAGCTTAGGCTGGAGGAGAGTAATCGCCGGTTTGAGCAAATCGCTGACAACATCCCAGAAATTTTCTGGATCTTCGAACCAAACAAAGGCTCTTTCACGTATATCAGTCCAGCTTTTGAAACCTTAACAGGGGTCAAGCGCAGTGAGATCTATGAAAACCTCTCCAACCTCTTACCCTTGATTCACCCCAACGAGCAAACAATCGTTAAAAAGGCGCTGAAGGACATTAAGGGTGGCAAAACAACGACCATTCAATACCGTATAAAAAACCGCGATCATGGCTGGTCGTGGATAGCTGACAAGTCCTTCCCTATAAAAGGTCAAAAGGGTCATTCGATCGGCTCAGCAGGGGTGGCAACCGATATCACTTCGAAACTCCAAGCCGAAGAATCTCAAAGCCTAGCCCTAGCCACAATGGATGCCATGGATGCACTGGTTTTCATTTTTTCGGGAAACCCTGCCAAGGTCAGTTACGCAAACCAACGGGCACTGAATTTTCTCAACATTTCTCTCACCGAATTAGGTGGCTCAACCATGGCAAATTGCCTGGAGCAAATTTGCATGGCTCCATCACCAGGATTGATCGACCCCAGCCCCAATGAGCATACCATTAGCCACTACCGCACCCAACTTAGAAGCAGCGATTCAAAGGTCATATCCGTGGATATTGGTCTTCAGTGGATTCAAGGTACCAACGAGCATGGACAATGGCTGTTCATCGCCACCGATATTACCGAACAAGAAAGACAGGAGAAAAACCAGCAACGGATAGATCGCTTGAAAAGCATTGGGACCTTGGCTGGAGGTATGGCACACGACCTCAATAACGCCCTGACCCCGTTGGTAATGAGTGTGGAAATACTTCGGCGCACCTATCCAGATTCCGATAAAATTATTTCTATGCTCGAGTCAAGCCTCACTCGGGCCTCCAAAATGGTTCAGCAGGTTCTGAGTTTTGCCCGTGGCAAAAATGGCAGCAAAAAAACTGTCCATGCCAGCGAATTGATCGCCGAACTCACTCAAATCATCGAGGTCACATTCCCAAAAAACATCACGATTCGCACCCGATGTGCCAAGAATTTGCCTGCCCTGCATGTCGACGCCACCCAGATTCAACAAGTACTGGTCAATCTTTGCATTAATGCTAAGGATGCGATGCCCGATGGCGGGTCAATCAGTGTGGACGCTCGGTCGATTGAAGTGAGCGAAAAACCTAAAGGAGAGGCCAAAGTGACTGAATTTCTTCCGGGGGATTATATACGCTTCCGAGTTAAGGATAATGGCAGTGGTATTTCACCTGAGAGCCAGGAGCATATTTTCGAGCCTTTCTTTACCACCAAACCCGTGGATAAAGGGACAGGGCTTGGGCTCTCCTCTTCCCTGGGCATCATCAAGGAGCATGATGGTTTCATGGACTTTTTCTCAGATGGCATCCGTGGCACATCTTTTGATGTGTATCTACCGGTTTCGCCCGCAAGCATTGGTGCCCAAACACCTTCCAAAGTCCTGAGCCCCTATCGGGGAGACGGACAATCTGTCCTGGTGGTTGATGATGAGGCAGATATTCGTAAAATGATGCTCACGATCCTAAGGCAGCTCAACTTGAAACCTATCACGGCGCGGGACGGATTGGAGGGACTCCAAGCCATCGAACAAGATGGAAACCATGCCATCAAATTGTGTCTCATTGATATGGCCATGCCCAAGATGAATGGCCTCGAGCTCATTCAGGCACTCCGAGAAAAATTCCCCCAACTACCGCTCATTGCTATGAGCGGCGGCATGAATGCAGATTTAGTTAAGAGCCTGGATCAGGAGGGTGTTTCAACCATTCTGACCAAACCCTTCTCAGAAGCTGAACTCCAGATGGCCATCGAAAATGCGATGCATTCCCGGGAAGGTTTGCTCGAAAGCTAGGCACGCACCAGGACCTCAAGGGAAGCTTGATCGCTCTAGGTCGAATGGGGTGATCTCTGACACCACCAGACAAGCCAGCCGATCAGTAGGGTCAAAATCCCAAAGAGGCTTGGTATAGGCTCTCGCCAAATGGAGAAAAGAGTGACCCAGGAAACGACCATAAGAAAGGCTCCTGGAACCCATGGCCAGCCTGTCACTTGACAGGTTTTGGGGTGCTGCCTTTTTCGTTTCATCAAACCAATGATACTCAGAGAAGCTCCGATACCGAGAGTGAACCCCATGTAAGCAATCAAACCCTGAAAGGAAGGAATCCACAGCATGAGCAGGGCTAAGACTCCCTGCAGCAGGATATTGGTCCAGCCTGGTTGCTTTGCTGGAGTAAAAATTTCAGGTAAATAACCATCCTCAGCCATCTGAGCGTAGACCCTTGGGCCCGCCATGGTCATAGCAGAAACAGAGGTCAGCAATGCGATGACAATAGCAAAAGTGATGACCTTACCCAAGATTGGTCCGCCCAAGGATTCAAAGGTAATGGTGGCGATATTTTCCTTACCAGCAATGTACTCCAAAGGTCCTGCCCAAAGAAAAATCAGGTTCAGAGCAAGGTAGAAAATAATCACAATCAGCGTTCCAAGAATCAAGGCAATGGGGACGGTTTGAGTGGGGCGAGCAATTTCGCCAGCCAGATAGACTGCAGCATTCCATCCGCAATAACTGAAGTAGATCCAAACCAGGCTGACTGAAAATGTATCCAGCTCAAACTCCCAGGTTGGACCCGTTTCAATCTCTGGCATGCGTGGGATCACCCAAATCACGCACAACACCAGGATGATTAGTTTGAGTAGGACGAGCCCATTCTGAAGGTGCCCCCCCCACCGCAACCCTTTACCATGGAAAAAACTGAAAAGGACCAGGCATGAGGTGCCAACCCAACGCTCATCCACCCCCCACAGCCATGGCTGCAAGTAGGAACCTGCCGCATGGCAGGCTGCAGCCACCGGGGCACTGAAACCGACTAGAAGAGAAAGCCAGCCTGCCACATACCCCAACGAGGGGTGAAGCGATTGAGAAAGAAAGAGGTATTCACCTCCTGAAGCAGGCCATTGCCGTATAAGATCCCCGTAACAAAGAGAACCAAGTAGGGCCACCCCTCCTCCGATCATCCATGCCACCATCACCCAGGTGCGCGAAGGCATGTCTGCGACCAAAAAACCAGTGGTCGTGAAGATGCCCGTGCCCATCATATTGGCCACAACCAAAAAAACGGCTCCCAGTAGCCCAATTTTAGGAGATCCAATAGCCATTAGCGCGAACCACTTGGGGCGTTATCTCGCAGATTAAGCCTCAGCATCCCTGAACCTCCTCTGGCAGGAGATGCTCGATGGCGCATGCTAGGGCGACATCCCGGGGATGGGAGGGACCACCCTACCTTCACGCTCGTTGAGGGCTCGGTTGGCTTCAATCATGAGCATTTGCTCTTCCCGAGAGAATTGCTGAGAGTTGTTAGGGGAATTACGAATTTGCTGAGCAGGGATACTCAGGCCGTTAGCTCGAGTAAGGGGTGATGCATTCTGAATGAGTCGCCCACTGTTGTTGGAGACCGGGCGAACACTGGTGACAGGCTGAGCCTGACTCCCCGGGACGGTCCTGCTAGACCGATTAGCTGAAACTGATGACTTTGCCTTGGCTCGCGCCTCTTCAGCCCGTCGCTGAATCAGCTCTCTGGCGCTGATTCGGGTTGGTTGCTTCACATTGGATGCACCTTTGCTTTTGGCACCGCCGTTTTTCTTGCCACCACCGCTGGCACCCTGATAGCGACTCTCCTCAAAAACCAGCTTATGCGACTTACCGAAGTACTCAATGTCCACATTCCCATCCATACCAATACGGGTTACCTTGACCCCATGATGCTCATCCTCCGACTCAGTGAAGGCAAAAAATCGTTCAACCGGAGGTAGCTCGGGGTCAGGGTTAGGAATGGTCATCGCCATCCATACCCGACGAATCTCATCTTTGGCACTGACACCAGCGATCTTGAGTTTGAGTTCATCCAATTCTGGGCTTTCCTCTTCTTCTTCTGGCTCTGGCTCGGGTTCGGGTTCGGGCTCAGGTTCAGGAGGGGGCTGCAAATTAAAAGGGTTTCTGTCCAGAATCGTTTGATAGGAAGCCCTGAGAGAATCTATCTCATCACTGGTTTCCTGAGCAACGAGCCCGCCGAAGAAAACGCTTGCACAAATGAGCCATACAGCGATCGATCGTTCAGAACGGTTCATTTTAGGGCACTTTTGCATTCTAAGACTGTAACACCGGGAAGATGCCTTGGTTGCGTTGGGCTGACAACTCGAAAAAAAAGGCAGTCAGGAATCAACCTGACTGCCTGAGGTGTTAGAAATGATCCGAGATTAATAGGAGCTCTGAACGCCACTGGTCGAGCGCTTCTGCATCCAGGGCATCATCTTGCGTAGACGGCTGCCGACCTTCTCGATGGAATGTTTCTCTCCTGCTTTGAGCAAGGCGTTGTATTTTTTATAGCCAGTCTGATACTCCTTCACCCATTCCTTGGCGAACTTGCCATTCTGGATTGCCTTGAGGGCAGCTTTCATCCGTTTCTTGACGCTACCATCAATGATTTTCGGCCCCACGCTGACATCCCCCCACTTGGCAGTCTCTGAAATGGAGAAACGCATACCGTGGATACCGGATTCATTGATCAGATCCACAATTAATTTCAACTCGTGCAAGCATTCGAAGTAGGCCATTTCAGGCTGGTAACCGGCCTCTATCAGGGTCTCGTAACCTGCCTGGATCAAGGCGCTGGTACCTCCGCACAACACCGTCTGCTCACCGAAAAGATCTGTCTCAGTCTCTTCCTTGAATGAAGTCTCGAGCACTCCAGCCCTGGTGCCTCCTACGCCCTTGGCCCAAGCCAAGGCAACTTTCTTGGCCTTACGAGAAGGGTTTTGATGGACAGCAATGAGAGCAGGAACCCCCTTACCCTCGACGAATTGGCGACGAACAATGTGACCTGGTCCCTTGGGGGCGACCAAAATCACGTCCACATCAGCGGGCGGGACGACCGTCTTGTAGTGAATGGCAAAACCGTGTGAGAAGAGAAGCGTTTTACCCTTGGTCAAATTGGGGGCAATGTCACTTTCATAGACCGCAGCTTGTTTGGTGTCAGGCAAAGCCACAAAAATGACGTCAGCTTTTTTCACAGCTTCCGCAGTGCTGAATACCTTAAAGCCTCTTTCCTGCGCTACAGCAATGGATTTGCTCCCTTTGTAGAGACCAATGATGACCTTGCAACCGCTTTCCTTGAGATTGAGTGCGTGGGCGTGTCCCTGGGAACCAAATCCAAGAACGGCTAGGGTTTTTCCCTTGAGCACATTGAGATCGGCGTGTTTGTCCGAATATATTTTTGCTGGCATTATTTTGATGCGTTGGATGTTTCGTGTTTGCGTTTTTTCTAAAGACGGCGATCAAGCCCGTGGGAGAGCCACAGTACCCGTGCGGGTGAGGGCCTGGATGCCATAAGGGTCCATCAAATCAATGAATTTGGCGATTTTGCCTTCGGAACCCGTGATCTCAATGGTGATAGATTCTGGGTGCACATCAATGATTTTAGCCCTAAAGATATTGGTGATCTGCATGATTTCAGAGCGCGTCTGGGCATCCGCACTCACCCGGACTAGCACCAGCTCACGATCAACGTAGAGTTGTTCCCTGAAATCCTGCACTTCCAGAACTTCCGGCAGCTTATTCAACTGCCTGACGACCTGAATCAAGGTGGCGTCATCTCCTTCGGTAACCAGGGTCATTCTGGAGGCGCCTGCGTGATGGCATGGAGCCACATTGAGGGTATCAATATTGAAGCCGCGACCGCTGAACAAACCCGCTACACGAGTCAGAACGCCGAATTTGTTTTCTACCAAAACCGAGATGGTGTGTCTCATATCTACCATTTGCCTGTACAAGGCGAAATGGAGAGATTTCTAGATTTTAATCTGAGGGTCAATAGGAAAAACCAATCAAACGAGCTCTTAATAGGTTTAGAGAACTAAGAAAACGCGACACTGAGCCCCTATCTGCCATCAGTCGTTCAAGCATTCCTTGCTCTTGATGAACCATCCAGGTTGAATGAGTGGGTTCATTTCATTCAGGGTCATAAGAAGACCAGAGTCCGTGGCCATGCCTAGCCGATGAGTCAACTTGAGAGCACAAACCAATCCTACTCGGTCATGTTAACAGGGTCCCTGCGGCAGCTCTGCTGGCTTTATTGTTGTTTGATCATGCCTTGGGTCGGGATGACTGGAGCAACGTTGAAGGCTTCGGAAATCCAATTTGACGTTTTTTCCGGCTACGGAGAAATCCTTAAGCGAGATTGCTGGCTGCCTCTAAGCTTTGAAATCTTCCATGATCAGGAAGGCTTCTCAGGAGTCATCGAAATGTGGGATGCGAGTGGGCAGATTCAGCGGCTCATTCCCGTTGATTTACCACGAGGCACACGCAAGCGCATTCAAGTCCCAGTTTACCATGAGGGCAACAGTTACGCATGGAAAATCAACCTGCGAGATGCTCAGGGAAATCTGCTAGCTGAGCGAACCCAGTTTCAGCATACCGAATTAGGACCTCAGGGTTTTGTTTTAGGGTCAGTGAGTGAGTCCTTTGCCGGACAACCCTCACTTCCCAAGCAAGCAGCTTTCGAGGATCAATCCTTTCTTCCGAGGGTCGGGCGCATCATGGCCCAATCGCTGCCTCAGGATGCGCTGTCAATGGAAGGGCTCAGCGCTCTCTATCTTCATGCCTCCCAGGCCGAGTTGCTGGAGACCAGCCAATGGGAGTCCTTACATGCTTGGCTTTTCCAAGGGGGGTGTCTGATTGTCGCTGCAGAGGATCCGGCACAGCTCAGGCAAGTGGCAGAACTGAGCGCTATCATTCCCTTCATCGTTGAGGGAGTTGGGAATCTACCATGGGGCACAAGCTTGAGCCAATGGCTTACCAGCGCCTCCCCGAAATCCAGTCCCCTACCAACCTGCTATCCCGCACTTTTTGATCAAGATACAGCATCAGGAGGTAGCGCCAACACCGGCGGGTCTGGCAACCCGAATTTCAGGATCAATCTTGGCACTCAAAGCATCTACCGAGATAACCGCTACCTACGATTAAGTCACGAACCAAGCAATGAAGAGGCATTCATGCCAATCCTAACTGGAAAAGTCACTGATGGCATGGTGCTGGCAGAGCAAGATGGTTTCCCGCTCATCGTGCATGCAAGGCGAGGCTTGGGCCAGATCACCTTCCTGACATTCAACCCAGAGAGGGAACCGGTCAAGGGCTGGAATTTACAGCCCTGGTTCTGGGCCAAACTCAGCGGGATTCCAGGCGCATGGTTTGATATGACACAACCTCGAGATCGCTTTGCTCAGACACCAGATAGCCTATTCGGATCACTCATTGAAAGTCGTCAAATCCAGAAACTTCCCATCGGCTGGTTGATGGTCATGCTAGCGGCTTACCTCATCGTCATTGGCCCAGGCGATCGATGGCTACTGAAAAAATATCGTCGGGAAATGTGGACCTGGATCACCTTTCCATCCTATGTCCTGACTTTTTCCCTGATCATCTATTACGTTGGGTTCCGCCTGCGATCTGGCGCCTTAGAATATCGAGAGCTGCAATTGATCGACTGGGTAGCCACAGAGGAGGCAGCAGGTGTGACACGCCATCGCCAATACGCTTCCATCTATTCTCCCAGAACGACCTCTTATTCTCTAGTTGGGATGAACCCAAATGCTTCCCTCAGACCTGAAGCAAGCCTCATGTGGCAAGGGTCAGTGGGTGGTAAAGGGGCCATCATCACCCACAAGGAGGGCGGCAGCCAGGCTGAGGTCAAGATACCTGTCTGGACCAGCCGTCTTTTCGTGGGAGAGGGTCATGCCCACGATACTCCCGCTCCGGTTCGACTGGTAGAGAATGTCCTTTCCGATGGGAAGCTAAGGGTCACTTTGGAAAATTCAGGGGCTCTGCCCCTTGATGAGATCCGCATCCTCTACCGAGGGAACTACCTGGATGCCACCGATGAACTGTCTCCTTCGGCCATGCAACAATGGATCATTGATCCCGATACAGCCCCTGAAGTGAGCACCTTATGGGCTCAGTACGCTGACCAATTCAAGCAGGCAATCAGCAGCCGATCTGCTGCACTGGGAGAAACCTATCGACTCGAAGATGTGATGCAAACGGTGACCGGGGCTTCCCTTATCCAAGGAATCAACCAACACATGCCTTCGCACCAGAGACTCAGAAGTAAGGCATCGATGGATCTGACGCCATATTTGGATCAAGGCCACCCCATCCTTTTAGCTAGATCCAGTCAACGCGCGATCCTGCCGACCATGAATCGATTCGAACCGAAGACCTCCAGGAGCGACATACTCCTGCGTGTGGTCCTACCACTCCCAGGATTAACCTCAAACCCCGATCCCGAGGGCGACAAGACAAGATGAATCACGATCCGATTTCTGCGCCAGATTTACCTGTGGTGCAAACCCACGCTTTATCCCGTCATTTCGGCAATATGGTAGCTCTGGATAAGCTAAACCTGACCATCGAGAAAGGGGATCTCTTTGGATTTATTGGTTCCAATGGTGCAGGCAAGACAACCACTCTGCGTATCCTTGCGACCTTCCTAGCGCCCTCCTCAGGCCACGCGACCATCCTTGGACACAATGTCATCAAAGAGCCCGATGCTGTCAGGCATCTCATCGGCTACATGCCTGATTTCTTTGGGGTCTACAAGGATATGGAAGTCACCGAGTACCTGGACTTTTTTGCTGCCTGCTATCGCATTGATTCAAAGCAGCGCGAAAGCACCGTGAGCGACGTCTTGGAACTGGTCGGACTAACGGAAAAAAAAGGGGCACTGATTGGAGCGCTCAGTCGAGGCATGCAACAGCGCATCGGCCTGGCACGGGTACTGATTCATGATCCACAGCTTTTGCTGCTGGACGAACCGGCCAGCGGCCTGGATCCAAGGGCACGCATTGAAATGATGGCTATCCTGCAAGAACTGCAGCAGATGGGAAAAACCATCATCATCTCTAGTCATATCCTGAGCGAACTACAGAACCTCTGCAATCGAGTCGCCATCATTGAGCAAGGCAAATTGATCTATAGTGGCGATGTCGAGGGGGTGGCTAAGCAGTTGAGTCGCGACAGGGTGATCTTAGCAAGCATTCAGGGGGATTGGGAAAAAGCCATTGGCTATTTGAAGGCTCGTTCAGAAATCGCCGATGTCCAGTGGGACAAGGATAGGTTAAGGATTACGATGGCAGATCAGCAATCCAATGTTGGGGTGATCGCCCAAACACTGGTAGCCAACCAGATTGACTTACTGAGCTTGACTGAAGATCAGTTAGGACTCGAGGAGGTTTTCATGCGTGTCACGAGGGGTGATACCCAGTAAGCGCCTCGGCAAGAGCATGCCATCGTCGTTATGAAAAATTTACTGCCGGTTGTGGAGAGAGAGCTCAGGGTCACGGCGCGTCAGAAGGCGCTCTATGTGCACCGGGGCCTTCTCGCCTTTGTCGCCATGGGCATTGCCGGCATGTTAATGTTTTTCATGTGGCGCCTTCCCCCCAGCAGGATGGGGATCAGTGTTTTTTACACCCTCTCATGCCTTGCCTTCATCCATGCGGCAACAGTCGGCATCTGGATCACTTCGGATTGCATCAGTCAGGAGAGACGAGAGGGAACCCTGGGATTGCTGTTTCTCACTGATTTGGGAGGGCTGGACATCATCCTCGGTAAGTTGACAGCGACATCATTGAAGGCACTGACTGGTCTGCTCGCCATTTTCCCTGTTTTGGCTATCCCTCTCCTGCTAGGGAGTGTTGAAAGCCACGAGTTGTGGCGTGTCATGCTCGTGTTGGGTAACACCATGCTGCTTTCCCTGGCAGCAGGTATTTTCGTCTCAACACTGAGTCATAGTCCCAAGGGTGCCTTGATCGGCACATTCCTCATGGTGGTGGCTCTGTTGGGGGGGGCACCCTTACTGCTGTGGTTGATCGGCTTTCTTGGTGGAGAGAGCTTGATTGGTGAAGGCGTTTTCCAGAAGGCCTCTCTTCACAGCGCCATCTATGGACTCATCCTTGGGTTCCAATCTAATTATCTGACCGAGGCAGCCTCCTACTGGCAGAGTCTTTGGATTAATCTCTTTTTGACGATCGGTTTCATTTCAGCTGCATCCATCCTTCTGCCCAAGACCTGGCAAACTGAGGGGCGCGCAAAACCCAAGCGTGCCACGATGAAGAATCCACTCAGCAAGCAAGCTCAAAGCGCCCAGATCCAGGGAAACCCCATAGCATGGCTCCACCAGCGCTCAACCAAGAGGTGGTTCAACCTCTGGCTTCCTTGGCTTGTTGGCCTGCTTTTTTGGGGATGGGCCAGTTACGTGCATGGCTCTTTGTTTTATGCTGAACCAAGCTCATGGGTCATGACTGCCTACCTAAGCAGCGTGATCCTCAAGCTCATGATCAGCTCGGAAATGGCATACCGACTAAGCGATGATCGCCGTAGCGGTGCTTTAGAACTGCTTTTTGCTACAAGCATCACCACTTCTGAAATGATTCAGGGGCATCGCCAGGCACTTCACGGTAAATATCGAGGACCCATTATCCTGGTCAGCCTACTCAACGCAGGATTCGGCTTATTGCTCATGCTTTGGGATGGGTTCGATACCAAAACAACCTGCATGGTACTGGCTCACCTGATGCTTCTCTGGCTGGATCTGAGAGCCCTGTTTTGGTTCGGGCTTTGGCGCAGCCTCAAATCTCCTAGCGGCAATCACGCTAACCGAACCATCACATTTTTCGCGCTGACACTTCCTTGGATCGTGTATGTGGGCATGACCCTGTTCTCCTTCCAGATTTTCAGCGTTTTGTTCTTTGGCAACCGCCCCACACTTGGCCTAGAACCAGGAACCATCATCCTTGCCACATGGTTTTTGATTCAATGCCCATGGGCTATTGGCCTGGCAATCTTAGGGCGACGTGAGATCACCAGCCATTTCCGGGTTTTGGCTACCTCAACCTCAGCCCAGCATCAATCGCTACCGGTGTCGATCAGCCATCAAGGTGTACCGGATTCCCCAACCACATAATCAGTTGGAAGTCGGTATTTGAACATCACCCGCTGGGTAGCATCCTTGAGACGCTGGGCATCAAGCACTAACTTTGTCACCGCCTCACCAGGTAAGAACTCGATGAGGTGAAAGCCCTCGACAGGCAGCTCGAGTGCCTCTTTCAGGCCGGGCAAGTCGACAATTCTCCGGCCGTTGACCTGATGAACCACAAGGTATCGGTAGTCCTGATATCCCAGATTGTAAGGGTCTGGCAATACAGCCGAAAGCACGACACAGGATGGGTTTTCTTCGCTAGGGGCCTGGCCCTTTAACCGCACAAGACGCACGGGAGCACGCCTTTCCCAATCGCGACCCCAGCTCCTCAGGAAGGGCTCGGTCAAGGGTTGAAAAAGCAATCCACCCGCCATCAGATATGCTGGCGGCATGTCGTAGTTGGCAGTGGGTACGTATTCACTCTGATAATTAGCCCGTGGCAACTCGAAGGCTACCTCCAACAACGCTCCTTCGCGCCAAAGGGTCATGGCAACCTGATCCCCTGCCCAATGGCCCCGGGTAGCGAGGCGCTCTAGGGTCAGCTTGCCATAGGTTGGATCATCGTAATCCCCCATGATGTCGATATCAAAACCATCGACTGATAAGAGAATATCTTTGGCCTTTAATACATTCTGATGACCGGCAATAGCGATGATTTCCGTGATGATCACCCCACGCCTTGGCCCCGTTAGCTTGAGGTAATCCTGAGCGGCAGGGTTTTCGGACTTCTTCCAGTAAAAGTTAAAGAAACCCACTTCCGAAGGCTGATTTTGTTCAAGCCTGGTGAGCACTTCATGAATCAAAAAAGAAGGGATCGCAGCACATTTATTCCTGGCCTGAGCTACCGCCAGGCCGATGAGCTGATCACCCACCACAATGGCTTCAGATCGCCCGATTCCCTCAATTTCTGAGTCCAGTTCGAGCTGCGGAAGATCAATGAAGCTCAAGGGACTTCGCCCTACCCTGAGCCGATTAATATCTAATTTACGGTTTTCGAGTCGTCCATCGTTCCATCGAAGCAAGCGTGCCTCGCCGGTAGCAGGCACCGGGTCGGCAAATTCAACGGGCTGGAGACCATCCCAGAAGGCTGGATCCTGAACCTTCAGCAAAGCTAGGTTGAGGTGGTAGTCGATCCATTCCAGCGAAGCCTGAAACCATTCTCCACGCCCCCCCTTTTGCACCCGTATGGTCGTTTGGTCGAACAGGTCCTCCGCTGCGGTGATGATTTGCTCACCCTGGGTTACCACCCCAAACTTGACGTTGGATGCCGTACGGCGGGACCATGGCTGAAAAAATTCATATTGATGCCGAGTCACCTCAATCTTGATCAGGGAACTTGACCAACGATCAATCACATCGTCGGCCATGAGGGCAGGTTTGATACCACTCATCAAAATCAACCAACCCCAAACTGAAATGCTCCATATTGTTTGTTTCATAGCATTCGATCTTTTTGAATCCCGTAGGTTTGGAGGATCGCATCATTGGCCTTTTCAGCTTCGTTTCGATCCAGGCAATCAAAACCAAGTCGCTCGCCAAATTCGATGACGTGGTGGGAGCCTTCATGATCCTCCAGAGCTCGAACAACGTCTTCAAGCGAATCAATACGAATACCATTGATGGACTCAACCAGCACCCTGCCCTTGATATCCATGTTGGCATTGACAGGGTGAGAGAGCACCGTGGAAAGCATGATGGGCTCTGAGCGAACCTCCTCGGGTTCAGCATTGCGTTTGTAGAAGAGTTCGTAGAGCAATCCGATACCCGCGACTGCTGACCAGTTCTGACCGAAGGTCGTCAGGTAATCGCGGCTCAAAGGGGTGAAGACCAGCCCTGCATAGACAAAATATTTGGGCGGCTCATACTGGTTTCCCTCCAATCTATCCTGTGCGTTGACTTCGACTGGCAAAGCTATTTCCAGAAGCTGACCCTCTCGCCATATCTTGACAGGAACCTCCTGGCCATGCTGGGCCTGACTGAACGCAATGGCGCCATGCACTTGGTTACCCTCGTATAGGATAGTGGCATCTGCTGCCACCTGATAGCCATTGATTTCAAGTAGCACATCATCTTCCTTCAGAAACGCCTTGGCAGACTCGCTCCTCAAGGTATCGACCCTGGCACCATCGGAGGGAGACTCCAATTTGAGGAACTGACGATAGGCTGGGTTGATGAGTGGCGAGAGACCGATTCCGGCCTGGGGAAACCCATTGTAAACCCCATCTTCAACATCCTTGAGAAAATGCTGAATGATGGGAGGAGGGATGAAGAAACCGGTATTTTCCAGGCCCGGAGTCCCTTGAAAAGCCACTCCCACCACCTGGTCGTCTTGGAGGACAGGCCCACCGGAATTACCTGGGTTAATGGCCGCGTCAGTCTGAACAGCCAAGAGACTTCGGTTACCGGGTTGGACATAGTTGATAAGTTCGATGCGACTGACAACACCGCTGGTAAAAGATATTTGCTCCCCCCCAGCCGGATAACCGATGGTGTTGACCACCGAGCGCACCTTGGGCAGGACTCCGATTGGGAGAGGATTTAGCCCCTCAAAAAAAGTTGGGTCCTCAACGGTGAGTATGGCTAAATCACAATCGTGTCCGACGTAAGCAATCTCTGCAAGATGCGGGCGGGAATCCTGAAAGCGCCTGACTTGTATTTGCTTGGCCCAGCTCACCACGTGGGCGTTGGTCATGATCCGGTTGCCTTCAATCACAAAACCCGAACCTGTTGAGCCCCTGACTCGAGAAGCATTCCAAGGTTCATCCCAATCCGGTTCCTGACTGAAGGTCATGATTTGAATGACCGACTTTTCAGGCTCATCGGCCCTGAGGGCAATCATTAGGGCGAGCAGAAGCAAGATGGAAGTTATTGGTTTCAAGATACTCGAACATGCGTCCTTTCGGTTGCAGGGTCAAGTATGGATAGGGCGAGCATCAGCCCCAAGCAAGGCGAGTCATTCCCATGTCCAGCGAGGATGCCATTGGGTGGCTACCCCAAGGGCTGGACATCACATAAAAAATAGTTACTTCCCCAATGAGGAGCACTGAATTTTGCTTCCAAATCCGCTTTGAATCCTTAGCTTTTGAGCCATGCACCCCCTCATTCAATTGATTGCGTTAGCAACCATGTTTCTTGGCTATCAGCGTGATTCGCTCGCCGAGGACTGGCCCGGTTTTTTGGGGCTGCGTGGCGATTCCATCTCCCACGAGACGGGCCTACTGGAATCTTGGCCTGATCAAGGACCTCCCCTGGCATGGAAAAAAACCGTGGGCACAGGCTACAGCGCGCCTTCGATCCGCAGCGATTTACTGGTGCTTCACCATCGCCTTGGGAAGGAGGAAGTGGTTGAAGCCATGGATCCTCTGAGCGGTGAATCCCAATGGCGCCACGCCTATCCCAGTGCGTATATAGACCCATATGGCT
>Ga0181565_10001845_pt1 | contig 16204 bp, 10 predicted proteins | sample 101ome_16_FD_129661 | JGI IMG/M metagenome (GOLD analysis project Ga0181565, IMG submission 129661) | Coastal salt marsh microbial communities from the Groves Creek Marsh, Skidaway Island, Georgia - 101401AT metaG (megahit assembly) | ecosystem: Environmental > Aquatic > Marine > Intertidal... | reverse complement strand
TATACATTAGCAGAGATAACCCTGCGACGATGGCCAAAGCAATTCCAATTTCCATATTTATCTCCTAGTTATTTGATGAGATGTATTCGTCCGGAATTAATAAAAAATGAAGCTTAAATAAAATTTAATGAGAAGCCTGATTAGGCACTAATAAAAATGTCTGAGAGTCCCGAAAACAAACCATCAAAAAAACGAAGGGGTAAAAAATGGGAATTCATGAGAATGATTGGAAAGATAAATCTGTTGAGCAAATATATGAATCAGAAATATACCCCCACTTAACAGATTTAGAAATCTTAAGAAAAAAGTGCCAAAAATATTTACTGGGGACAATTGCAGTAGGTTTAATTATTGGTGTCATCGCAGTTTCTTTTGAAAATGAAACCGATGAAACAATGCAAGCAGTATCTGGAGGCTTTATGGCATTGAGCCTTGTTGCAATGGCCATTGGTGGATACAAATGTTGGAAGTTATATCAAGAATTAAGAATTCATTATAAAGAACAAGTAGTTCATAAAGTAATTAATTGCTTTGGCCCAAACCTAACCTACAATTGGCAAAACTTCGTGGATAAGCACGACTTTATCTATAGCAATCTATTTAAGGAGTATATTGATTTTTATAAAGGCGAAGATCATGTCAGTGGTCATAGAGAACAAGTTCCATTTGAATTTTCAGAAATAGATGCACAAAAGGAAGAAGTCTATTATGAAGACGGAAAGAAGAGAAAAAGAAAAGTCACCATTTTTCAAGGCCTTTTTTTTAGAGCTTCATTTAACAAACATATTCAGGGAGAAACGCTCGTGTTTCCTGACTTGGCCGAGAGTATGTTTGGAAGCCTAGTTGGTAATTTTCTTCAATCAGCAAATGGTGAGCACGCTGGAAAGCTTGTCAAGTTAGAAGATGTTGAGTTTGAAAAGAAATTTGCTGTATATGGAACAGATCAAATTGAGGCGCGATATATTTTAACTCCATCAATGATGCGAGAAATGACTAATTTGAGCAACAAAATAAAGCGACCCTTGTATTTCTCTTTTAAAGGGGAATATGTACACGTCGCAGTGACAAATAGAAAAAATCTATTTGAACCAAAGCTATTTGGTAATCTTGTTAATATAGAGGACATCGAACACATGCATAACGTCTTTAGTTTTTTTATGTCCATCATTGATGAAATGAACCTAAACACAAGAATTTGGAGCAAAAGCTGGGACAATGAAGAGCAAAAAGTATCATAATTTAATTATTAAACATGCCTAAATTAATTAACTCAATACTTGCAAGTTTGTTACTGATCATTTCAGCTGGCATATATTTTAATGCTGATACATCTTGTAATTATCAAATAAATGGTTATGTTGATTTTCATTCAAATTTAAGTAGCGAATTAAGTATTTCATTGGGCTATCCGGTTTTACCACTCGAAGATGTAAAAGTCCGAGTCAAAGCGAAAGCATGTAAGTATTGCAAATGGAGAAAATGGGGAGAGGTAACAACCGATTCGTCAGGGTACTTTGAAGTAAACAAGACTCAAAGCGGCCGTGCATGCACCAATGGTAGATACATAAAAACGCAGGTAAAGTTTAAATCATCAGAACTTGAATTAAGAGGTACTTCCTTACTTTTAGATGAATTCGGCAGTGGTGCAAAATGGCTCACCATAAGTGAGCTAGATAAAAATGCTTGCAAAGGCACATCACCTTGTGAATTAGATCATTTAGTTTTCAGAAAATACGGCACAGAAAAACTTGGAGATGAAACTGCAGTTGCACACGCGGAGATATGGTACTTTTATAACTGGGCAATAGAACATTTAAAAAACCTTGAATTACCATTTAACAAAGACAAAAATGATCGAATTAAAGTTGTTTACCCACTAAATAGATTACTGATCCCAGATGGCCCAGAAGATAGCTATGTGAGCCCTACGACGAAAATAGTCCATCTAACTAAAAAACCATTTACTCTTGATAATATTTGGCATGAACTGGCCCACGTTTGGGCATTTCGCTACACAACTGGTGAACAGGTAATGCGAAATTATTTATTAACCCACTTGAATACCCATGGAACCGTGAGAAAACCCGAAGTCGCGTTTCATGAGGGTTTTGCTGAATGGTTTATGGAGTCGCTAAAAAATAGATATCGACATGAAAAGCAGGTTCGAGTCGATCCGCCCAAGACTTACGTAAAGAAATTACTAAATTCATTTTTAAATATTAAAGAAAACACTTATCCAAATTGTGAGCATGACCTTATTAGATCAAACGATAAAGGAAGATTAGAATGTAATGAATTTGGTTGGATGAATATTCTAGGTCTCGCTAATTACGATGATTTTTACCATCAAGATGATCAAGATCAACTTAATCATCTGAACCTATTAGATATTTCAGATGCTCCCCTTTGTGAAGAATTGAATTATTTAAACTGTCAGTCTAGATTTGAGATAAACCTACAGCACAATAATCAATTAGACTGCCGTGAAATTCCAATTAAATTGAAATTTTCTGAAGTACTCTCAGTTATTAATGGGCTAGATGCCTCCAAGCTTAACCTTAATGATTTTTTAGAGAAAATTTCTACGGATTATCAAATTGCAAACGAAGATATCATTATTTTTAAGAAGGTAATTGACCCAACAAACGAAGAAAATTTTAATGATTACTACTGTAATAATTCTCTTGTAATTAGTGACTATCGATATGAATTAGGAACTTGGGGCAGAGCGGGAGACAAACTAAAAAAATATCAAGGAACTTCTGTTCAAATAAAAAATATAGGGCATGAAAAAACAAATTATCATTCGTTTTTAGAGACACCATTTAATCAACTAGATCCTACTCAAATGAATTATTCAAAAAAAATACGGCTAAAGGAAACAGGTCAAAATTATATTATGCCGGGAAGTATCAAGAACTATTTGCAATATTTACTAATTGACGAAGATTTAAATGGGTCACTGCCTGTGACCAGGTTGACATGGAAGACAGCTGTACTCAAAAAAAAATCAATTGGCATTTTTAATATTCTTCTCCCCGACTTGGAATGGAAAACCCATCAATTTCAATTTTTAGTAGGAAGTGATTACAGGGCGGAATCAATTGTGATACCAGCCTATCAAAATGAAGGAAGTTTATCCAATAATTTAAATAAATCAGGAGGTTCTTTTGATCTACCCTCTAGTGAAACAAATATATATATATCAAAAATAAGGGACAATGAGTGGAGATTATATACAAATGAAATCTCTGAAAATCCAGATGAATTATATACGAATTATGTGGGTGCCTGTGGTGCTGAAAATATAGGAAATGCCCCACCTTTTTATGAAGCAAAAATGAACGTTTATATAAATCATCAACTTGTAAAAAAAATTGATCTGCCTGACCTCCAACCGGGGCAAGGGGTTCTTCATTTATTTAATATCAATTTAGATAGAGCATTAACTTCTAGAAGGCAGCAAGATTTTAATCTAAGATGTGTCATCGACCCCAATCTGCCTCGAAGAAGTTATGGTGAAGTACGGGAAATAAGTGAAACAAATAATCAATCGCGTTCAACGATATTTTCGCCCCAAGAAATAACATCCAATTATGGAATAAATATTAAACGAACTCGAAATCAATCTGACAGCATTGAGCAACTAAAAAATATCACAAGCTATGATAACCCAGTTGGTTTCATGAATTTGATCAGAGTTCATCAAGAAAAATCTAGCGAAAATATCACGTCTTACATTCACGCATCAAACTTAAAAAATCAAGGACGACTTGGTAAAGGACTTTTGAGAAAGATCATTTTAAAAGTACAAAATGCTGAAAATACGAGGAGCAAAAACAAGGCCAAATTACTCAATACGCTAACTAACCAAATTAAATAAGAAAATTGTTAATAATTCGATTTATACTAACCGATAAAAAGTTTTTAGCGAAAAAAATAGGCCAAGTTTAATGTTCTTAAAATTTTCCATTGTTATACAATTATTCTTTATTATTTCATGCACATTTTTAGAAGGGCAAGAATTAATAAGTACGGATTTACCAACTAGCGATAATGAAGGCCTTACCTGCCCCCAAATCTTATCAAAAATCAATACCGATGTGGCCAATAGTTATGGTGTCACAGTTGAGTGCTCCAATGGGATACTAAAAGCGTATGGAGAAGACCTCAATGCTTCTGTTACTACATCCTGCATGGACATCACAGACTTCAGTATTTCGGCCAGTAAGATAGATCTTTCGATTAACTTTAAAAACGTTACATTTGATTCAGCAAAGGAAGAACTAAGTGGCAAGGCTAATTTTAGTTATGCAGGAGAGATCAATAGCTTTAGCGGCGCACTCCCAAATATTAATGAGATCTATTGTGATATAAGAATGGATAAAGATCTCTCTAGCAATAACATCTCACCTCTTGATTTTGAGGGTATTCACTGTGATTACTTATACGGCGAGGAATTAAGAACTATAGAATACCAAGATGTCATCTCAATAGGTAACTTTATTAACGCCGAACCAGATTGCGCAGATACTGAAAGTAGCTTAGGTGACATCAGCGATGAAGCAGAGCTTAACCTGGCCGCGGGCAGCCTCGTTGAGATGCTCAACCAATTAGTCGACTTATAAGACGAAAAAAAGAGCCCCTCAGGAATATCTCAAGAGGGGCAATTTATCATAAAACCTTTTAAAAAAACTTTATAGTGCCGTAGGGTCAACCATTCCTTGGAATGATAACATATTTGTAGCATCATCACCAGCAGATAAGTCTACTAGTTCATGTGCCGTAATCGCTGTTGCTTCACCAAGAGAGTCGGTGTAGCCCCAATCCATTGGAGAAGTTGCTGCTGGTTTACTACCGTTTGGAGCACCCTCAGAGTCCTCTCCAAGAGCTCTTGTGTCAATGCCTGCAATACCATCATTATCACTTGTACAACTTCTCACAGGTGCGTAAGTAATTTCACTTAGTTCTTCAGTTGTTACCCAAAGTGCATTGGCACTCGCTTTAGTCATTGTTTGCTTTTGTGCGAGATCAACTCCTCTCAAAGTATCTTGGCTGTTATTTGGGCCAGTCCAATTACAAATGAAATTAGAAATGCTTAATCTACCTGCGTCCTTATGCCCATATCCATAATATGCAACACCTTCTGTCTCTTCTTGATTGACCATAGCCATAAAAGTTCTAGAGTAGTTATCCGGTGCCCTTAGAGATGGCGCTTCATTTCCTGCAATCCAAGAGTATTTCATTAACTTATCACTACTACCGTCGTCGTTTAATAGAATTGTCCGATGATCCATTGACCAAGAAGAATCAAGGGCAATCATTTTATTGACATCAAGAATATAATCTGGACTAGAATCATCATCAACAATTGGTGTTGAATCATACATTGCAGAAATAAACTTCATATTTGAGTTTCCAGATGCGGGGTCTTTAGCTGCGTATAAACTAAATGCAAGAGCACCATTTTTAACGACTTTCAAACCTTCATCATTTCCGGCACCAAAATAGCCGTAAATTTGGTTTACTTCGAATCCGATATTTTTTTCAGTAGGGACAACAGTTGAGATAAAAACAATACCATCTGTTCCCTGTGAGGAGTCACCTGTTAATTTGATGACATAACTATCACTAACCTTTGACCACTTTACTTCAGAAAATTCAATTTTTTCATTTAAAACGGCTTGGTTAACTTGAGTTGTGATGGTTACACCAGTTTCATCTGTTGGCCTGGTTACAGGATCAGTTGCTCTATTAGCTAAACACTCAACAATCGCATGAACATTTTTTGCCATATTGGTAAAGCCAGAAACATATTTTATGTCACTGTTCATTTTTGCAGCGGCACAAGCCTCGTCAGTTTGAGCTTCATTCGCCGTCCAGATTCCTAGGTCACCAACAGGAAATGCGCAAATTTCATCATCACAATTTACATCACCCTCTCCGCCACTTCTGACATCTCCATCAAGGTGAAATTGATACTTAATTTCAGGGCCAAAACACGCCGGATCTTCACCTGGGCTTGGTTCAAATATATAAGCTGCACAATCTGGGAATTCTTCTTCATTTTGGGCAGAAGCAATAGCGTCGTCATATTTCGCCCAAGCTTCTGTGTTCCAATCTTCGGAGGGTACGATGGCTTCTCTTTTCAAAGAAATTGCATTTGCGGCAACCTTACTAGTACAAGACTCTGTTTGAGTGATTGAAGATAATACACCAGTTGAGGTGTAAGAAGATGAGCTATCTCCGGAAGTTAGGCCACTTAGCACACTTGAACAACTACCAGATGATGGTGAGTCCTCATCTGGTAAACCACTCGGTGTCGATCCGCTATCTCCTCCACAGGAGATGAGTGTGGTGAGGGCGCATAATAAAAACACTTTTGAAATTTTTCGTTTCATCATGAAATCCTTTTATAATCCATTAATAAAAAATTATTTACATTATAAACGAAAAAAATTTTGAGAAATGTAAAAGTTGATTAAATTTAAATTATTTATCGACGGTGATACTTAATTAATTGTTCAATGATTTCATTGATCAAAACTGGGTTGACGAGATGAATATAATCCCAGGATTTAATTATTTCTCTATATTTACGATCCAGACATTTTTTAGAGTTACCAATGCAAGTGAAATTTCTCTTAGTGACTTGTCGCTCAAAAGATTCCACCATTTTTAAAAATTTCTGATCACCAGAAAACCCATGATAAACTCGCGTCGCAAGATTTTTTGAAACATAGGTATAACCATTTTTCTCTAAAATTGTCGCCGTGACATTTTTACAGTCAATTGAATTAACGTGGTAAAAAGACGAAGATTGCGCCAACAGACAATTCGTAAAGAAATCAAGATTGGATATTTCCGCTCTTGCATATCTACTCATAATAGACGTGACCTGCCCCTCTGAAAAAGAGAAATATCGATTATTGGACTTCTTTGACAGTGCAACCAATTCACTCCAGAGTTGTTCTTTCTGATCATTTTTTAAATCAAACCCCTTAAAAACGTGATCAAAAGTTGGTTTGAATAATTTTTCAAAAATACAACCATCAGTCCAATAATAGTGATAACTCCGATTGCATTCATTTATTACATTGATATAAAGCTTTTTATCTTTCAGCGCTAATGCAGGCTCTTTAATAAAGTAGTCATTAAACAATTTGACAAAATTTATAATTAGATTGCTCTTTTTGGCCGATAAAAAATCGGCGATATAAGAATTAACATCACTTTTATTGTTTGCGATTTTATCTTCAGTAGCCTCTTTTACAGTTGCCAACTCTTTTTCTAGTCGACTCAGCGATAAGTTAACTATTTTATATAAATTACCTTTTTCACGGAGAAACTCTAGCAAATCGTTAAATTCAATGTCTGAATTAAAAGAGCGCTTCATTTCGATAATTAAATCTTGAAGCTCTCTTGAGGTTTTAAAGCGAACGCTTGAAGAACCTATTTTTTTATATACATCTTCAGAGAGATAATCTTTCAACTCCTGAATAATTACCTCGGAGGGTACCGCATAATTGTATAATGAATCGCTTTCAAGAATATTATAAGAGTTTGGAAAAAGTACTTTTCCGGCGTAATTAATACCAACGGCCATTCCACTTTCATCAATTAACGGGCTTCCAGATGATCCACCAAAAGTCGGAGCGTAGTGTATAAAGTCTTTTTTCTCCCCTACATCTTGGCGAACCATTTTTAACCCTTTTGATCCCTGAATACCGTAATTAACAGCATTACCAATTGAGTAGATATTTAACAGTTCACTTTTTCCAAGCGTAGATCTTAATTTAAATGGTGCAATACGATCAGAAAGAGACTCTCCATTTTTAAACTTTTTCATTTCAATTAAACAAAAGTCGTAAGTAGGAGAACAGTAATGAACTTGCTTGCAAAAAAGTTTTTCTTTTTGAGGAATTTCTGTCGTGATCGCAAAATAGCCGCAACGTTTATTCACGTGGTCCGTTTCTGCGACATGCTTATTGGTTAAAACAAGATTTCCCCCCACATAGAAGGCCGTACCGTTACCATTTCCTCCGCCCGCATCAGCAATAAAAACACTTTGAGACCAATTGAGTTGTTTTAGGTATTCAAGCATAGACAACTTTGTGTAGCGGCCGTTTTTTTCAAATCGATTTGATACAATGTGTTTTGGCCCATCAAGAAGAACTGAATCAAAACTAGGGCTGATTTCCAAATGTTTATAAAGATAATGAAGGTTTTGCAGAGTATATCGAGCATTCACAGATTTTTTTGCGCTATAAGCAGCAAAAGAGATAAGAGAGCTAATGAAAACAATAGTTCGAATTTTTGAAAAATTCACAAGATTCCCCGGGTTAATTTTTTAACCTAATCTAGCAAACAGAGAAAAATTCTCAATGAGGATGTAAATTTTAGCCACCAACCACAAAAAAAGGAGGACTTACGCCCTCCTCTCTTTATTCGTACTGGAAAAATTATTTAGCTTTCAGATGGACAGTAACACTTAGTAGTCGTATCTACATTTGAGCCATCTAGAGAAGAACATAGTTGTTCTCTTGAAGGTGCAGTTAAGTCTGTGGCAGTAGAGTTAAAAACATCACTTGGGGTAGACGCAAAATCAACCCACACAACTCCATTACTAAACGGCCCAGAGCCTGTTCCGTATGAATTTAAATCAGCACAACTTATGTCAAAGATATCAGTACTTGTTGTGAAACCACCATTGGCAGTTGCCAGCGCAGTTGCAATAGCATCTTCCCAATCAGTTGTAGAACTTCCTGACTGTTTACCGATATTACCTTTTAGATTTTCTGTACTGGTTAGGTCAGGTAAGCAGGCTGCATCCATATCGGACACATCTTTAGTTAAGGCAGCACCTGAACTTGTTCCGTCTGTAAAATGGCCACTAATCGAAAACGAGTCACAAGTTGAAGGATCTGCAACATTGCTACAATACTTGTCGCGCGATTTTGCTAAAACCATCATTCCCCCCTTCACGCCAGTGCCATAGAACTTAAAACAGCCGTATCCTTGAGAAGGGTCATCCTGACGCCTATCTGATTCAATGGTTAACCCCTGAACATGAACCACATTAGTCGATGTGTTAACGGAGAATCTGCCATAAACCGCACGGTCTCTCTGACTTTCATCTTCATTCGTATATCCATCAGTATTTGTTACATAATAATTCGCCGCGGTTAAAGCGGATGCATCGCTTTCATTTTCGCCACTTGGAAATTCTGCCGCTAAGAACCTACCAGTCTGAGTTGTGCCCGTGAGATCCCACTGCATGTAACTCGCCCGTGTACTAGAAAGACCGTTGTTTGGTGCGCCTTCAATCAGGAAACCTTTAGTTTTTGTTGTATCACTGCTTCCTTCAGCAAATCCCCAATACATAACCATATAAGTTCGGTAGGTTGAGCCGTCCTCAGCAACTTCTATCGTTGCTTTTTTTGAATATCCCTCAGTTTCTTCAAAACCACCAATGGGGGTTTCCTCTATGCTAACTCTTACAGTCAAGGTACCTTCTAAGACTTTTTCGACAGGGGAAGATGTAACCTCTCCATCTAGTTCCATCGTATTGACAAAGTGACAGAAAATATTTTCTACATCAGCAGCGTTCATATTATTAGCATAATACAAAGCACGGTTAAAAACTCCCAATGCTCCATGCTCATAGTTGGGAACATTATTATCAACAGCATCTAAGACAGCATCGCATTCACTTTCATTAGCGATGGCATCTTTTGAAAATGAAAAATTTAACTCCTTTCCATTAGGCATCGGAATTGTCATAAAACCTTTACCTAGACGCTCAAGACGTTTTTGAAAAAAGTTTTGTCCCACTTTTTTGTTTTTTGTTTTAATATTCGCTGTGCCGAGAAGAACAGCAAAAGTAATCATTACACTTAAAAAATACTTCATGACTTTCCTCCTATTCGTAACTCATGTCTGTTCTGACACAGGTGGGTAATATTGATGTTGAACTGTCCCTGCAAGCTGTGCTTACAGAACTGCCGTCACCAGAAGTACCAGAATCACCTCCACACGACGCGAGTGTTGCCAAAAGCGCTAACGTGGCCATAAAAGAAAAAATCTTCTTCACTAATAACCTCCATGTTATAATTGAGTATATTGTCTCTAAATAAATCAGTGAGAAAAACCCAGAAAATAAATCTCATCTAAAAAAGTGACAAAAGTCATTTTTTATAGCTCAAAGATTATGCTTAAATAAATCTCAAAGGTGACAAGAAGGAAAACATCGGATGAAAAATATTCTTATTATTGGTGGCGGAACAGGTGGAATTTCAAGCGCAGCAAAACTTAGGCGAGAGCGCCCAGATTGGAGCATATCGATTGTTGAACCCTCCGAGAATCATTATTATCAACCATTATGGACTCTCGTTGGCGCAGGTCTGGCCGAGAAAGAATCCACCAGGCGCGATACCTCATCTCTTATTCCAGAAGGTGTAAAGTGGATAAAATCCAAAGTAAAATCATTTAACCCTAGCGAAAACTCGCTAGTTCTCGAAAACGAAGAAACACTTAATTATGACTACCTTATTGTAGCGTCCGGGATCCAATTAAACTGGGATGCAGTTGAAGGCCTTCAGGAAGCCGTTGGAAAAAATGGGGTTTGCTCAAACTATTCTTGGGAAACAGTGGAATCTACTTTTGAATCGATAAAAAATACAGCTTATGGTAATGCACTTTTCACTCAGCCAAACACCCCAATAAAGTGTGGGGGCGCGCCTCAAAAGATTATGTATCTCGCAGAAGAATATTTTCGAGATCATGGTGTGAGAAAAAACATTAACGTTGAATTCATGAGTGCAGGCGCCAGTATTTTTGGTGTCGAAAAATATCGTCATGCCCTTCAAAAAGTCGTGAAAAGAAAAGGAATTAACGAATCCTATCACATGAACCTGGTAAAAATTGATGGCGCAAAAAAGATCGCTACTTTTGAAAATCTGGAGACTAAAGAGCTAGTAGAAAAATCATACTCCATGATTCACGTCACTCCTCCCATGGGGGCGCCCGATTTTGTCAAAAACTCTCCGCTCGCCGATGCTTCAGGATGGGTTGAAGTGGATAAACACACAACTCAACACATAAAATTCCCAAATGTCTTCTCCTTAGGAGATGTGAGTAGTCTGCCCACCGGAAAAACTGGTGCCGGCATTAGAAAGCAATACCCCATTCTTGTTGAGAACCTACTGGCCTATGATCAACATAAAACTCTTAACGGAAAATATGATGGGTACACAAGTTGCCCACTGGTGACCGGTAAAGGAAAGCTCATTTTGGCCGAATTTGACTATAACGGAAAACCAGTAGAGAGCTTTCCCATCAACCAAGCTAAAGAGCGGCTGAGTATGTATATTTTGAAGAAATATATTCTTCCCGTTTTGTATTGGTTTGGAATGATGAAAGGCCGACTATAAGAACCCAATACTGTAATAATTATCTGATTAAGCTTTTCTTCACCACTTTTTTTAGGATTCACTTAATATGGACACAATGCAATATATACCGTTGTGTTGCTATGTATTTCTAGGTACTTAGAGACTGTGTGGTTCGCTAACAAAATCCTAACAATCTCTAAACAGTAGGCTAATTGACTCTACGAAGAAATCCATTAAAACCAACTATATAGAAACCCATTTAAGGAATTTACATGAATTCAAAAGTTGAAACCCTACCGAAAGATGCGATTGCTAAACCAGAGCATTTAACTGGTGCATACTTACTAGGGAAACTTTCATTAACGCTTATCCTTCTTTACTTCTTTCTCGTTGGTGTTAGTGCGCTTTCCGGCGGACTAAAAATGATGGGAAGTGATTTTGCCAAAACACTCTTTGATTTATCCGGACAACCATTTGTCGGACTCATGGCCGGAATGCTCGCGACTGTTTTGTTTCAAAGCTCATCTGTAACAACTTCCATCATCGTTGGCTTAGTTTCAGCGAGTACAATTTCAATTGAAGGAGCTGTTCCACTAATTATGGGTGCAAACTTAGGAACATCTGTCACAAATACTCTTGTTAGTCTTGGGTATCTAAACGACAAAGCTAGTTTTAAAAGAGCATTTGCCGCAGCGACTGTTCATGACTTCTTCAATATCATTACTGTTGCAGTTTTATTACCACTAGAGCTTTTAACTGGATTCATCCAAAAGTCAGCAACCTCCTTAAGCTCTATTCTTTACGGAACAAGCACTGGAGTTGCCTATAAATCGCCAATCAAAGCAGCAATTAAACCTCCTGTAAAAGTACTTAAATCTGCATTACTCGAAATTAGTGGAGATCTTGCACCTGCTTTAATGATCATTGCAGCTGGGATTATTATTATTTCTGCTCTTACTTTAATTGTTAAAAACATGAAGGTGCTTGTTGAGTCAAACAAGTCGGGAATCATCGATAAGGTTCTCACCAAGAATGCAATTTTCAGTATTCTATTTGGTGTATTCGTCACAATCAGTGTTCAAAGCAGCTCAATTACAACATCTCTTCTTGTACCGATGGCCGGAGCAGGCGTTTTAACTCTTGAAGCAATCTATCCCGTCACCATTGGTGCAAATATCGGAACCACCGCAACAGCATTACTGGCCAGTATGACCGGCAATGTTGCAGGACTTACGATTGCACTCGTTCATCTAATTTTCAATGTGATGGGAATGGTTTTACTTTTTCCAATTCCAACCCTAAGAGAACTTCCATTAAAATGCTCAAGATACCTAGCGGAATTAGTAGAAAAATCAAAATTTTATGGGATTGCATACATAGCAATCATTTTCTTTCTTCTTCCATTAACATTAGTTATTCTTAACAGATAAAACTAATGAGGTGTCTCTGAAGACTCCTTCACATTTTTGGGAAAAATCAGATAAGTAAAAATAATACTAATGAGAGAGACCGCAATAGCGGTCTTTCCTATTTTATCAAAATTAATTAACTTTCCATTTGCATCTTCTACAACAACCAAACCAACAATAAGACTTCCAAGTGCCGTCGCAGATGCTCTAACACTATTTAAAATCCCCATAAATTGGCCCCGCTGGTGATTAGATGGAATGTGAGAAGTTAAAGTCATGGCCGGAATCATTCGTCCTGAAATGAGGCTCATAAAAACTGAACCGATAATAATGTATTGATAAAATGGAACTAGACCTGAGTGAGTATAAAAATAAATAGGTATAACACTAAGACTACAGATAATTGCATAGACATGCCTTCCACCAATTCTATCTGTTAATACACCAAAAAGTCTTGCTGTCATCACGGTCAAAACCCCACCCACGAGATACATGAATTTTAAATCGGTGGTCTTCATCCCCATATTTTTGACCGCAAAAGGTGCCAGCATCGGAATTAATAAAAACATCACCCCGCTGATAAAAAAAGTGTAAATAAAAACTTGAAGATACTTTTTATTTGAAAAACTGCTTCCCAGTATCTTTACTAACTGCTTAGTTGTCATTTCCTTTGACGGAATTGAAGCTTTTGGGAGGCCAAAAAAGCACAGTATAGAACTAAAAAAAATGGCAACTCCAATAAAGTAAAACGTCATCCGATGGCCAAAGTAATCGTTGATCACCAACCCAAGCGGCACGCCAATGACACTAGCAAGACTAAAACCACTCATAATCCACGCCATGGCCTTCCCACGACGTTGATAAGGAATCCATTCGGCCACCAGCGCAAAGACCAGCGGATTTAAAACACCGCCAAAAAAACCAGTTGTTGCTCTAGCAAAGATCAATTGAGATCCAGTGCTAGCGAGCCCACAAAAGATCGTTCCAAATGCCACTCCTACGAGTGCGGAACTAAGCAGAGTTTTCTTTTCAAATTTATCAGCAAAAAGACTAATAACAAGTCCAGTAATGGCACCTGCAAAATTATAAGCACTTACCAAAGATGCGAATGTTGCAGGAGAAATATTTAAAGAGTTCATGAGCGTTGGCCCAAGTGGCATAATAACCACAAAATCAACCAAGTGAATAAAGTGAATAAACGTTAATAAAAAGATGATTTGAAATTCGGATCTAGTTTTTTGCATCACCTATCATGCCCTAAAAATTCATTAATTTCTATTCAAAATTATTTCAATGAAGGTCCCATACAGGAAATGTCCATCAAGAATAAGGCATTTTAAAAGGAACTGATTCAAAAGGAATTAACAAAGCCATCAAAGTCTTACAAAATTAATTACATTCTCAGAACTGATCTTATTTTTGGGAAGCATTAATTGATTTCTAAATTTTCCTTGAGTATATAGATCAATTTGATCATGGGCATGTTGGTCTAAAATATTACCCGAATTTCCGATTGGAATAATCCCTAAAGTTTTCTTTGGATTGCTAAAGTCAACAATTCGTCTTGTGCTCGGGCCATGAACGATATTGAAATTCTCATCTATTCTGGCGCTTGCGAGGTTATTTACAATGGAATAACCACCATCCATTGGATAAGGGCCCTTGTTAAAAATATAGTTTAAAGGCTTTACCTTGCCCAAAAGGTGCTCAAATCTTAGTTGATGAAGTTCTCCCCAGGCGACATTATTTTTACCAAATTTAGTTTTAAAATCCTTCAGCATCTCAGTAACGGCTAATTGAACAATGTCTGACTTTGTTTCCTTTTTATCAGTCCTAGAGTCGTCCCACCAACGACTTGTAGGATCTTTAATTAAATTTTTAAAAAAGTGCCAGTAATCTGCGACCTTAGTAAAACTTGTAAATCGATTTTCCCCAAATTGATCAATCAAAGCAAGTTTATTAATCTTACGAGTGAGATACATAAAATAGCTGCAACCAATGGAATTAATTTCACATCTACCGTTCCACTTTTTTAATTCATCGTGGACATTTTTAATAGTGGGGTCATTTAATGAAACATCATCAAAAATATTTGACGTGATTAACTCATGGCCTTGAAAATAATCATCTAAGAACACTTTTTTAATTTCTTCTGTACTCCAGGAGTCCTTATTAGAAAAAATATTTTCTAGCCGTTCATATCTCTCAACCGGTTGAAAAAAACCTTCATGTTGATGGCCAAAATCAACCTCCGGATAATAGTTCGCGCTCACAATATAACCTTTCTCAGGGTTATAAAGATGCGGGTTTTCCATAATATCTAAGTAACGAACGTAGTCGTGATCTCCATGCCAACCTTCAAGCGGGAAAGAACCACTAATGCCTTTGGGGCGCACGGGAATAGCTCCCATCACATGCCAACCAATATTTCCCTCACTGTCAGCGACACTGACATTAAAACCAGGTGCAGTTGCATGAGCAAGAGCAGGGGCTAAATCTTTTGCCGTCTCCATTCGATTTAAACTAAAAAGCGTGTTTATTAAATGGTTATCCTTTTTCAAGTAACTCCAGGCGATCGCAGGAAGGAAACCAGATTTTTTATCGGTGTCGTATTTAGTATCTGAAACAATCGGCCCATGTGGCCCTCTCATCACAGTGATTACTTTGGGATCTTGGCCTTTTACTTTTATGCTTTCAGTAAATTTCTCCAAAGGAAAAGAAGAACCTTTATACAAAACCGCATTGGAATTTTTGGGATCAACTTTTTCAATATACAAGTCAATATCATCCACTTCACTCATCGTGATTGCCCATCCCACTTTGTCATTGTGGCCGAGACCGGCAAATGGAACGCCCGGAAGATAATGTCCGTAGAGCTCAAAAGTTGGCGTTTGAAGATGAGCCTCATACCAAAATCCAGGTTTAGAAAAACCAATATGAGGATCATTACTTAAAAGCGCTTTGCCACTTTTAGTTTTTGAAGGTGAAACGACCCAAGAATTTGACCCCTTAAATAATCCAAGTGGTCTGGCAAATGAAATTAAATCATCTAACTGTGATAGTGTTTCTCTAATTACAATTTGAGATTTTTGTTTCTTAAAGTTTTTATAGACTTGATCACCTTTCATTTTAACCACTAGTTCCTCAAGAAGTGGGCGATCAAAATCATTTAGCAGTGAGGCCATTAGAGAATCTGCAATAATGCCTTCAGCAAAGCTTAAAGTGATAACGCCACCAATGCTTAGCACATCAGAAAAAGTCCACAATGCAGGTTTGAATTGAAGAATTTTAAATTCAAGAGATAAATTTTCAGTTTCAATATAATGGTTAAGACCATTAATAAACGCCGCTGAAAGCTTAAGTGCTTGAGGATTAATTTTATCCATTTGAGTGGCGAGATAT
>Ga0181565_10001844_pt1 | contig 16206 bp, 16 predicted proteins | sample 101ome_16_FD_129661 | JGI IMG/M metagenome (GOLD analysis project Ga0181565, IMG submission 129661) | Coastal salt marsh microbial communities from the Groves Creek Marsh, Skidaway Island, Georgia - 101401AT metaG (megahit assembly) | ecosystem: Environmental > Aquatic > Marine > Intertidal... | reverse complement strand
CGCAAGCGGAGCTACGGTCCGCCTCAACCCATACGGCATCCGCTTCTATCGCGACGACCCTGCCCACTTCGGTCAACCAGCCCATTAGGGAATCTCGCGCCCTGTGGACACCGCGTCCGCCAATAGTCGAGCTGTCGTAATCGGAATCTCGCCCAACACACTGATCAAGATGGGCTTCCCATTGGGTATGATTCCCCGGCTGTACGTCAGGGTCGCACCATCAAGGACTGCCCCTTCACCCGCAGGGACGTTAGGGGGTAATGGCTCAATGAAAATCGAGGCAGTGGCAAGGCCGTCACTGACCACAAACAGGCTTCGCGGGTCATCTTTCGCGACCACAAAATAGCCGGGCACCGGGCTCACACCCAAAGACGGAGCCGCCTGAGTGTGGTGCGCACTTCGCCCATCAGACCCCGCTCCGTCATTAATTCCCCGCTCAAGAAACTCGATCGCAGCGAATTCGAAGCGATCCAAAACTTTACCGTCGGGCGCGACGGTTGCCATCGAAAGCGCCATGCCCGTCCGCTCATCAATCTCCGCAACATAGGCGTGCCGGAGTGTATCGCGCGGCCGCAGAGTCAGGCGCTGAGTTGCTCGCCCCGAAACCACCCTACCCGGATCTAGGGTCGGCACATACACATCGAGGAGCGCGCACAGCTGATAATCCGCGACGGTGGGAGGAGACCAACGCTCCGGCATCGGGTCAACGCCTGCATTCATGGGGGTGAGTTCGCCAGAGGCACCGTCTGCAGGCCATTCAACAGTAAAAAATTGACGGCCGCTCGCACGCTCATAGATCAACGTACCGCGATAACTGACTTGATGGTGCGCGTCGAGCATGCGGGTCAACGCACGCGCCGGATCGGTGTCGGCGCTACACGCCGCGAGGACGGGCTGCGTAAAACCTACCGAGACCAACCCACCGAGTAATAAGCAAGCCGCGGCACGCTGTATGGCCCGCCTCACCATCACGCTGTTAGCGTTTCGCCTGTGGTTCAACGACCTCTGTAGACCGCACCATCGGCACAAATGGAGCGGGATGGTTACCCGCCGAGGCTGCAGCATGAACCGGGCCAAGTTGCAGATAACGATCCCTAGCCAATTGATCGTAGAACGGCGAGAAGTCTGATCTAGGGGTGGGCTCCCTGAACGCCTGACGCGCGGGCACGTTGATGGACTGGGTTTCCAAACTAGCCTGAACAGGCTGCGCACCGAAAACAGGAACCACGCCGCCCCCGAGTGCGCTGACAACTGCGGGACGCGCATCGCCGTCAGCCGGGACCATGAGCTGCTGCCCCCCCAACACGATCGCAAAAGTCACCGAAGCAGCAACGGCGACGCTCCAAAAGGGATTACGCGCGGCGGGGCGAGGCTGCGTCAACGCCTCTCTCACCCTGCCTGAAACGTCGACGCTATCGAGACCTGGAGCACGCCCGGAGAGCGCTTGACTCACCCACTGCTGTCTCTGCCAGCGAGACCTGAGTGCCTCATCAGAGGAGACCGTATTCAACACACGATGAAGTTCGAGCTCAGTCGCCTCACCGTCCATCAACGCAGATAGCGCTTCTAGTTCGTTATCTCTTGCCGTCATCTGAAACCCGACTCTCCACTCAGTTGATCCCGAACGCGCTCGTCGATTGCCTCACGAGCGCGAAAAATTCTTGATCTCACAGTGCCCACTGGGCACTCCAACACGGCGGCGATGTCGTCATAGCTGAGCCCTTCGAACTCTCGAAGTGTCAGCGCTGCCCGCAATTCCTCCGGCAACGCCTGCAGTGCGTCTTCAAGCACTCTTGCGAGTTCCTCTCCCATGGCGAGCGCCTCCGGCGTCCCCGCCTCGGCTAATGCGCCACTGGACTCAAATGCCTCCGCATCCTCAATAGTTGCATCGGCCCCGGGACGACGACCCTTCGCCACCAGGTGGTTCTTAGCCGCGTTAGCGGCAATACGGTACAGCCACGTATAAAAAGCACTGTCACCGCGAAACTTCTCAAGCGCGCGATAGGCCTTGATGAACGCTTCCTGCGTCACATCCTCTACTTCCCCGGGGTCGGCAATATAACGACTCACCAACGCCGCGATGCGCCCTTGGTACTTGAGCACCAGCAAATCGAACGCTCGCAGATCACCCCGCTGGGCCCTCTGAACCAGCTGTTGGTCTGTCTCAGAGGCTGTCACAACCGCGCCTTTTTCTACCTAACATACCCGGATGTCCGACATTCCGGACAACCATTGCCCTGTATGAACACACCGCAGGCAAAAAGTTCCCGATGGATTACACTATTGACTGTCACTATACCGCACCCTCTGGTCACCAGCGGCCGAGCAAAAATGCCTACTATTTACCGATACGATGTCCTGATCATTGGCAGCGGCGCTGCCGGGCTGAGTCTCGCCCTACAACTGCCGTCCAACATGCGGGTTGCCGTGGTCAGCAAAAGCCAGCTCGCTGCAGGCTCTACCTTTTGGGCGCAGGGCGGCATGGCAGCGGTTCTCCATGACCGAGACTCGGTAGAGGCGCATGTGACGGACACGCTGACCGCGGGTGCAGGCCTCTGTCACGAGCCCGCAGTCCGCTTCACGGTCGAACGCTCCAAGCAGGCCGTCGACTGGCTAGTTTCCCAGGGCATGCACTTTGACCTGCGCGAAGACCAACCGGACGCGGAATTTCGAGAGTTTCATCTCACGATGGAAGGCGGCCACAGTCATAGACGCGTGATCCACGCGGCTGATCAAACTGGCCGCGCTATCTCCGAGGTATTAGCCTCGCGAGTCGCTGAGTCCGACAATATCGCACTACTCACCGATCGCTGTCTGGTTGACATCATCAAGGTGGGCAACCGCGTCGCCGGCGCCCACCTCCTGAGCGCCGATGGTACGGGGGTAGAAACCTGTGCCGCCGACGCTGTAGTGCTGGCAACGGGTGGCGCCAGCAAGGCATACCGATACACCACCAACCCGGATGGCGCGAGCGGCGACGGTATCGCGGCTGCCTGGCGAGCGGGCTGCAGGGTGGCCAATCTCGAATTCAACCAGTTCCATCCCACATGCCTCTATCATCCCGAAAGCCGATCATTTCTAATGACTGAAGCGCTTCGCGGCGAGGGCGCGACGCTCCACCTTGCCAATGGCGACCGCTTCATGCCGAATTTCGATTCGCGGGGAGAGCTCGCACCGAGAGATATCGTCGCACGCGCGATTGACAGTGAGATGAAACGACTCGGCGAAGAGTGCGTATTTCTCGATATCAGTCACAGGCCCGCTGACTTTGTCACTCGCCATTTCCCTCAGGCATATGAGCGCTGCCTGAAACTCGGGATTGACATCACCCGAGACCGCATACCCGTCGTCCCTGCCGCACACTACACCTGCGGCGGCGTTGTAGTCGATCAGCATGGCGCCACGGATGTACCGGGCCTTTATGTTATTGGAGAGTCTGCCTGCACCGGCTTGCATGGGGCCAACCGCATGGCGAGCAATTCGCTGCTGGAGTGTTTTGTATTTGCTCAGTCTGCCGCAAACCACATCTCCAACTCGCTAACACCACAACATATTGACCCAATGCCATGGGACGACAGCCGCGTCAGAGACTCTGACGAACAAATCATCATTCAACACAATTGGCAGGAACTGCGCCGGCTCATGTGGGACTACGTAGGCATCGTCAGAACCTCCCGGCGGCTCGACTATGCGTCTCAACGCATCTCGCTGCTAGAGTCAGAGGTCGCCGGCTACTACGGACGATTTCAAATTACCCGCCCGCTGTTGGAGATGCGCAACCTAGCGCGTGTCGCGAGCCTGATGGTCACCTGCGCAGCCGGCCGCGAGGAAAGCCGGGGGCTGCATTTCAATTCAGACTTCCCGGAGACATTATCCGTAGCGAGGGACTCGGTGCTGGCGCCGCCACAGTTCGACACCAGCCATGCGCTCCCTGGGCCAATAGATCACCTGCCGCCCTACACGGCGTGACTTTACTCAAGCATCGAGCTGATGAAATGCTCTGATGGCGCGGATAATCGGCAGGAAATCATCGTCTGGCACTCGGGCGCGCCCCATAACCCACTCCAATAGGTCCTGATCACCTTCGAACAGTAACGACAGATACTGCTGCCTGAGCGCGCTATCCAGCCCATCAAATGCCTGCTCCACAAACGGTGCTAGCAACAAATCGAGCTCCAAAAGCCCCCGCCTGCTTGCCCACCGGGCTCGATTCCACTCTTCGCGCCTATCCATGCAACAACCAAATCAGTTCGCAGATTCTTGTAGTATAGGACCTCTTCACAACGACTGATCCACCCGTGACCGATAACTTACCGCCACTCGCCCGCCTCTCTGCAGCGGATTCAGATTGCATCATGGCTCTGGCAGGCCCCGACGCGGCTCAGTTTTTGCAGGGGCAATCCACCAATGACTTCACGAATACGAGCCCCGGGGACGCCCGCTTCGCAGCGTTTTGCAACCCGAAGGGCAGAGTACTCGCAGACCTGCTGGCGGTGACCGCCGCCCCGGAGTCATTTTTCCTGCGTGGTCGTCGAGACGTTATGGCGGCCTTGAGCGCTCATCTCAAACCCTACCTCGCGTTCTCCAAATCAAACCTAACGCTGTTGGACTGGTCGGTGACCTGCGTCTCCACGGAGGAGCGCACCATGGCAGATCCTGTCGCCCATATCGAATGGCAGTCGGGGGTTCCCATCGCTATCAGCGTCCCGCGGGGCGAGTGCTATGTTGAGCATTGGCGTGCCAAAGACACGATCGAGCAGCAGCCCTCTCTGAGCGAAATGGCGCTCGCGGAGGTGGACATCAAAACCCTCAGAGCTCGCATCGAGACAGAGACCATCGGCGCCTACCTGCCACAGGATCTTAATTTCGACTTGAACGGCACCGTCAGCTTCAACAAGGGGTGTTACACCGGCCAGGAAATCATTGCCAGACTTCACTACCGTGGCACACCGAAACGCCGCCTCTATGCAGGACAGTTAGCAACCTCCGCGATCGAGGTGTCAGCGGGGTCCTCACTGGAAGACCCCGCGGGTAACAAGATCGGCACCGTGGTCAATTATTATCGCGACACCGACCACATCTCTCTGCTGGCGGAGCTCGTGCCCGCAAGCACCGAAACTGACGTCACCCTTGCGGATGGGGGAGCAAGAGTGGAACGCCTAGCCGCCTGCTAGGCCGGCACCTGCCAATCGACGGCGCCGCGACCCGCCGCCACCAAAAACGCGTTGGCCTTGCTGAAATGCCCGCAGCCCTTGAATCCCCGATGCGCTGACAGCGGCGAGGGATGTGGCGCGGACAAAACACAGTGCCGATCGCGGTCTATCTGCGCCCCTTTTCGCTGTGCGTGGGCTCCCCAAAGCATAAAAACCGTCGACTGCGGGCTGGCGTTGACCGCTGCGACAATCGCGTCCGTGAATAACTCCCAGCCCTTACCCTGGTGTGAGCCCGCCTGCCCCGCCTCCACGGATAAGGCGGCGTTGAGCAACAACACCCCCTGCTCGGCCCAACTCGTCAGCTCCCCGTGGCTCGGGAATGGCAGTGACAGATCATTCTGCAATTCCTCAAAAATATTTCTCAGTGAAGGTGGGATGACGCAGCCTCTGCGGACCGAAAAACTCAGCCCGTGCGCCTGATCAGGTCCGTGATACGGATCCTGCCCGAGAATCACCACTTTTACTGCAGTCGGAGGCGTCGCATCTAACGCCGCGAAAAACTCGTGCCCCGGCGGATAAATAACTTTGCCCGCCGCCTTCTCGCGACGCAAAAATGCGCGCAATTCAGCCATATATGGTTGCTGAAATTCTGATGCGAGGATGGACAACCACTCGGATCGGAGCTTCACATCTCCCGACACGTTATGCCTCTGCACACATCATCGGCGGCGCAAGCGCACAATGCCTTGCCCGGAAACCAGCAAAACCCCCAGCCAGACCAGCGCAAAGGACGAGGCAGTCACTAGATCAATCGTTTCCCCCAGCAGCGTTTGGGCTATTAGCAGCTGCAGAGAAGGACCCAAGTATGAGGTGAAGCCCACGATGCTCAGCGGCAGTAAGCGCGAAGCGGCGATATAAGTGAGCAGCGGCGCAGCGGTATACACCCCTGCCAACATCAAGAACATATCCACCTTGAGGCCATAAAGGCCCATGCCCGCGCCACCCGTAACCCACAACCAAGCGACCGCAAACGGCGCCATGCACAGGGTCTCGATAAAGAATCCTTGCATAGTGTCGGCTTCAATTTTTTTCCGAATCGCACCGTACAGAGCGAAGCTCGTTGAAACTACCAGTGTCACCCACGGCACACTGCCATAGGCCAACAACTGGGCCATGATCGCAATGATCGCCAATACGATTGCAATACGCTGCGCAGGTCCCAGCGACTCTTTGAACGCCAGGCGTCCAACGATGATCGTTAACAGGGGCAACATAAAGTAACCCAGGCTCGCCTCCGTTGCGCGACCCTCCGTTACTGCGTAAACAAACACACCCCAGTTGAGACTGAGCAATATTGTCGCCAGTGCGCTCCATGCGAGGGTGCGCCAGTAGCGCAATAGCCGCCACGTCGAGCGCATCCGGCCAGCCCACAAGAGCACCAGCGCGGCGATAGGCAGACTCCAAATTGCACGATGCGCCACTACATCGACGGGGGCGACTGGCTGTGTCTCTACCCAATAAAGCGCAGCGACGCCCCAAATAACATTCGCCACAACCGCGAGTAGCAGACCTGACCGCAACTGTTGCTGCGAGTACTCCACAACCTTTACCTCTGAATGATCAACGCACACACAGGCGAGCGAGCTTACACCAGTGCAGGATCAAAGCGCCCATTTGAGCCGCCTTTTCTCGCGGTGTCGTCGCGCTGGAGCCAAGTGTCATACCGCGACATCGATAGCGTGCTAAGGTCGCCTTCCTCAATGCGAGCGCGTCACCGTGTTATCACTCTGGCCATATTGCATCGCCGCTTTCCTGTTTTTCTGCCCTTGGGTAGGCGCCGCGCACAGCAGCGCCGCGGAGCCGCGGCAGGCCCTGGCAATCAAGGCGTCACCCTGGGCACGCGCCGTTGTCCGCCTCGAGGTGCCGGTTAGCCGGCAAGAGCGTGGCTATGCCCGGCACTTTACGGAGCATTGCAGCGCCATCGTTATCTCGCCCGCCCCTAACCCCTTACTGGTCTCCGCCTGGCACTGCTTCGATGGCTACCCCCTTGTCGCACCCGCGATCCCCGTTTTCCCTGCTGAGGGCGGCGTGCCGTTCCACGCCGAATTACTGGATACCGGCGGCAGCATGGCAGAAGACTGGGCGATCCTCCGGATCACAACAACAGTTACCGATACGCATTGGATACCGATTAGTAAAGCGCCACCTTTTCCCGCCATGCCGATCACCGCAGCAGGCTACGCACCGCTTGCGGAATTAGCAGGAACGGAGGCCGAAGGCACCACTGACCGGGCGCTGGTCGCAGACTACGAGTGCGTCATCACCGCGGCCGACGTCATACCCTATGAGAGCAATTGTTTGGCTAAAAAGGGGTCCTCGGGTGGCGCCGTAGTCAGCCTATCACCCGACGGCACAGCCAAGCTTGTAGGCATCATTTCGAGTGGTGACGGGAAGCACGTCAGCTACTTTTATCCCGCAGTGCTACTGCTCGACGCCATCAACAACCGGCGCTGATAACTTGGGACGCTGCCTGTCTGGGGGCGGCCCGCCAATGTGGTGCTCCCCTCGTAACTCCGACAACTCCACTTGTTTTTGCCGCTCCCTGAAGCGCGCAGCGCGATCTCCGGTCAGTGAATCGATACATCGGGGACAAGAAATTCCTTTCTCGTAATGAGGCGACCGCTTGTCTTCTTCCGTAATGGGGTGCCTACAGGCGAAACATTGGTCGAACTGGCCTTTCTCCAGCTGATGATTAACGGCAACCCGCGAATCAAAAACGAAACACTCCCCCTCCCAACGTGACTCGCTCTCTGGCGTGGTCTCCAGGTACTTGAGAATGCCACCCTGCAGATGCCAAACCTCGTCGAAACCCTGAGCAACGAGATAGGAGGTCGACTTCTCGCAGCGGATTCCCCCCGTGCAGAACATCGCGACCTTTTTGTGTTTTTCGGGGTCCAAATTTTGCTGCACCCAGCGTGGGAAATCACGAAAACTCTGCGTTCCCGGGTTAATCGCGCCTTTAAAGGAGCCGATTTCAACTTCGTAGTCATTGCGCGTATCTATGACCAGGCAATCGGGATCATCAACCAAGGCGTTCCACATCTCCGGCGTCGCGTATTTGCCCACGCACGTGTTTGGGTCAATCCCCTCAACACCCATCGTCACGATTTCTTTTTTTAACTTGACCTTCATTCGATGGAAGGGCTCTGACACATTAAAGGACTCTTTCCAGTCCAGCCCGGCGAATCGTGCATCGTCGAGCAACCACGCGAGAACGGCATCGACGCCTCTGCGCGTGCCCGCGATCGTTCCGTTTATGCCCTCCTGAGCCAATAGCAGTGTGCCCTTGACACCTGCGTCTCGGCAGACCGACAACAGAGGCTCGCGCAAGGCCTCGTAATCATCAAGGCGCACAAACTTGTACAGCGCGATCACGACGCGATGGTCATCGAGGGGGACGTCGGTCACTTACCCGTGCCTCCCCGGCAATCGGGAGAATCTGGCACGCTGGCGGTGGCGGACCACTCTTCGGGGGAGTAGGTGTGGAGGGCCAAGGCATGTACCGGCCCCGCCAACCAATCACTCAATACGGCGTAGACAGACTGATGCCGCTTAACGCTGCGCATCGATTCAAAACTGTCGCTGACCAGTGTGACTTTAAAATGAGTCTCCGAGCCCGAGGGCACGTTGTGCCGGTAGCTCTCGTTCTCGACAGCCAAAGCGACCGGCTGAAAAGCAGCCTCCAATGCCTGCGTGATTTCCTGTTGTATTGTCATTGTGATCTTCTGTGCTCGCGACATGGTATTTTACGACGAATTGTCGATCACATCTGCCGCCTGGAATTCCCATGGATAGCCCCCGCAACTGCCCGCCCGCGCCGTTCTGGCGACACCTCCTCGCGATGCTGTACGACAGCCTACTCATCATTCCGCTGTTCATGTGTGCGACTGCAATTTGGGTGTCCATCTGGGGACCCACGGCAGACATCCAGCACCCAACCGTGCCGCCTTACGTGCAATGGCTGAGCTGGGCGGCAATTCTGATCATGTTTTTTGGGATTTTCTGGCGTAGAGGCGGGCAGACACTCGGCATGCAAGCTTGGCGCATAAAGCTAGAGACGGCCGACGGCGCCACGGTTTCTTGGCGGCAAATATTGCTCCGCATCGGCGGGGCCCTCGTCTCTCTCGGCGCACTCGGTCTGGGGTATGGGTGGCGATTTTTGCCGCCGGAGCGGCGCTATTGGCACGATACATGGTCCGATACACGACTCATACTCACACCCAAGAGACGATAGCGCCCCTCAAGTCCGTTTCCACAGGAGCCATATTCCACCGATCCAGCAGACAGCGATCGGCGACAATGCCGCCAGCGCCGGCTCGTATCCAAAAATCAGGCTGGCAGGCCCAAAAAAATCCTGACTGATTCTAAACGCGACACCGACGATCACCCCCACAAATATGCGGGCGCCCATAGTCCCCTCACGCAACGGACCGAAAATAAATGACATGGCCACCAACACCAGACCGAGTGTTGCGAACGGCTGGAGCAGTTTGCGCCAGAACGCGAGTTCGATGTCAACGAACACCATTCCCTGCTGCTGCAGATAGCGGGCGTAAGGCCAAAGCTGCAGGACAGGCAGCGTTTCCGGCTCTACCACGTCAAGCGTCAGTAACTCCGGTGTAATAGCCGTATCCCAGCGCCACAGTGTTGCGTCCTGCACCGAGGTTCCCTCTGGCGCATGGCGCGTCAGCTCAACCCGTTCAAGCATCCAGTGATCGCCAGCATGGGTCCCGCGCTCTGCCATCAAGGCACTCGTCAGACGCCGGGCGTCATCGAAACTCAATAGCGTCACGCCATAAGCGACCCCACCACGTTGCACCGCATCAACGTGGATAAAGGTATTTCCGTCTCTGTTCCATGCACCAAATCGCCCCGCCACCGCCGATTCGGAGCGCTGCGCCAGTGCACGATGACTCATGGCCATTTGCTCCGAGTGCGGCGCTATAAACTCCCCGACCATAAAGCCCAACAGAGCAACGACCAGCGCGGGCTTTAACACCATCCCAGCGATTTGAGCCATCGAGATACCCGCCGCCCGCATGACCACCAACTCACTGGCGGCCGCTAATCTTCCCAGCCCAATCAGGCCGCCGATCAAGGCGGCGAATGGGACAAACTCGTGGATGCGTCGCGGCAAGGTATACCCGACGTAAATCAATATATCCGCAAAGCTATAGCCGTCCCCGAGGTCATCTGACTCATCAACGACAGAGGTTAAGGCATCCAGGCCAACCAACAGCAGCAACACGCCCAGCGTGGCCGTGAGCACTGCTCGTCCTACGTAAAGGTCAAGCTGCCGCACGAACACCCCGAACCCGCTTGTTGATGCGCTCCCAGTGCAACAACGCCAGCGCCAATGCGGCGAATGCCACATGCACCGAGATAATCAGACTCGGACCAAGACCCGCTTCGATCGCGCTCCGCCCCTGCGTAAGACCCAGAAAATACAGTAGCAGGACCACCATTGCCGGACCGATTTTTGCATAACGGCCCCGCCTCGCATCCGTCCGACTTAGGGCCAGGGCAATCAGCGCAATGGCCGGCACCATCGCGGGCAGGGACAGACGCCACCAAAGCGCTCCTTGAAGCTTCGGATCGTCACTCGCCGCAAGCGCTTTCGTCGCGATGGACTCCACTTTGCCCGTTCGTCGAAGGCTATTTTGTGACTCTGGAATCAACTCTCCATAAAGCTCAAAAGTGAACTCCTCGAGCTCGAGCTTGCCGGGCTCTCCGCGGTAGCGACTGCCCCCTCTCAGCTCCAGATAGCGGCGACCACTACCTTCGTCAAAGAGGATCTCTCCCTCCTCTGCAAAAGTCGCCGTAAAAAGATCATCCTGAGCTCCGGGCTCTCGTTCAAACACGAAAATATTGTGCATGAGCCCATCGTCGTCTATGCGTTCCGCATAGGTCACATAATTACCTCGGCGCTGCTTTCGAAAACGCCCCTCGTTGAGCATATGCAGACCCTCAGCCGATCGCGGATTGTCCAGCAATACCTGTGCGCGTGCAGAGCCCTCGGGAGCAACCATCAAGGAGAGCGCAGCCACCGCGGTCATCACCAGGAGCGCAGGCACCATAATGTAGAGACCCAAGCGGCCAGGACCCACACCACAGGCACGCAACACCACCATCTCACTTTCCGCGTAGAGCCTGCCAAGACTGAGTAAAATGCCGATGAACAAACCTAGCGGCAGGATCATTTCGAAAAACCCCGGCAGTTTGAACAGCATGATCGGCAACAAAACGTCACCCGTTAGCGAGCCCACCGCCGCTTCAGCCAAGTAGCGGATAAAGCGCCCGGCAAATACCACCAGAAACAGCACAAAACTCACAGCAACGGTGTGAAGCAAAATATCGCGTGTCAGGTAAGTCAAAATACGCATGGGCGTGAAATCGGGCGAAAGTTCCAGAGATGGTTATTTCGTTAACCGCGCCACCATCATACACTAGCGTCCTTTCGCGAACCCCCTTGCAGCAGGAATCCCAATGGCATCTCTTAACATCAGTGTGCGAGCAGCAAGCTCTCCCACCCAAACGACCACGCACGCCTTGGTGGCCTTGGTCCCCGATAAAAAGCCACTAGCGCCCACATTACGTGAACTCGATAAAGCACTTGCGGGCACGCTCTCTCGCGCATTGGCTAACGGCGACTTCACACCGTCCGCTGGCGCGCACTGTTGGCTTCCCGGAACCGGGGGCATTCAGCGCGTATTGCTTATCGGGGCGGGATCACCCGAACCCCGCACGGTCGCCGCTGATAGAAAAATTGCGGAAAATCTCGCCAAAGCGCTGATCGCATGTCCTGCGCAAAGTGCGCAAATATCGCTCGATGGCATCACCAAGAAAACGCCACAGGCGGCGCGCTTGATCGAGCAAATCAGCTTGCAACTGACGCTGGCCCACTATCAATACAGCCACACGCTGAATCAACGTAAAAAACCCTCACGAGCGCTGAAGCGAGTGAGCATCTCCCCCGGACCTACCTGCACCCTGTCAGCGGCTCGGCGCGCCACTCAAATGGGTTACGCCACAGGTCTCGGTGCAAACATGACCCGAGAACTCGTCAACTTACCCGGCAACATCTGCACACCTCGATTTCTGGCCGGAGAGGCCCGTAAGCTCGCACGCAAGCATCCGAAATTGTCAGCCTCGGTGTTGGATGAAAAAAAGATGGCTGAACTGGGCATGCATTCCTTGCTGTCGGTCGGCAACGGTTCCGACCAACCCTCTCAACTGATCACGATCAAGTATCAAGGCGGACCAGCAAAAGCTAGGCCCTACTGCCTAGTCGGCAAAGGCATCACCTTTGATACCGGCGGTATCAGCCTTAAGCCGGGCGCCAAGATGGACGAGATGAAATTCGATATGGGTGGCGCCGGCTCAGTGTTTGGAACGCTCTATGCGGCAGCGCTGATGAACCTACCGATCAATATTGTCGGCGTCGTAGCTGCGGCAGAAAACATGCCTAGCGGGCGGGCAACCAAGCCCGGGGATGTAGTGACTAGCATGTCCGGCAAGACCATCGAAATCTTAAATACCGACGCAGAAGGCCGGCTCGTATTGTGCGATGCCCTGACCTACGTTAAGCGATTTTCGCCAGAGGAAGTCGTCGATATTGCGACGCTGACGGGCGCCATCATCATATCGCTAGGTCAGGAAGCCTCGGGCATCTTTTCCAACGACGACCATTTGGCGGACAGCCTGATTGCGGCCGGGGAACGCAGCTATGATCGCGGTTGGCGCTTCCCGATCTGGGAGGAGTATCACCGGCAGCTGGAGAGCCCGTTTGCCGACCTCGCCAACATTGGCACAGGCGGGGCGGGCAGCATTACTGCGGCTTGCTTCCTCTCGCAGTTTGCCGAGGATTACAAGTGGGCGCACCTCGACATCGCCGGCACAGCTTTCCGTAGCGCTCCCAAGGGCGCGACTGGTCGCCCGGTACCGATGCTCATCGAATACCTCAGGGAACGCGCCGGCGCACTATGACGCAAATTGATTTTTATCTGCTGCCCAAGGATGGCGCTATACCGGTCGCCGCGGCCGTGGGCAGAATTGCGGAAAAAGCACTAGCGCGCGGCCATAGCATTTTTGTGCAGGCAAAGGATGAAATGCAGGCGAGAGCGATCGACGACGCGCTGTGGTCATTCCGACCCGAGAGCTTCGTGCCTCACGAACTGGCGCATGAAGCTGTGGCAGCCGAGGGTGTGGTGATCGGATGGCAATCGCCCTCGCTAGATTATGACGATGTGTTAATCAATACCTCAGGCAGCATCCCCGAGAGCTTTGCCCGATTTCAGCGCCTTGTTGAGATTGTCGAAAGCGATGAAACCACCCTCAGCGACTCTCGAGAAGCGTGGCGATTTTACCGCGATCGCGGCTACCCCCTAGCGAAGCACGACCTCTAGCAGAACGCCAAAAAACGAAAACCCGTATTATTGTGGCTATGGATAAAAACTTTTCACCCGCTGACATCGAGGCACGCTGGTACGCCGACTGGGAGTCCAAGGGGTACTTTGCGCCCTCTGGAAGCGGCCCCGCCTACTGTATTCCCATTCCACCGCCCAATGTCACCGGGACATTGCACATGGGACACGGGTTTCAACAAGCCATCATGGATGCGCTGATCCGCTATCACCGCATGCGCGGGCACAACACGCTATGGCAGGTGGGGACCGATCATGCGGGCATCGCAACGCAAATGGTGGTCGAACGCCAACTCGAAGCCGAAGGGTTATCGCGAGAGGCGCTGGGCCGAGAGGCATTTGTCGATCGAGTTTGGGACTGGAAGGCAGAGTCCGGCGGCGCGATCACTCGACAACTTCGCAGACTGGGTACGTCACCGGATTGGCAGCGCGAACGCTTTACCATGGATCCCGGTCTATCGCGCGCAGTGCAACGGGTATTTATTACCCTGTTCGAGCAGGGCCTGATTTATCGCGGCCATCGACTCGTGAACTGGGACCCAAAGTTCCATACCGCTATTTCGGACCTAGAAGTGGTTCAGGAGGAAGAAGCGGGCTCGCTTTGGCATCTTCGTTACCCGTTGAACGATGATGACGGTCACCTGGTGGTTGCGACCACGCGCCCTGAGACCATGCTCGGCGATACCGCTGTCGCAGTGCACCCCGAAGACGAGCGCTATAAACATTTGATTGGCAAGACAATCAATTTGCCACTCACCGATCGCATGATTCCAATCATTGGGGACGACTATGTTGATCCGGAATTTGGGACTGGCTGCGTCAAAATTACGCCAGCCCACGACTTCAATGATTTTGCGATGGGCGAGCGACATGGACTCCCAAAAATCAATGTCCTTACCGCCAGCGCGACCATCAATGACGCGGCCCCCGAGCGCTTTCGCGGCCTCGATCGCTTCGTGGCCCGAGAGGCGATTGTTGCGGAGCTCGAGCAGCTCGGGCTTCTCGAGAAAATCGAGCCACACGTTCTCAAGGTTCCCAGAGGCGACCGGTCTGGCGCAGTCATTGAGCCCTGGCTAACACCGCAATGGTATGTCGACGCCAAAAAGTTGGCCGAACCCGCAATCAAGGCGGTCGAAGAAGGCGATATTCGCTTCGTCCCGGCGCAATGGGAGAACACCTACTTCGCTTGGATGCGCGATATTCAGGATTGGTGTATCAGCCGACAGCTCTGGTGGGGGCATCGCATTCCCGCCTGGTACGACGAGACCGGTAACGTATATGTGGGCGAGTCTGAGGCGGAAATCCGGAAGCGCGACTCGCTCCCTGACGAACTGGTACTGACTCAAGATGAAGATGTGCTCGACACCTGGTTTTCATCGGCATTGTGGACCTTTTCGACGCTGGGCTGGCCCGACAAGAACCCTGACCTCGAGACGTTCCACCCTGCATCAGTACTCGTCACCGGATTCGACATTATTTTCTTCTGGGTTGCGAGAATGATCATGATGTCGCTCCATTTTATGGAGGAGGTCCCTTTTCACACGGTATATGTCCACGGTCTTGTTCGAGATGGCAAGGGGCAGAAAATGTCCAAGTCAAAAGGCAATGTGCTCGACCCTATTGACCTCATCGACGGCATTACTCTTGAAGCGCTGCTCGAAAAACGCACTGCCAACCTCATGCAACCTCAACTGGCCGCCAAAATAGACAAAGCCACGCGCAAACAATTCCCGGATGGCATTACCGGCTATGGCACGGACGCGCTGCGCTATACGTTCTACTCCCTCGCCTCAACCGGCCGCGACATCAAATTTGACATCGGGCGCATGGAAGGATTCAGAAATTTTGGCAACAAAATCTGGAATGCCGCGCGCTATGTTCTGGGGAATGTTGAAGGGGTTGACCTGACCTCGCAAAGAGGCAGCTCATCCCTCGCGGATCGCTGGATTCGCAGCCGACTGCAATCTGCGTTGCGAGCAGTAGACGCCGCAGTTGCCGACTATCGCTTCGATCTGGCGTCTCAGGCGCTCTACGACTTCATATGGAACGAGTTCTGCGACTGGTACCTCGAGCTGTCAAAACCGGTCCTATGGGACAAGAACAGTGCCGCTGCTGATCTACTGGGCACGCAACAAACACTGGCCGAAGTACTCGAACAGTCTCTGCGCATGCTTCATCCCTTCATGCCATTTTTAACCGAAGAGATCTGGCAAAGTATCAGCCCCCTTACCGGACATCATGGCCCCAGCATTATGCTGTCACCATGGCCCACGGTGAAAGCCTCTGCCGAGGACACGGAGTCAGAGTCAGAAATCGAGTGGCTCAAAGGCATTATCGTCGCCATACGAACAATACGTGCAGAGGCCAATATCCCGCCATCAACAGAGCTACCGGTCTTTTTGACCAACGCAACCGATCTCGACCGTGATCGAGCAACCCGCAACAGCGCCTACTTGCGCAGACTGGCGAAAGTCTCTGACATCAGCGCCAGCGAGACCGACAGCGACGTTCCCCCCAGCCTGATGGCCTTGCATGGTGAATTGGAAGTCCGGGTTCCAATGGCGGGCGTG
>Ga0181565_10001842_pt1 | contig 16224 bp, 14 predicted proteins | sample 101ome_16_FD_129661 | JGI IMG/M metagenome (GOLD analysis project Ga0181565, IMG submission 129661) | Coastal salt marsh microbial communities from the Groves Creek Marsh, Skidaway Island, Georgia - 101401AT metaG (megahit assembly) | ecosystem: Environmental > Aquatic > Marine > Intertidal... | reverse complement strand
CGCCGTCGTCGTCCTCGTCGTCACAGACGCCGCCGCGCTCGTCGACACCATGGTCGCGCGTACCTCTGGCGGTTACGCCATTCAGTCTCGCGCCTCGTCGTCATGTCGCTCGCGCGCGCGCTCACCGCCGCGGACGTGACGCGCCTCAATCTTCGACGACGATTCGTACGATATCGATCGTCGTCGAGCGCGTCGACGGCGCCGCCGCGCGTCGGGGTGGTGTTCGTGCGCGAGGATGGGTCGCGTGACGACGACGGGGACGTCTACGACGCGGTGTGCGCGCGCACGGGGGCGCCCGCGACGACGATGCGAGAGTTGGCGAGCTGCGAGATCGCGTCGTACGCGCGCACGGCGCACAAAGCTCGAGACGTGCGCGCGATGGTGCCGATGGACGAGGATGCCCAAATCGTCTGCGTCGGGAAAAACTATCTGGAGCACATCGGCGAGGTGGACTCGTCCATGCCGGGAATCTCTCGCGTGGCGACGCCGGAGAAGCCGATCATATTTCCAAAGTCACGCGCGTGTGCGATCGCGGACGGGGAAGAGATCGACGCGCACGGACGGGAGGATGTAGATTACGAGGGCGAGCTCGCGTGCGTGCTCGGCGCGTTCGACGCACGCGAGATACGAGACGTGGACGACGAGAACGACGTGTGCGAACGGTGCGTGTTCGGGTGGACGGTGGCGAACGATGTCACGGCGAGAAAGTTACAAAAGGAGCATCAGCAGTGGTTCTTGGGGAAATCGAGCGATACTTTTTGTCCGATGTCTCCGTGGGTGGTGGGCGCCGACGAACTGCCGTGGTCGGCGTTGACGGGTCGACTCGAGACTCGCGTCAACGGTGAGCTTCGACAGGCGGCGAACGTGAGAGATATGATATTTAGCGTCGCGACTCTCATCAAGACGGTGTCGAGATATCAGACGCTTCGTGCTGGAGACGTGATTCTGTGCGGAACTCCCAGCGGTGTCGGCGCGGGACAAAAGCCCGAGCCCAAATTTCTTAAATCGGGCGACGAGGTGGCGATATCCATAGACAGCGTCGGGCGACTCACCAATCGCGTTCGCTGAGCAGCCCCAGGTCGATTTTGTAAGCGCGACACCGTAGACTTAGAGCATCTTTCGTTCGTTCGTTCGTTCGTTCGCGAGTTAGACGACGCCGCGCCGAGCACTTTGTGCAAGCCGCACTCTTAGCCTCGCGATGTCCCGTCCATCGCGCGCGCGGTCGTCGCGACCTCGCGCGGTCGTCGGGGTCATCGTCATCGTCGTCGCAGCGTGCGCGCTCGCGCGCTCGAACGTCGCGCGCGCCGCGCGCATCGGTCCCGGCGCGGCATCGGACGCGTCCGATTGGCGACGAGAATCGTTTCAACTTGGCGACGACGCCGCGACGAACGATCGCCCGATCGATCCGAGGGCGATCCAACGCATCTCGTGGAAGCCGCACGCCGAGGTGTACCGAGGATTTTTGACGGCGGAGGAGTGCGAGCACCTCGTCGAGCTCGCGAAGCCGTCGCTGCAGAAGAGCACCGTCGTCGATAACGACACGGGGGGGAGCGTGGGAAGCGAGGTGCGCACGTCGAGCGGTATGTTTTTGATGAGAGGGGAAGATGAAGTCGTTGAATCGATCGAGCGAAGGATCGCGGCGTGGACGCACGTGCCGGAGTCGCACGGGGAGGGATTGCAGGTGCTTCGATACGAGCGAGGACAAGAGTATCGTCCGCACTTTGATTATTTTCACGATTCCGTGCACACGACGAGATCCCAGGGCGGGCAGCGCGTCGGGACGGTGTTGATGTATCTGACGGACGTCGAAAAGGGCGGCGAGACGACGTTTCCGAACGCTGGAGAGGGGGAGCGAGCGCCGAGCGACGCGTCGACGTGCGCCAGGGGCAAGGTGGCGGTGGCGCCGAAAGCGGGAGACGCGCTCTATTTTAGAAGTTTACATCACAATCTATCGCTCGACGTGTTGAGTTCGCACGCCGGGTGTCCGGTGGAACTCGGGGTGAAGTACAGCGCGACGAAGTGGATGCACGTGAGCGACATCGAGGACGGCAGCGCGGGCGTGACGATGCCTCCGGGGGTGTGCAAAGACGTCAACGAAAATTGTAAAGGTTGGGCCAAAGCTGGCGAATGCGAGATAAACCCATCGTTCATGATCGGTAGAGGTCGCGCCAAGGGCAATTGCATGCGTTCGTGCGGCGCGTGTCCGAAGGGCTCTCGAAACTCCTAGAACGACTATAGATGTAATTTCAACTGTGTGACTAGACCGCACATCGCGCTGTGAAAAGATTGACGCCAAAGTCACGTCATATTTTGTCTCTGACCCGTTTTTTCGGCCGGCAGCGGTCTGTTGAATCCACCCTTACGATTCATGTACTGTCGCGCCTGCCGTTTCGTCTTCTTTTGCACCGCCGACGCATTCGCGAATTCGTCCTCCACGTGTTTCCCTTGCGTCGAGCTAAACCCACCGAAACCCATCATGCGCATCATCATCGCCTCTTCGTCTTCTTCGCCATCCGGTGGTGCCTCGCCCGGAGGCGGAGGAGGCACATCCACCTCGCCTTGTTCAGCGCGCGAACCCGAGGGCGGAGGCGGAGGCGGAACCTCTCTCTGACGTTTTCTATCGTCATCGCGACCTCTAGACCGCGACCTCGATCTCGACCGCGATCTCGACCGCGAATCTCGACGCCGTTTTCGACCGTCGTATCCACCGTAGCGATCATCACCACGTCCGCGTCCTCGTCCTCGACCGCCTCCGAACCTCCCTCTCGGCGGCGACCGCGACCGCGATCTCGACCGCGATCTCGACCGCGATCTCGACCGCGATCTCGACCGACTCCGCCCACGACCGCGACCGTACCCTCGCCTGTCGTCATCGCGATCGTACCTCCCTCTCGGCGGCGACGCGTCGTCTCTTCGCCCGCCGTACCCGCCGTACCCGCCGTACCCGCCGTACCCGCCGTACCGCCCCCCTCTCGGCGGCGACGCGTCTCTTCGCCCACCGTACCCACCGTATCCACCGTACCCACCTCGTCCTCGATCGCTCATCTCCACCTCACGTCGACCTCACGTCGTCTTCTCCCCTCCCGCGCGCGTCCCGAGCACCGCTCGCAGTTTAGCCTCCTCGGCGCGTCCTCGCTCAAAGTGCTCCACCCACGATCTCGGACACGCCTCCTCGTACGCCCGACGCAATCCCTCGCACGCCGATCCCTCTCGCGCGCGCACCGTCCCCTCCTCCTCGACGTCCCCGCACCCTCGCGCGTGATACGCGTCCCTCGCCGCGCGACACCGCTCGCGCGCCGCGCGAATGTCCCCGCGCCGGGGACTCCCGAACGACGTCGACGAGGACGTCTCCGCGCCCGCGCCCGCGCCCGCACCCGTCGTCGTCGTCGTCCCCGTCGTCGTCGTCGTCGTCGTCGTCGTCGTCACCCCTCGCGCGAGTGAATGAACGAACGAACGAACGGATGAACGAAAGAATGAATGAATGAATGAATGAAAGCCACCGCGCCCGCGCCCGTCGACGCACATGCACATCACGCATCATCCCACCTAAACGCACACACTACGTATCGTTCATCCGAACACACACCACCACCCAAAACCACCCCTCCAAACCGCGATGTCTCTCCACTGTGTATCGACGCTGAACCCCATCACGTATCCCACGAAGGATACACATACAAATAAAAGCACCCCCCGACCGCCCGCCCGCCTCCCATCGACGTGCCGACGTGCCGACGGGAGTCGACGGCGACGCGCGCGCGCGCCGTGCCGTTCGCGCGCGATCGATCGATCGATCGATCTCGACGCGATCGGGTTTAGGGTTCGGGACCGACACTTTGAGGCGCGGCGCGCACGGAGGCGCGCGCGGTGAACGGGCTCGCGCACGACGCCACCGACCGCGGTCGGTTGTCGTCTCGTCGATTCGAGAAGGCCATGGCGTCGAGGAAATCGTCGACGCCGGATTCGTTGGAGGATGACGACGGACGATCGGATGAGGAGGAGGTCGGGGATGAGGTGCGTGAACGTTCTCGAGCGTCGAGCGCGCGCGGGTGGGGTCGAGCGCGTGTTTCGTGCGCGCGGAGACGAGAGGCGACGGTGGACGAGTCAGCCAGTCTGCGCGCTTTTTCTCCACTCGTCGTTTTTTTGTGTTTCTTTGGTTTGGTGTGTCGCGCGAAGATCGGTCGCGTCGAGGGATGGGTGGAGACGGAGGACGATGACGACCGACGCGCGAGCGCGGTGGGGTGGGGTGGAAGAGGGATTCGGTGGACTGACGGGGCGACGCGCGAGACGCAGGGACTGAAGGGCGACAAGGCGTCGAAAAAGGCGACGACGTCGCAGTATCGAGGCGTTCGACAGCGTCCGTGGGGGAGTTGGGCGGCGGAGATTCGTGATCCAAATCGGGGTGCGAGGCTATGGCTCGGGACGTTCGATACCGCCGAAGAGGCGGCGAGGGCGTACGACGCGGCGGCGAGACACATTCGAGGACCGAACGCGAAGACGAATTTTCAACTCGCGCCGGGGGAAGAACCGCCGCCGTTCGTGCTTCCGGATCCGCCGTCGGGCGGTCGAGGCGGTGGAAGTGGGGGTCGCGGTAGAGGTGTGGACATGGGATTTCCTTCCACCACGCTGGGCGGCGCCGGGCCGTCGTCGAGAGGACCAAACGTGCTGAAGAAGCAAAAACCCGCGGGGAAAGACGCGAAGGGCATCCCGAGCACAATCTACGGTTTCGGTCCGGGATCGACGGAGAAATCGAGCAGCACCGTTCCCAAGCGTGGATCGATCAGTTTTGGCAGCGGTACCGATCTCTCGGCGCTCGTCAACGCAAATCTCGCCTTGGCGAATCAAAACCTTGCCTCGGCTGGGTCGGCGAGGAAAGATCCCGAGAACAGCTTTGTCAAGCTTTTCCAGAATGGTAGCGTGGGAGGCACGCCATCGAGCACGGGTGGATCTCCGCTCATCATGCCAGAGTCCTTGGAACTTCGTCACGGCATGTCACCGCACATGAACACGGAGATTCCGGTGATACACGGAAAGAGAGACCGCGGTCCGAGCAGCGCGTTTTTTGGCACGTCCTTCGGCGTCGCGGGTTCGTTCGGTTCCATGTTTCCTCCGGACATGGGTCTGTCGTCGACTCCGGACGGCGGCGAAGGGATGAACTTTTACGGTGAGTTTTCCATGTCCCCGAGAGATCGATCGACGCACGGGTCCGATCACTTTCCCGTGGGGAGTCTCGGCACTCTGAGAGACTTGGACGACGCGCTGCCGGCGGTCGGTTCGCTCGACCTGGGAAGTCCGGTGGATCTGGATTTCATGATGAACTCGCTGCCGAGAAACAGTAGCGGTAAAGTTCAAACGGTGACGTCCATTCTTGGCAAGTCCAACAAGAAGAAGGACCAAGATTCACCGCTCGGACGAGCGTCCACTCGCACCACGCGCGAGTCGCGTTCAAAGAGCGCGCTCGACGCCATGGCGGCGTTGAAGTAGCGCGTCTCGTGTATTTTGCACCCGCTGATTCACTCGCGCGCTTACGCCGCGTGAATCATACTGTCTTCATGTTTTGTATCACTTTTGTACGTCGTAGCACATCGATCTGGCGAAGACCATCGCGCGTCTTCGCACTCCGTACCGGCCTCGCACCTCGAAGCGACTCTGACTCAGCACGTACTAGTAAATTTTCAATCAACACACTCTCTGAGAAAATCAAGCAATCAATCATCGCGCGTCACGACGAAACGGTACACGAAGCGCATCATTCTTCGGTCGCATCATTACAACGGTAAATCAACATGTTTTAGTTCGTCGCAGTTGACCGATCGAAGGCTAATAATGATATATAGGTTTCGATTCAACCGCCGCGGCGCTTAAATCTTGAACGAGCCGCCCTCGGAGATGTCCAAACCACCCTTCGGCTTGAACGCACCGCTCTTGAGATCGTCCTCGTAGCCGGCACCGATGACGCTAGAATCACGGCACGACTTTTCGAGCAACCAATCGAAGAAACCCTTCTTCTCGCCCGGCTGCGCGCGAGAGACGCGAACGGCGCGCGCGCGGGTCAGTCACTCGTGTCGCGTCTTCACATATCGACGAGTCGTGATTCAAGAAATACCCCCCCACGGACCGAATCCCGACCCTCGTCCACCCCGAGGGCGACGACCGAACGATCGGGTCGTCGTCCGGTCGTCCGTCGACGCGTCCTCGCGCGTCGTCGACGTCGGAACGTCGAGTCGTCTCACGGCGACGCCGACGCCTTCGACGTCACCCCGCGCGTCGTCCCATCATCCGTCCACGCGTCGTCCGATCGATCGATCGGTCGACGCGATCGATCGCGACACCCAACCCTCCTTTACGCTCGCGCTCGGATACGGATACGAACGAACGCGCGACGCTTCGGTCGAACGTGTACGAAACGCGAGCGCTTACACGCACCTTGCCGCCGACCTTCTTCTTCGCTTGCACGCGCTTGGTCCCGGACGTGTTCGCGGCGTTCACGACGACGCGCGTGGCGGAGACGGCCAACATGACTGACGATCGATCGACGGTCGAGGTCTGCGGACGCGCGAGTCGATCGCGCGCGGGGTGGTTTAGGCATGGGGGGGGGGTGGATGGCCGATCGGGACTCGTCGCGGCGCGCATTCGATCCACAGGCACGTGAGGCGGGGAGTGGGTCGTGGGTCGTGGGTGCTCGTGATCGTGATCGTGATCGTGATGGGGTTCGTGTGTCTTTGAATAGTGATCGTGTGTCCGTCCTGTCTGGAGTATCGTATCGGTGAGAGTCGTGGGAGCTCGCTCGAGCGGTCGAGGACGTCGTCGAGGACGTCCTCGCGCGGTGGACGCGCGATCGACCTCTTACACTCGCGCGCGAACACGGGAAACAACCATGGGACGCGTTCGCACGAAGACGGTCAAGAAGGTGCGTGAGAAAACGAAGGACGGTGACGTCGCGATGTCGGGGGTGGTCGATGGGGGCGACGGCGACGGGGGGGGCGGTCGTGGGTGGATGGATGGGCGCGTGGGGAAAACCCTAAAGGGTCGCGACGCGACGACGGGCGAGGTCGCGCGCGCGAGGCGAAGAAGCGATCGCGAGGCGAAGACGCGATCGCGTGGAGAAGCGATCGCGTGTGTTTCGACGCGCCGATGGACGGTGAGACTGACATCGCGACGCGTTTCACGACACGCAGGCGTCTCGCCAAATCATCGAGAAGTACTACTCTCGACTCACGCTCGACTTTGCGACGAACAAGCGCATCGCGGATGATATCGCCATCATCCCGTCCAAGCGTTTGCGCAACAAGATTGCCGGTTTCACGACGGTACGTTTTATCGATGCGACGACGCGCGACGTCGGTCGCCGAGACGGGAGGGGTGACGAGATCGATCCCCGAACCAGTGGGTGAAAGGGTTTGATTCGCGCGCGCGCGAGACGGACGCGCCGCCGCGTCGAGAGAGCGAGGGAGAGAGAGAGAGAGAGACTGACCCGTGACGCCCGATGGGTTTTCAATCGCACAGCACTTGATGAAGCGTATCCAACGTGGTCCGGTCCGCGGTATCTCGCTCAAGCTTCAAGAGGAAGAGCGTGAGCGCCGCATGGATTTCGTGCCGGAGAAGTCTGCGCTCGAGACGGATTCCATCGAAGTCGACCGCGACACCATGGACATGTTGAAGTCTATGAACATGGGTAACTTGCAAGGTGTCTCCGTGTCTAGCCGTACGCACTTCAACAAGGGTCCGCGTCGCGATCGCGCGTAAGCGAGCAAAGTACTTGAGAACATTAGGTCATCAGTGCGCCGCTCGTGTAGAGGTGAAAGTCGGTAATTCGAGAGCTAGAGAAAGAAATTTACTACACGCGTCCTCCTATCGAATTCTTTGACGAACCGAACTGTTCAACGAATTTCGCGCGCGCATGCCTCGCAAAATCGCCACGGTCGACGACGCGTCGCCGACGTCTACTTCTATGATGTTTGTCGTCTCCCCGAGCGCGTCGGCGTCGGCGTCGGCGTCGCGCTGACTCTTCTCCGGACTCGCCGCCGGCGTGTCGATGACCACGGCGTCGTCTTCTGGATCTTTTAGTTTATCGCCACTGAATGTTATCTTGACGTCCTCGAGGGACTTGATGTCGCGAGCCTCCAGAGCGCTCGAAGATTTTTGTCTCGGAACGACGCGACTGTTTCTCCCGCCGAACGACGCCGACTTCTTTTCCAAGGAGCGAGCCGGTGCAAGCGGCGGTAAACCCACGTTTGCGCGCTTTTTCGCCGCTTGTTCTCGAGACACCTGGGATTCCAACAACTGCTGCACTTGTTCCACGATCTCCTCGAACGGCGGACGCGTTTTCGCGTCTTGGTGCCACGCGAGTTGCATCAACGCGCGATAGCCGGGCGCGTCGACAAACTCCTCACCGTGCGCCGCTTCAACGCTGGGACGCTCACCGTCCGGGACGAAACTGACGATTTGATACACGTCGAGCTCTTTCCATGGCGTCTGAAGACTTTGGATCTCCCACATGACGATGGCGAACGAGTACACGTCCGAGGCTTTACTGTAGCGTCCATCCGTGAGCACCTCGGGCGCCATCCACCGCGGCGAGTGCAACGCCCCGGAATGTTCGACGCCCGCCACGATGTCATCGTGCGCGCGCGATAAATTGAAGTCGCCCACCTTGACTCGATAATAGCGATCGACCATGAGATTCGCGCTCTTGAGGTCTCGATGTAATACGCTCGGGTCGGATTCGTGCAGATAGAGCATGCCCGCCGCCGCTCCGAGCGCCATCTGAAGACGTATGCGCCAGGTGAGCTCTGGGGCGCCGGATTTCGTGTGACGCTGTAGCACGGAATAGAGCGAGCCTCTGATGCAAAACTCTTGCACGATCGCCGGACGCGGTGACATGACCACGCCGAGCAAGAGGACGATGTTTGGATGTCGCAACTTGGTCATGATGCGCACCTCCTTCTCCAACTCCTCCGTGTTGCGAATGAGACCGCTCGAATTGATGGCCACGTCTTCCATCCCGATAAATTTGACGGCGACGTCGATGTGATTCCATTTCGCCTTGTACACGCGTCCGAACGACCCCTCACCGATTTGATGTTCGAGCTTGATGTGTTCGTTCGGAATGCGCGCCGTCTCGGACAAGTTTGACGACTCGGGCGCCTTGTTCGACGGTATGAATTTATCCTCGTTGCGTCCCGGACTGGGTCTGGGAAACGCTTGTCGCGCGTTCTTTCCTTGACGCGATTGGATTCCTAATTGCCTGACTCTGCCGAGCACGGCTTCGAGTTGCGCGACGGGCCAGTACATGATGCTCCCGAAACGACCGACGGTGACGACGCCGAGCGAACCGCCTCCCTCGATGGTCGTCAAGTACACGAGTCCACTTCCGTGGGCGACGAGGTTATTGGACATGACTTTAAACGTTTCCTTCTCAGAAGTCGCCCCGAGCGTGTCCGAGTGCAACGAGACGTTGCGCAAATCGTACGCGTCGGGAAGCGCCCAAATGGCGAGCTTGCCGCTGGCGTGACCCACGACGACGACATTTTCCACCGCCACGGCGCTCACGATGCTCTTTCCGAAATACTTTGAAAAAGGCATGAACGACCAAGAGTCGGCCAACTTGAATCCTTTCGTAATGTTCATGACGCGCTCTCCCGTTTCGACTGCACACTTATCGCCGCCCCAAATCTGAATCGCGCCCGTCTCGTGCACGCTCACCACCAAGTCTCTCACCGTAGGGTGACACACGAGCGAGACGATGGCGCCGAGATCATCGAGCGGTTCGACGCGAACACACTTGGCCTCGGCGACGTCCCACACTTCGAGCGCCAAGTCATCCTTGCAGGCGACGAAGACGACGCCGGCGGAATCGTCGCTCGCGTTGTGAACCATGCTCCGCACGCCTTTGCCGTTTTTCCGAGGCGACCCATCCTTAAAGCTCGGTCGCACGTCCGAGTCGACGCTGACAACGTCTCGCGCGCGCATCACTAAAAACTCCTCCGCGCCGTTGCCTCCTCTCGCCTCGGACGTCGACGCCTTGACGAGTTTTAATTCTACGACGGCGCCATCGGCGCACCCCACCCAACACGACGCGTCGTCGACAGGCTCGACGGACGTCACGGACGCGTTCCGCGAGACGACGATGATGTCCTGACTCATCAACCGACCCGCGTCGCAATCCCACGCCATGACGCCTCCGTTCTTCATGCCCGCCCAGAGTAAACTCGACCCCAACCGCGCGCTCTTCATGGCGACGACGGGCGACCGCGTCGACGCGGACGCCGACGCCCCCGGTCCGAGACACGCGAAACCTCCTCGGTCGCCGCTCTCCCCCGTCTTCGGTCGCTCGATCCGTCTCTGCGCCTGAATGAACATATCGTACGCGTCCAGACGAGGGAACGCCCCGCCCGTCGACCACCACAGTTCGCTCGCGTCGGATCCCGCCGCGCACATCGCCGACACCCCCGACCCGAACACGCTATCGACAGTTTGCGAAATCCCACCCCTTAACAACCGTTTCCTCCCGTCCGACACCCCTCCCGCGACCGCCAATCGTCCCGACGCGCCCGTCATGTTCCACAACTGCACCTCCAGCGTCTCCAAATCTCTCGTCACCTCTTCGAATTTCGCCTTGGTTTTCCCACCCGTCGCGTACGCCACCAACTTGCGCGCCGTCGTCTGCGTCCCGTACACCTCCGCCAGCGTCCTTCCCAACCGCAATCGTCCCAACGCTCGCACGAGATGTCGCTTAATTTGCACCCGTCCCTGATCGTCGTACATCGCGTATACATTCTCCGCCTCTCCGAGCGCGAGACACGTCGCGTCCGCCTGTCCCTGGAGCGCCGAACACTTTTCTCGGTTGCTCACCGCGCTCATCGCCGCTCGTTCGAGCGCGCGCGCGGCGACGCGACACCGTTCGAAGAGCGCGCGCGCGTCATCCCCGCGCGTCGACGCATCGTCGTCATCGGCGGCCTCGTCGTCGGCATCGCTCGCCATCGTCTCCGCCTCGGCTCGCCACCGACCGACCGACACCACCCGCGTCTCTCTCGCGCGATGGTTCGGTGCCGTACGCGTCCGACGCCGGACGAGGACGAAAACGAGAACGAGGACGACGACGCCACCGCGCGAACGACCGACCGAACGGTCGCGGTGCGGACGAGACGTGACGTCGCGACGCGACCGACCGAACGACCGACCGACCGAACGAACCACCACCCGATCCGCATGAAAAAATACGCGACGAGATACTTTTTATAGGTACCACAATACGTGCTCACGGTCCGAACCGTTTCATACATCTCGGGCACCGTCGCGTGTGTCTCTATACATAGATAAAAATAACACATAATATGTACCGGATGTCTGAATCGTGTACTCGGAAGACGCGTGCATCATACACCATCGAGCGCCCATCGAGCGCGCCGATCGCTCCCGGTCGGATCGTGCGTCGCCTCGCGCGACCGCAGAGCGCGACGGTGGCGCGCGACGGACGGTCGGCATGACGCGCGCGGTGAAGAGAACGTTGTCGGTCGTCGTCGTCGGTGCGGCGACGTTGGCGCTCGTCGGTGGTGCGAGAAAGGTGGAGGCGAACGCGGACGCGGAGGACGCCAACACCCTCGACGCGAGACCGGATTCGAGCGCGGTGGTCGGCGCGATGGAGGAGGCGATGGCGCGAGGCAGTCCGATCGCGCGTCTTGGATTCAGTTTGATCGACGTGCAGCCGAATTTGGTGGACGATGTGTTGCCGCACGGCGCCGGTGGATGGGATTGGAAGTTCGGCGCAAAGGAGGGCGCGACGTTTCAGTGTCTCGACTACGCCGGGCCGAGCGCGCTCGGTCAGGCGGGGTTACCGTCGCCGGGTGAAGATGAATACGCCGATGATGAACCAAACGCCGCGACGAGCGATCCAGAACAGAAGCGATACATCGTGCGATACGGCACGTACGGGACCTTTGCGGATACGGGCACGGACAAGTACAACGACGCGTGGTTTGAAGATCCCGCGCACTCGGGCGACATCAAGTGGACGTACGGCACGTGCCAAACGAATCAGACGATTTTCTGCGGCGGCAGCGCGTTCGCGTACGTCGATCCGTTCCCGAGCATCGGCGCGGGTGAGGTGGGGAAAAAGTGCCAGTACATTGACGTGTCCCAGATTCCGGAGGACGTGAAGAACGCGAGCGTCGTCTTCGTCCCGGGCACCGAGCGTTTAGACCAAAACTCCATCGACGTCGCCGTCAATCTCCAGTTGGCGCGCGCCGACGGAAATGGATACATCCAACGCACGCTTAAACTTTTCTCCGCCTCCAAACTCGCCGGCATGATGAAGGAAATGTTCCCCGACACCGTCATCCATCAAGATTTCAACTGGGACTGGTGCGCCGACGAGGGTGTTAAGGAACATCATCGCTGCAAGTGCAACACCATCATGCGATACGGGTGGACTGGGAACCAAACCCTCGCCGCACCGAGACCGCGCGACGATCCTGATTTCCACAAGTGGACCTTTGTCGACGTTCGCGGTCCAGAAGCCGACATGGCTGAAATTCCGTGCAACTGGCACAAGCTCGCTGGCGTGCGTCCGTTTCCCGAACGCGGGGAAGAACACAGAATTTGCCAGTGTCTGAGCAACGCCACGATGGCTGATTTCAACGCTGGTTTACAAGCCATCATCGGTGGTCCGGACGTGCCCGGTCAAGTCTTGTTCAACATGACCAATCACACGCACTTTTTCAACCGCACGCACTACGACCACTGGCACAACCGCACCAACGGCACGGGTGTCTACGACGGCATCGACGCCGCGGCGCCGATTGAACCAGCGCTCGGAGCGATGGAGGACCTCTCTTCGTCCGCGGCGTCGTCTTACGACGATCAAGTAGACTTGTCATCCGACGTCGACGTGGAAGACCGCGGCGTGGACGTGTTGTTGACAAACCTAGGCGTCGGATGCATCACCGCGTCGCTGTTAATCTTCGGCGTCGTCGCCGCAAAGCGGCTCGTCGCCTCGAGACGCGAGGGCGGCGCGTACGAGCGCGTGCCCGAGCCCGAGCTCAATCTGTAAAAACAACAACGCGACGACGATAACGACGACGTACTAGTGTAGCGAGATGACGAAGACACATTTTAATCCAACGATAAACACCGTTTCGGTCCGAGCGCCCGCCTCCAAGTCGGGCGCGCTCGAGGATGCGACGAGGACGCGCGCTGGATGACGATTCCGCACACCCGGACGCGCGCGGAGACGGACACCGGAGATTCATGTCGACCGTGGTGAAGAAAGGGATCGATAAAGTCCGCCTGATGTGCGTGCGCGACGACGACGAGGACGAGCGACGACGCGCGACGACGCGACGACGCGCGAATGAAGATGACGATGAAGACTGACGCGTGTGCGCTCGATGATGTCGCGTGTGCGCGTAGGGCGGGCATGGAACCGAGCCAACCGGAGACGCCGGTGGAAGTACTCGATGAGTACACGTCGTGCGCGAGCATGTCGTACGAACAGCGCATGTATGGATTCGCGTTTTGCGCGCTCTTCGGCGTCATGTGTTCGGCGCTCTCGAGCGTGTTTTGGACGCGACCGACGAAATTCGCGACTCTGTACTCGATGGGGAACATATTATCGCTGGCGAGCACGGGATTTTTGACGGGATTCGGAAGACAGTTGAAGAATATGTTTCACGGCACGCGATTCGTGGCGACGTGCGTGTATCTCGGATCGTTGATCATGACGTTGGTGTGCGCGGTGGAATTGAAGAGTTTTCCGTTGACGATGTTGTTTCTAGCGATACAATGGTGCGCGTTGATGTGGTACTGCATGAGTTACATTCCGGGTGGGCGTACGATGTTAAAGTCAATAGTCAAGGCGTGCTGCGGTGGATCGGGCGGGGGTGATGACTTTTTTTAGCGACGAGACGAGACGAAGCGCGCGCGCCGACACTACTATGTAAACAAAATTTAAACGAAGCAGCATCTGCGCGCGCGAGCGCGCGCGAGGAAGAGCGCGATAAACATGACGCGCAAACTATTACCATTCGATCGGATTCGATTCGATTCGATTCTTATTAAACCGTCTGTCTGTCTGTCTGTTGATACACGGGGCGACGACTCCTCGACTATTTAGACTACTCCGCCGTCTCAAGAAAAAATCCTCCACTCGCGACATCCGTCCGAGCGCGTTCGCGTTCGCGCGTCGCGTCTACCCTAACGACCCCAACGTTCCCATCGCCCCACCATCGTTCGCCTCCCCCCCGCCGTCGCCGCCGCCCGCGCCCGCCATGCGCGCCGCCGCCCGCGCGAACAATTCCTGTTGCATCGCGATCGCATCCTCCTCGCTCATCTGCGTCGTCTTCCGCTTCTTCTTCAACTCACGCTTCTCCGTCTCCTCCTCTTTCGCCTCGTCTCTCGCCATCTCACACTCCCCCTCGTACGCGTCGAAACCCAGTCGTCGCAACGCCGCGAGGACGTGTTCGGCGGTGATCGTGCTCTTCCCCTCCCTCGTCGACACCTCGTTCGCCTCCGCGCTCACCGCGTGGACAAACTCTTGACAACACTCCACCACCATGTCTCGACACTCGGGAGCCATGCGAAGCGATCCGGATCCACCCGTCGACGCGTGCAGCGCCTCGGCGATCATTTTCGCGATCGTCGCCTTGGGAAGGCCCAATTCATCATCCACGCCGAGATCCATCGCGTCCTCGCGCGTTCGGCGCGCGCGCGACGAACGTCTTTTATCGTTCTGCGCGTCCGCGTCGCGCACCGTCGCGCGCGCGCGCACGTTTCGCTCGATTGTGACGACGTCAGACGTCAGACGACGACGCGTCTCGGGACGAATTTCATCGATTCACCCACCCATGTCTCGCGCGCCGCCTCGCGAGCGATGGTCCTCGGCGGACGTCGACGGGGAGGCGCCGCACAACGCCCCTCGCGCGCGTCGTCTCGCCCGCGTGCGCGCGGGCGACGGCGTGGACGACGGGAGAGGAAACGACGTCGAAGGAGAAGATGTCGACGCGTCGTCGTCGTCGCCCCGTCGACGACGGAGCGACGACGCGAACGACGACGGGACGACGGGATCGAGGAGTCGACGCGCGAGCGAATCGGTGGGGTCTCGCGCGAGCGTCTCGTTGCGCGCGCTGTCGTTGCGCGCGGAGACGATCGACCCAGCCGTGCCGAGCGTGTTGCAAAAATTGCAAAAGTGGGGCGATTACGCGTCGTGCGGCGACGTCGTCGAGGGAACGCGATTGGTGCCCATGAAGACGCCGCTCTCGAGGGTGTACGTGGGCGAAGGGTGCGTGAACGCGTTGACGGTGTCGGCGTTGATGGTGGAGCAGCGGAAGCGTGGACGGGAGATTCGAATGATTATCGATTTGACGAATCACGACTGTCTGTACAAGGATGACATTCCGAGCGGGGTGACGCGGGTGCACGTGAGGAATGTGGCGAAATCGACGCCGAGCGCGAACGATGTGCGACGGGTGTCGGAGGCGGTGAAAACGTTCATGGCGACGGCGAAAGAGAACGAGTACATCGCGATACACTGTGCGTACGGGTTTAATCGTACGGGGTTCGTCATTTGTTGTTTTCTCGTGGAGACGTGCGGGACGACGCCAGAGGAGGCGATGCGACGGTTTGCGGCGGCGAGACCGCCCGGAATGAAGCACGCGCACTTTCAAGATGAGTTATTGGAGAGATATTCGCGACGACGTGGGCTTTCCAAGGATGGAGACGACGAGGAATTGGAGGAGGACGCGTTTAAACCGTCGCTCGCCGCGCGCGCGTGTATGCGGCGCTCCTTCGACAGCGAACCCGATTTCCGAAACTGCGTCGATCACGAGGACGATAATCAGACGCTCGACATAGAACTCAGTCGAAAACACTGGCGGAGCGGTCGCGGCACCACCAAGGATGATTCCGAGTGACGGACGCGTCGCGTCGCGCTCGCGTCTTCTTCGCCCGTGGTCGATTCGATTCGTCGCCGACGCCGTTTTCTTCGCCGCCGACGCCACACGCACGCACACACTCCCTCTCACACAGCCTACACGCACTATATATTGTAGCATCACACCTCACGCATCTAGTCATCATATCATCTCTCCGCCCGCCGCGCGCGATGTCGTCGTCTCGTCCAAACCCCTCGAGCCCGCCGAGTGGGGCGTCACTCCTCGACGACCGATCGACGATCATGGTGCGACCACGACCGGTGACCCGCGCGCGCGAACTCTGTCCTCGACGCCT